>WNFQ01000679.1_pt1 | contig 29701 bp, 20 predicted proteins | sample 5400171 | NCBI WGS metagenome assembly WNFQ01 (sample SAMN13153356, study PRJNA577476) | soil metagenome | isolation source: 20 cm soil under Madrone tree | place: USA:California | collected 2016-06-14
CCTATGGCGCTCACCCCGCGCACGTGCTGCTGTGGGATGTCGCCAGTCATGAACGGATTGGGGAACCGATCCTTGGCTCCCATTTTGCCTTCGGTGCGAATGATGCGCTGCTGGCGATCGCCCGATACCAGGACCTGGTGCTGTATGACCTTCGCTCGCGTCGCGAGGTCGGACGACCGCTCACCGGCCCCGTCAAGAACATTGCGTCGGTCGCATTCAGCAGCGATGGCGCCATCGTGGCCGCCGGCGCCGAGGACACATCGATTGTCCTGTGGGATGTCAAAGGCCACAGGCCGCTCGGTACGCTGGCCGGCCACTCGGCAACCGTGACCAGTTTGCTCTTCGACGGTCGCGGCGAGAACCTCTATTCCGGCAGCCTCGACGGGACCGTCATTCGATGGGACGTCGAGAACTTGCAGGTGATCGATACGCCGCTCAAAAACTTCGGCGCATCCATTTCCTCCATTTACTCGAGAGCCGACGGTGAGGTGAGGTCTTTGGCCCTCGAGAAGGAGCGAGTAGTCATTCTCGACGTGAATGGCAATCCGCCGCTGGGTCGCCGCATCCGGGCGCCCGGGAGCAACGGGTCGAATATTGCGTTCAGTCCGGGCGGCCGCCTGCTCGTTTCCGGCGGTGAGTTTGGCGATGTTTCGGTCTGGGATGTGGCCAGCGGGAAACCGAGCGGTATGCCGCTATCCGGTCATGAACGGCAGGTCAGCAGCCTGGCCTATGCACCCGACGGAAAAAAACTGATCTCCGGAAGCATGGACGGAACCGTTATTTTCTGGGACATGGCCACGCGCACGGCGCTAGGCCCACCGGTCACGGCCAATAAGTCCCCGGTCTGGAGTCTGGCCTGCAGCCCCGACGGTAAGACGGTCGCAGCGGGCGGTGACGCGCAACTGGTAATTTGGGACCTTGCTGCCCGCAAACAATGGGGCCCGCCTGCGACGTCGCAGAGAGACCGGATTTGGTCCCTCGCATTCAGTCCGGATGGAGCTTCTTTGGCCTCGGCGGGAAACAGCCTGGTCGCAGCGCTCTGGAAGACGGGACCTCAATTCCAGATCGCCAGGACGTTGGGCAATCCCGTAGTGGATGATGACTTCGAACTGATGCCGGCCGGGGTGACCTTCAATCCAGACGGCACACTGCTGGCAACGACCACGCCAGGGCATTCTGTCACCCTCTGGAAAGTCGCCAACGGTCAGCCGATCGCGCCGGCGCTCTATGGGCACACCCAGGCCGTCTCGAGCGTCGCCTTCAGCGGCGACGGCCAGATGTTGGCGTCCGGCAGTGCGGACGGCAACATTCGACTCTGGGACGTGCCGACACACGAATTGATCGGAACTCTCGGTTCCGATCAGCAAGCAATCCACAGCATCGCACTCGACCCTCGGACCGGGATACTGGCTTCCGTCGGCGCGGACGACTCCATCGTTTTTTGGAACGTGGATTTCGATGAATGGATCCGCCGCGCGTGTCGCATCGCAAATCGAAACCTCACACCCAAGGAATGGAATACCTACCTTGGAGCCCGTCCCTACCGTAAATCCTGCCCATAAACAATGCGTTACCGATGAGCGGCTGCTCGGAACGGCGCTGGTCCCCAACGCCGACCGGCCACATGCGGCCCAAACGTGACTCGCGTCACGCCCTTATCCCGCCAAGCATTTATTGTAGGCACCACGCAACCTCAAGGCCGAACCATGCTGCTGCTTACCGCAATTCTCCGCGTCTGGTCGCCGCGCGACGCCGAACCCAACGATCTGCTGGCGGGAATTCGCCTGAAAGTCGGCCATCTGGGGCTGACCATCATCGCGCTGGTTTACGTCCTGATTACCCTCTGGCAGCGGTAGCGCCGCCCCTCACCCTCGCCCCCGGCACTTCGCCGCTCGCGGCATTCGCGGATACCGCGTAGGCGCGCACCCACAAGCACAAACGGCCCCAAGTCCTTGCGGTCTCGGGGTCTAGCGTCAGACTGGAGGCTCCTCAAACCGACAGAACTCGACATGCCGAACGAAGTCGAGGAATTGTCCTTGGGCATCGGGTGCGCCACCGAATCCAAGGACGATGACGACGATGGTTCCATCGATAAAAACTGTATGATCGGCCGCGATGCAAATCATACGCAGATCGTCGTTGGTCCCTGTGCCGTGGAAGAACGGCGGCGGAATCACCCATGAGATGATCCGCGTACCCGCGACCGGCGATCCATTCCTCTGGCGCGTCAGCATCGCGCAGATCGATGCCTCGGGACCCTTCTCCAACTTCACCGGTTATTCTCGCAAGATGGTGCTGTTGCGCGGTGCGGGGCTTCGCTTGAAGTTCGCCGCGGGACCGGATAGGCATCTTCACGACGTCGGCGACATGACCGAGTTCGACGGCGCGGTGGCGACGGAATGCGAGCTGGTGGATGGCCCGTGCACGGACCTGAATCTGATGGTCTCGGCGTCGGTGACGGCGGCGAGAGCCTGGGTGGAGCGCTTATTGGAACCTCGGCCCCTGAGGCCCTCCTTTCAGGGCGCGGTTCTGGTGTTCGCAATCTGCGGCATCGTGAACGTGGACCTGGAACACGGCGAGACGACCCGGCTGCAGGCATGGGATCTTGCCGGGATCTCCCCCGATGAACGCGGCTCCATCGGTCCGGCGGGCCTCGATGCCGCCGCGGCGCCCTTGGTGTTCTTTGCTGCCCTGGACGATAATTCACCTTAAAGCTCAGAGCTCAAAGGATATGCCGATGGCTGCCACTTTCAAACCTCGACCCGCCGCCGCGGACCTGGAAACGCTTCGCGCCGCGATGCGCGAGCATGGACTTTTGTCCGAAGAACGCGCCGTGACGCGCCTGCTGCATCGTTTGGAACTCACCGGGGGTGCACGCCACCGCGCCGTTTCCGTGGCGATGGCGCTGGTCGAGGGGTCCCGGGCGCGACGCGACGAGCGTCCCTTCTTGGATGCCTTCCTCCAGGAATTCGGTTTGTCGAATCAGGAGGGAATCGCGCTCATGTGCATCGCGGAGGCGCTGCTGCGCATTCCGGACGATGCGACGGCCGATCGGTTGATCGCCGAGCAACTCGCCACCGGCGATTGGTCGGCGCATTCGGGAAAGTCCGAATCGCTGTTCGTCAACGCTTCGACCTGGGGTTTGATGTTGACCGGCGGCATTCTCGAACTCGACCCGACCATCAAGGCCGATGCCTCCGGATGGATCAAGAAGCTGACGCGCAAAGCGGGGGAACCGCTGGTGCGGCTCGCGGTGCGCAGGGCGATGCGGATCATCGGCGGAGAATTCGTCGTCGGACGAACGATCGAGGAGGCGCTGGCGCGCAGTGCGCGCGAACCGGATGTCGCGCTGTGTTCCTACGACATGTTGGGCGAAGGCGCGAGGACGCGCAGCGACGCCGAGCGCTACCTCCAATCCTATGAACATGCGATCGACGTCATCGGCGCGGCCGCCGGAGGCCGGGCGCCCCACGAAGTATCCAGCATTTCCATCAAGCTATCGGCGCTTGAGCCGCGGTATTCGCTGCTGCAGCATGATCGGGTGATGGCGCGGCTGGTGCCGGAGGTGCAGAGCCTGGCGCGGCGCGCAGCCGCGCTCGGAATTCAACTCACCATCGACGCCGAAGAAGCCGATCGGCTGGATCTCTCCCTGGACGTGATCGACGCATTGGCCCGCGACGCCGCCACCCGCGATTGGCCCGGCCTTGGCCTTGCCGTGCAGGCCTATGGCAAGCGAGCCTTGGACGTCATCGACTGGGTGGCGGGAACCGGACGCCGGTATGGCCGCCGGCTGACGGTTCGGCTGGTGAAGGGTGCGTATTGGGACAGTGAAATCAAGCGCGGCCAGGAACGCGGTCTCGACGGCTATCCGGTTTACACCCGCAAGACCACGACGGATGTCGCGTATCTCGCCTGCGCCGGGTGCCTGTTCGGACACACCGACGTCATCCTGTCCCAGTTCGCGACTCACAATGCGCACAGCATCGCGTCGATCCTGGAATTGGCGCCCGACGGCGCCGATTTCGAGTTCCAAAGACTGCATGGCATGGGCCGGCTCCTCTATGCGGAAGCGGCACGGCAGTTCCCCGACTTTCCGCGGGTTCGTGTCTATGCGCCGGTCGGCGAGCACAAGGACTTGCTGGCCTATCTGGTGCGGCGGCTGCTGGAAAACGGCGCCAACACTTCCTTCGTGAATCGGTTCATGGACGAGCAGGTGCCGGTGGCCGAAATCGTGCGCGATCCGATCGCGGAACTCGAACGGCTCGACACGTATTCCCACCCGCGCCTGCCGCTTCCGAATGCCCTGTACTCCGACCGGCGCAATTCACACGGGCCCGACATGGGCAATCCCGAGGTGCTCGAGGGTCTGCGCGACGCAATGGCTTCGCGGCGGTCCTCGGAGCACACCGCGGGTCCGCTCATCAAGGGTTCCTCGGCGGCCGGTGACATCCACCCCGTCGTCAATCCCGCCGACCGGCGCGACATCGTGGGCCATTCTCGCAACGCCGATCCGGGAGAGATCGGGGAGGCGTTCGGCGTGGGCGCCGCGGCCCAGCCGGGATGGAATGCGCTTGGCGGCGGTCCGCGTGCGGAGCGGCTCGAGGAGGCCGCGAATCTGCTCGAGCGGGACCGCCTCGATTTTTACGAACTGCTGGTTCGCGAAGCGGGCAAGACGCTGCCGGATGCGATCGCCGAGGTGCGAGAGGCGGTGGATTTTTGCCGGTACTATGCTGCGCAGGCACGCGCCCAGTTCACCGGCGCGACGCGGCTCAGCGGGCCTACCGGCGAGCTCAACGAGCTGTCCTTGCACGGCCGCGGCGTCTTCGCATGCATCAGCCCGTGGAATTTTCCGCTGGCCATCTTCGCCGGGCAGGTTACTGCCGCATTGGCCGCCGGCAACGCGGCCGTTGCCAAGCCGGCAGAGCCCACCCCGCTGATCGCTGCGCGTTTCATTCGATTGCTGCACGAAGCCGGCGTGCCGCCCGACGTGGTGCAGCTCGTTCCTGCGCCGGGCCGGGTGTTCGGGGAGATCGCGCTCGCGCATCCGACACTCGCGGGCGTCGTCATGACGGGATCGACCGCGACCGCCTTGACGATCAATCGTGCGCTGGCCGGCCGGAGCGGCGCCATCGTCCCGCTGATCGCTGAAACCGGCGGTTTGAATGCGATGATCGTCGATTCGACCGCACTGCCGGAACAAGTGATCGACGATGTCGTGGCGTCGGCGTTCACCAGCGCAGGTCAGCGCTGTTCGGCTCTGCGGCTGTTATTTTTGCAGGAAGACATCGCCGACAACATGCTGGAGATGTTGACGGGCGCCATGGACGAACTCGTCATCGGCAACCCGGCCGATCCGCAAACCGATGTGGGTCCGGTCATCAATGCCGCGGCGGCGGAGGGGCTGAACCGCCATATAGCCAAAATGCATGCCGAGGCCCGCGTCATCAAGGCGTGCCGGCTCGAGGACTCCCATTCGATGGGCAGTTTCGTGGCGCCGCACCTGATCGAATTGAGAAGCGCCGCGCAGCTCACGCGTGAGGAATTCGGTCCGATATTGCACGTGGTGCGATTTCGCGCCAGCGAGATTCAAGGCGTTTTGGCCGCCATCCGCGCCACGCACTACGGCCTTACGCTGGGGGTACAAACCCGCCTGGAATCCTTTTGGCGCGAGATATTTGCCAACACCGACATCGGCAACACCTATGTCAATCGAAACATGATCGGCGCCGTGGTCGGTGTGCAGCCGTTCGGCGGTACAGGGCTTTCGGGAACCGGCCCGAAGGCGGGCGGCCCGCACTATCTGGGACGATTTGCAAGCGAGCGCACGTTGACGGTCAATACCACCGCCACGGGGGGCAATGCCGCGCTCTTGAATCAGGGAACCTGACACCCGGGGGGCCGCGGCCCTGCGGCCCTCCGGCCAATGGTTTCAGGGAAAAAGTTGCCGGCTTGTGTGTACCCAGGCATGTCAAAATACAGCATCAATGCCGCAGCGAATCAAGTGTCTGCTCGTCGATGACCTGGAGGAAAACCTGCTTGCGCTGGCGGCGCTGCTGCAGCGAGAGGACGTCGAACTGCTGACCGCACGGTCCGGCGAGCAGGCGCTGGAGCTGTTGCTGCGGCACGATGTGGCGCTGGCCTTTCTCGACATGCAGATGCCTGACATGGATGGATTCGAACTCGCCGAGCTGATGCGGAGCAGCGAGCGGACCCGGCACGTGCCGATCATTTTCGTGACCGCCGGTGCCCGCGACCGGCAACGTATGTTCAAGGGGTATGAATCCGGGGCCGTTGACTTCATCTGCAAGCCGATTGAGGCGCATATCCTGCGGAACAAGGCGGAAGTGTTTTTCGAGTTGTACCGCCAGAAGCGGCAGCTGGCCCAGGAATTGCAAAATCGTACGGAAACCCTGCGGCTGAACGAGATGTTCAGCGCGTTGCTGGCGCACGAGCTGCGAAATCCGCTGAGCGCGATTCTGGGCTCCGCGAGGCTCCTACAGCGGCGCTCCAGTGATTCGCACGCCCATGAGGCCGCCGCCCGCATCGTTTCGAGCGGCAACCGCATGGGTCGTCTGATCCAGGATATGCTCGATCTCGCGCGGGCGCGTCTGGCGGGGGGCCTCATCCTCAAACGCGAATCCTGCGACTTTCGAGCGCTGGTTGAGCGCGTGATCCGCGAGCATCAAACCGCTGCCCCGGATCGACTGATCGAGTCAACCTCCACGGGCGAGTTTTTCGGATTGTGGGACACCGAGCGCATCGCACAGGTCGTATCCAATCTGATCGGCAATGCGCTGAAGCACGGCGACCCGCAAAGCGGGGTCGCTGTCGGGCTCGATGGCACGGAGGCGGACTGCGTCAGACTGTCCGTCGTGAATGCGGGCACCATTCCCGAGGAACTCAGGGAGCACCTGTTCGATCCCCTCCGGGCCGGTCATCGTCCCGCAGGCCGCAGCGAGGGCCTCGGCTTGGGGCTGTACATCGTTTCTCAGATCGTCGAGGGACACGGAGGCACGGTTGACGTCGAGTCCGGCCGCAACAACCAAACCGCCTTTCGGATCGTGCTGCCCCGTTCACTCGAGTAACCGCTGCGACTGCCCTGGCGGACGCATCGTCCGCGGTTTGTCAGAAAAATCTGGCACGAGAGTGAGAAAATCCGCAGTGACGCCCGGTGGGGGCCACGATAGTATCGCGCGTCATCGATGGAGGATCAGCGGTGGGCCAAGGAGAACGAGCGATGACTTCCCTACCGCCCACGCCGGCGCGCAATTTCTTTCCCCTGCGATTCAGCCCTCCGGTGATTGTCTCTGAGAGCGAGCGGCGAGCCGTGATTGCAATCGAAGCCTATCTCCGTGCGGAACGGCGCAACTTCGCCGCCGGTCACGAATTGGAGGATTGGCTGGCGGCCGAGGCGGAGGTGAACGCCCGGCTGTCGCACGTCCGCAAGCTGGTTGGATTTGCGGCGCGATAGCGAACTCCACATGCACCCAGACTTTCATGCGTCGGCGACGATGTTCGTCTTTCTGAAGGGTCATCACCTGCTGGAATACTACTTCTCGGTTTCCGACTCCAGAAGTGCGGCGAACGACAGGGGTATCACTCCGCCGTAACCTCGACGGTGACGTTCATGGAAAGAAAATCGTTGGGAGCTCCGGTGAATGCCCCCGCCACCGGAGCGGCCTGCGAGGCATTGCGCGCCACCGCTACCCGGATCAAATTTCGGCCCCCGATCAGCGCGTTGGTCGGATCGAACTCCACCCATCCCGCGCCCGGCAGGTAAACCTGCAGCCACGCATGCGTGGCGCCCCCGCCCACCAATCCGCCCCCGGCGCCGACCAGCTTTTCATCATAGAGATAGCCGGACACGAAGCGCGCTGCCAATCCGAGGCTGCGCACCGCTTCCATCATGAACACCGCGAAATCCCGGCAGCTCCCGGTTTTCAGTCGCAGCGTCTCCGTGGGTTCCTGGACCCCCATTTCCTCCCGCCGGGCGTAGTCAAAATCGCGCTTGACGGCCTGGGTCATGGCGATGAGAACGTTGAGGGTATTGCGATCCGGCGTGGAATCGACGAAGGACTTCGCCCATTGATCCACCGCATGCTCCGGGTCCGGAAATTGCCGCTCCTGGGTGCGCGCCAAATCCGCGCTGTCGTCGGCACTGTAATTGAAGGGTAGCTGATTCGCGTAGGGTTCGACCCAAATCGTCTGCTCAGGAAGCGGGAAGTGCTCCGCGCGAAACGTCGACTCGAATATCAGGGTATCGCTCTTGTCCGCGAACGAGGTGACGACGATGGAATTGCCGAAAACGTCGTGCATCCACCGGAGCTCGCTGGGTTGCGGAGAGACCATCAGTGCGGTGTCCAGCAATCGCAAGTCGTGGCTGTCACGGGGACGCGACATGAGCCGGTGCTCTCCCAGCGAGACGGGCTGCTGATACCGGTATTCGGTGCGATGCCGCACGCTCAGGATGGTCATCGTCCGTTGTTCGCCTCAAACCCGAAGGTTTCGGCCGGCCAGACTACCGGCAATACGCCCCCCGCCCGATTGGCGGGCGGCTTGAATCCCTGTCGGCGCGCACTGACAGCCGCGTGGGTCACCGCGGCGGCGCCGCAGGAACGCCCTCAATGGGTTTTTTGCACCAGCCACAAGCCGGGCTTTCCCTTGCCGTTCAGCCCCAAGCTGAGGAGAGTATGGGAGAACCATTCGGCTTGCCGCGCACGGGATGAAGCTTCCGATCGGACGTAGGAAAACAACCGATATTGAGCGGGAAAACGTCCGAATTCAGCGCCGGCGCGACGAATCTTGAAGCCGCTTCACTAGATGCTCCCGCAAAGCGGCCGATTTATCCGCGGTGAGGTCGCCAAGTATGCCATGCCGAGCAGCCGGAATGTGGCGGACGGCATCTTGCGGCGCGGCGAATACGTAGTGCTCGAAGAACGCCGCCCAGGCGCGGCGGGTGGCAGGGGGCAGCTTGCGGATGCTCAATATCCCCTGCAGCAGTGCATCAAAAGCCGAATCCGCACTGGCCCCCTCGCCGGCGAAGTCGTGCCACCAATAGTTCACGAGTACGTTGAAAGACTCGAGGGATTCAACGTGGTGCCACCAGAGCGGAGGGATGTAGATTGCATCCCCCGGACCCAAGTCAGCCACCTGAGCCGCGGCGAGCGCCTCACGAAATTTCGGGTAGCGTTCGAAGTCCGGTTTTCGAAGCGACACCAGGCTCATGGCCGCGCCGGTCGGCGCGAAGTCGAGCGGACCGATGTAAAGGTTCGCGATCTGGTCCGGAGGAAACAGAGTGAATCTTCGGCGCCCGGCGACCACGCACCCGACGTTGTTCCACTCATCGACGTGGGTGGGCGTCGTGATGCGGTTACCGAGCCATATTCGCGGGGCCACGTCGTGGGGCAGGATGTCCAAGTGGTTGTGAACCTCGAAGCCCGGTACGCATTCGCGAATCAGCGCGCTTTGCACCGCCACCGACGGCGGCTTGGGGAATTTCGCATAGCGCAAAACCTGCTCGGCGACCTGGTTCAGGGACAGTCGATTACGGACAAAATTGAAGCCCGTCATCGTCGCGTTGTAAGAGATCTGCCCGTCGACCTCGGGCGGCGCGAGCAGCGCATCGACGGGTTTACCGCTGTCGAACTGCTTGAGATATCGAATCAGTCTGTCGGATGACTCGCGACCCTCCTGGACAGCGACCCAATTCTCGACGAGACCGCGAACCACCGCCGGCTGTTTGTCCCGCAACAGGTCGCGCCGCGCGGCTTCTTCATCGAGGCCGCGAAACTCGCGCAGGCCCGTCGGCGACTGAGTCGAGGCCGCTACCAAAAGTAGACCTGCAGGCTTTCGCCCATGCGCCGCGGCGGGATGTTGGCCAGTACTTCCCGGTGATCGCGGTAGTTGACGGTGCTGCGGTCGAGCAGGTTGTCGATGTCGCCCAGCCGGTACTGCGCCTCCCTACCCTTGGGCGGATGCAACGAATGTCGATCAGGAAAGATCCCCATGCCGGACATGATCGAATACCAGGAAAATACCGGATAACCTTTGCCCAGCGCCCTTTGGCGCACCGGTGCCGAGATTCCCTTTCCGGACATCCAAAGACTCAGAAGCTGCTTCAGCGAATCCGAGAGATTGCGATTGGCGGCGTTCGCCCGCCAATAGTCCGTGTCCGTGCGGCTGTTGGTTTTGTAGTGCGTCACGATGTAATCGCGTATCCCTTCGAAATGCTCATTGATCTGCGTGTTGAATCGGTCATGAGCCGCGTCGCTCAGGTCGCCTTGATCCAGGCACTCCGCGAAAGCAGTGGCTGTCTGCTGAATGAATAACAAGGCGGTCGCCTCCAGCGGCTCGATGAATCCCTGCGATAGTCCGAGCGCGAGGCAGTTTTTGTTCCAATGTTTGGTGACGCGGCCGATCTTCATCTTAAGATGACGAGCCGGCGTGGGCGACTCGAGCAGACCCAAATGTTCCCGCAGTTCGAACTCGGCGGCGTCGGGCGTGCAAAATTGCGTGCTGTACACGTAACCATTGCCGAAGCGAGAGGTTAGCGGAATCTTCCACGCCCACCCCGCTTTCAGAGCGGTTGACACCGTCTCCGACGGCAGCGATTCGCCGATGGGGGAAGGAATCGCGATGGCCGCGTCGTTGAAGAGATTTTCCGCAAAGCTGACGAACGGCGTTTTTAGCGCTTGATCGATCAGCAGCCCGGCAAAGCCGCTGCAATCGACGAAAATATCGGCGCATAGCGTCTCGCCTTCCGCAGTAGCGACCGAAGCGATGGCTCCCTGGGAATCGAGGTTGGCCCGTGTGACATGAGCCGTCCTATACCTGACCCCGCGCTGCAGTGCCTTTTTGTGGAGGAATTGGCCGAGCAACACGGAATCGAAATGGTAGCCGTGCCAAATATCGAAAGGAAAATGTTCGGCGGCCTTGGGTGCCAAGTGTCCACGCGCCAGGCGCGTTGCGATGAAGAATCGGTCCGGATGCGCGTGCACGTCGGCGCCATTGACCCGGGCGTCGGCGTTGTGCACGAATTGCGTCATCGTCAAATTGTCGAGCATGGAAGCAAACGGGTGAAAATAGCTCTCGAAGCCGGGCTTGGTCGACCACTTGTCGAAAGTGATGCCGCATTTGTAGGTCGCGTGGCATTCGGGCATCCATTCGGCCTCCTCGATATCGAGGCTGTCGAAAAAACCGCGCAGCCAGGGCGTGGAACCTTCGCCGACGCCGATGATGCCGACATTCGGCGATTCCACCACCGTGATTTCGACGCCTTGCTCGATGAGCGTTCGGGCGAGAATCAGCGCCGCCATCCAGCCGGCGGTCCCACCTCCCACGATCATGACTCGCTGCGCCGCCGCGGGCAGCGCGCGCTTCGGCGCCCGGGCGATTTCGGCGGGGGTCAGATTGAACAGCGTCGCGCTCATGTTTGAAGCTTACGCCTCCGCGAGCAATCGACGCAGCGGTTCAGCGGTATCCTCGACGCCGCCCGTGACGAGTACTTGCACCGCTAAGCCGGCCGGCCGCGCGATCCCGCGAATGCCAAGCATCCGCAGCGCCGCTGCGTCGATCGATTCCGGGCGAACCGCACTGATGAGCAGCCGTCCCGCGGCCGTCTCGAGTTTGAGGACATTGCCGCGACCGCCCAACGCCGCCAGCATGGCTTGCGCATCATGACCGCCGGTGCGCGATGCGCCGATGCTCGATGTACCGGTGCTCGATGTGCCGATGCTCGATGGGGCAGTTCCCGAAGTGCCGATGCTCGATGGGGCGGCGCGTGATGCGGTGCGCATCTCGCCGGCGACCTGATCCGCGATCGGCCCGAGCACGACCTGCAGGCCCTGCTCGGACGAACGGAGGATTCCTCGCGCTCCCAAGCGCCTAAGCGCCGCTTCATCGATCGCACGGTTGTCCACCAGCACCAACCTGAGGCGCGTCGTGCAGGCGGCGACCTCCGTGAGGTTCCGTGCGCCGCCGAGCGCCTCGACAAAGGCTGCGCCGCGCGCGGCGGGCGTGCTCGGCAGCGGCGGATGTTCCATCGCCTCATCGGCATCGCGCCCGGGAGTGGCAAGATTCAAGCGCACGATGCAAACGCGAAATACCGCGTAGTAAAGGGCGAAGTACGCGCCACCGATGGGCAGGAGGAGGAGCGGATGCTGCGCATGGCTGAAGTTGAGCACGTAGTCGAAAAGCCCGGCTGAAAAACTAAAACCCAACCGGACATGGAATAGATCCATGATGACCATCGAGAGACCGGTGGCGACGGCATGCAGCGCGTACAGCACCGGCGCCAAGAACATGAAGGTGAATTCCACGGGCTCGGTGACGCCGGTGAGAAACGAGGTCAGGCCCAGCGATAGCAACAGACCGGCGACACCCGCGCGCCGCTCCGGCCGCGCCGTGTGGTACATCGCCAGACAAGCCCCCGGCAGACCAAACATCATGACGGGGAAGAAACCGGACATGAAGGCGCCGGCGGTGGGATCGCCCGCGAAAAATCGTTTCAGATCGCCGGTGGCCCCGTGGTAGTCGCCGATGATGAACCATGCAAAATTGTTGAGAATATGGTGCAGCCCGGTGACGATCAGGATGCGATTCAAGACGCCATAGGCGAACAGGCCGACGGACCCGGCACCCAAGATGGTGTGGCTGGTCGCGTCCATGCCGCGCTCGAGCGCCGGCCACGCGTAACCGACGATCGCTGCCAGCGCGAGGCCGGCGAGGCCGCTGACGATGGGCACGAAGCGCCGTCCGCCGAAAAAACTCAGGTAGCTTGGCAATGTCACGTTGCTGAAGCGGTTGTAGGCGACGCCGGCGATGACTCCGGAGAGAAGTCCGACCGGGATGCTGAGCTTCGCAAGTTCGCGCGCGCGAAACGCCGAGAGCGCCAGATCGCGGGCGGGACCTTCGAGCCCGACGAGCAGGTTTGCCGGGACGGTCATGATCGATTCAACCGCCCGGGTCGTTACGAGAAAGCCGACGAGCGCGGCGAGACCGGCGGCGCCATGGTTCTCGCGCGCAAGACCGACACCGACGCCCACCGCAAACAGCAGTCCGAGATTCGAGAAAATCGCATCGCCGGCAGCGGCCATCGCTGCCCACCCCAATACATCGGGCTGCCCAAGCCGCAGCAGCAACCCTGCGATCGGCAGTACGGCAATCGGCAGCATCAGCGCGCGGCCCAGCTGCTGCAGCCCCGAGAATCGTGTATTCATGGTGCCTCTCCGGAAGTGATGGATGCCTGCGCTACCAGCGAGCGAACCTCCGCAGCGGTGGCGAGTTCGAGGCAGCGGCTCGCGAGCGCGCGGCAGTCCGCAATGCGGACAGCGCGAATTTGGCGTTTGATCGCCGGTATCGCCGCCGGCACCACCGACAGTTCGCGGATTCCCAAACCGAGCAGAACCGGTACTGCGATCCGATCTGCGGCGACACCGCCACACACGGCAACGGTCTTACCGGCCTCGATGCCGGCATTCGCCGTGAGCGCGATCAATTTGAGCACGGCGGGATGCAGCGCGTCGGTGCGGCCCGCCAGCGCCGCGTGGCCGCGGTCCATCGCGAGCGTGTACTGCGTCAGGTCGTTGCTGCCGATCGACAGGAAATCAACCTCGCGCAGCAGGACTGATGCATTGAGCGCGGCAGCCGGAGTCTCGATCATGGCGCCGAGTTTGATCCGGGGTCCGTTACCGAGCTCGGCGTTGAGTTCCTCGATGACGGTGCGCACCGTGATGATCTCGGTGACGTCGGTAACCATCGGTATGAGCAGCTGCACGACACCAAAGGGCTCCACCCGCAAGGCCGCGCGCAGCTGCGTCCGCAGCAGGTCCGGACGTGCCAGCGCGGTTCGAACCCCGCGAAGACCGAGCGCCGGATTCTCTTCGTGCGGCAGAGGCAGATATTTCAGTGGTTTGTCGCCGCCGACGTCCATGAGCCTGAGGACCAGCGGTCTTGCGCCGAGAGCGGTCGATATGGCCTGATAGGCGTCGCGCTGTTCCCGCTCATCGGGCGCAGTATCGCGATCGATGAACAAAAACTCCGTACGCAGCAGTCCGCACCCTTCGGCGCCGTTCGCGACCGCCGCAACGGCATCCGCGGTGCTGCCCAAGTTGGCGAATATCTCGATGCGGGTGCCGTCCAGCGACCGGCAATCGGCGAGGGCGGCGGCGCGCTCGGCCGAGCGGTTCTTCAGGCGTGCGGCGACCGCCGCGTGCGCGGCGTCGAGCGCTGAGGTGTCGGGCGCCACATGCAAGGTGCCGGCATCGGCATCGACGATGACCATTGCACCATCGGCGACGGCATGGATGCCGGTGCCGAGACCCACGAGCATGGGTACGTCCATCGCGGCCGCGAGAATGGCCACATGCGATGTGGCCCCGCCGCGGCCCAGACAAATTGCGACGAGTCGCGCAGCGTCGAGAGCGGTCAGTTCCGACGGCAGCAAGTCCTCTGCGACGATCACCGCGTCATCGGGGATGGTTAATTTAATCGGTCGAGCCTCACCCATCAGCGCCAGCAAGACGTGCGATTCGACATCCAGGAGATCGTCGGCACGTTCACGCAACCGGGTATCGCCCAAGGCTTCGAGTGCCTGCACTTGGCGGCGGGTGGCCGCGCGCCACGCGTACCCGGCGCTTTTTCCCGCGGCAATGAGTTCCTGTGCGGCCTCGTTCACGACCGGATCGTCGAGAAACTCGACATGGGCGGCGGCGATCTCGCGACGCGCCACGCCGCCCGTTGCGCCGACGCGCGTCAGGCGTGCGCGTACGTTGGCGCGCGCCTGCGCGAGTTGGGCGCCCTCGTGCGCCATGCCGCCGCCTTGTTCCTCGACCACAATCTCACGACGCTCGATGCGCGTGGCCCGGCCGACGGCGAAACCGGCAACCGCGGTTATACCCGGCAGAACGCCGTCGACAGCGCCGCCGGAATTCTCGCCGGACGTTGCCGCCGCCGCCGCTGATGACGCCGCCGATGACGCCACCGCTGCGGAACCGACCGCTGAGGCCCGATCCGCGGTAGTGTCGTGTCCGGCGGCGGACTCCATGTGGAGCGCTGCTTCGAGAGCGGCGTCGAGTTGCTGGATCGCGTGACCGGCATCCGGCCCGCTTGCAGTGAACGTAACCTCTTCGCCGTGGCGTACGCCCAACGCCATGACCGCAGTGACGCTGCGCGCGTTGGCCGTTTTGCCGTGAGCGAGAACCGATACCTCGGTAGCGAGCGCCTTGGCCGCCTGTGCGAGCAGCGCCGCCGGGCGTGCATGCAAGCCGTGACGTAGCTGCACGGTCACGGTGCGTTGCAGGGAGGCGGGTGCATGGGTAGCTTCGCTCGAGTGCGCCACGTCGCTCGAGTGCGTAACTTCGCTCGAGTGCACAACGTCGCGCGCCTGCGCAACGTCGCGCACGTGCACAATCTCGAACTCGAAGAGCACGTCGCCGGCGTTGATGGTGCCTGCAGCGCGACGATTGCGAATCGTGAGCCCGTCGGCGGCAGCGACCACGACGGGCGTCAGCAACGTCTTCGCCCCGCGCGCGACGGTGTCGAGGTCGAAGCGAATGAGCTCCTGTCCAGCCCCCACGACCTGCCCCAATTTGACCCGCGCCGCGAAGCCGCGGCCGCCCAGTTGGACCGTGTCGATGCCGATGTGCACCAGCACGTCCGCGCCGCCGGGCGTACGGATGGTCACTGCGTGGGCGGTCGCCGGCAGCGTGACGACCTCACCGGCGCAGGGCGCGAGGACGATGCCGCTGGTGGGATCGATTGCGACCCCGTCGCCGAGCATGCGTCCGGAAAATACCGGATCGGGCACCTCCTCGATCCCGGTGCACCAGCCATCGAAGGGCGCCAATATCGCTACGAGCGGCATGCGTATCACTCGGCGATCTCCACCCAATCGAGCGCCCACTGAGGATCGAGCCGCGGACGGGCGAATCGCATACAGAGGTCGTGGCGCCCGGATCGCCGAGGCAGGATGACGGGCGGCAATTCAGTGACGCCGTCATGCGCGGCGGCATCATGCAACGCCATGGTGGCGACGGCGGCGGTCTCACACCCATCGACGTGGATCTCGAGTTCACCGTCCGCCGTGCGCGAGTCGCCGACGCGAATCTTGCCGGCGTCTGCGCCGATCTCGTAATTGAAGGGAAGCGGCGCGACGGCCGCCGCGATCGAACGGGCATGATCTAACCCGACGTCCCGATAGATCCAGCAGGGATTCATGATGTCCACAGCCAGGGGAGCACCGCGGCTCGTGGATTCCGAACCGGGGTCCAACAAGAGTCCGATGCCGTTGGTGCAGAGATCGAGGTCGTGACTGTCGCGCCTCGCGAGACTGCGCGCGTCGAGGCGGCGTGCCCAGATGCGCGATGCCCTGAAGGCCGCCACATAGGTTGCGGCGCGAATCTCCGTACCCACCGCGAGATTCAGCGGCGAGTCGTACACAGCGGAACTCCCGGAGGGATCGCGGCCGTCGAGCGTATAGCGGATGTCGCCCCACGCCGCCTGATTCGACAGAGCCACGGTGAGATGGTCGCCGCGGCGCGAAACCCGGGCTGCCACCGCGAACACGCTGTCGGCATAGGTGATCCCGAGTGCGGCATAACGACCGAACATGGGCGTAAGTCGGCCCAGAAAATCCCGCCAGTTGCGGCGCTCCGGCGCCGACCACCCGAGTTCCGCGACCGCCGCCGCGCGCGGCCACGCCATCCACTGCACGCGGTCTTCCGTTTGCATGTGTTCGGTCCACAGGTCCGCCTGCACGCCGAGCACGTGGCGCCCGGCGGATTGGCCGAGAGTCGGATCTCGAGGCTCGAAGCGGTAGACATCTTCGAGCGAAACGATGTCGAGGCGTCCGGGCACTTCGGTGGGCAGCGAGCTCTGCCTGTTGTCGAAGTAGAGGGTCGGCCACGGCGACAACACGGTATCGTGGCCGGCCACCGCGGCGGCATGCGCCCCGGCGGTGCCGTGCCACGACATCACGACTGCATTCCGCTCGAGACCCGGGCGCAGAATCTCATCCCATCCGACCAGACGCCGTCCGTGAGCAGCAAGATAGCGGCCGATTTCTTGAGTGAAATGGGCCTGCAAGTCATCCGCGTCCTTGATCCCGAGCGCGCGCGCCCGCGCCTGCACGGCCGCCGATTCCTGCCACTCATTTTTGACCGCCTCATCGCCGCCGACGTGGATGAAATTGCCCGGGAACAGTTCCATCACCTCGTCGAGCACGTTCTCGAGGAACGCGAAAGTGGCGGGCTCCACGTTGAACAGGTGCGTGTGGACGCCCCATCGGGCGGAAACGGCGAGGGGCGCCGCGGACGGCTCCCGGGCCACGCCGAGTTCCGGGTAAGCCGCGATGGCCGCCTGCGCGTGACCCGGCATCTCAATCTCGGGGACGATTTGCACGTGACGGCTCGCGGCATAGGCAACGAGGGCGCGCACGTCGGCTTGCGTGTAAAAGCCGCCGAAAGATCCGGCGCGAGCAGGTGCGAGCGGCAACGCCGTTGCCGGAGCCCGCCATGCACCGACCGAGGTGAGCCGCGGATATTTGCGGATTTCGAGCCGCCAACCTTGATCGTCGGTCAAATGCCAGTGCAGGACGTTCATCTTGTGCATCGCCATCGTGTCGATCATCGAACGGATGAATGCCGTCGATTGAAAGTGCCGAGCCGAATCCAACATCAGGCCGCGCCACGGGTAGACCGGCGCGTCTCGAATGGTTTGCGCGTGAAGTGTTTGTGCCGGAAACGTTTGCGCCGCCGCCGGGGATCCACCACCGGGCGTCAGCATCTGCCACAACGTCACTGCGCCGTAGAAAAGCCCGGCGCCGCCGGTGGCCGATATGACGATTCCGCGCGCAGTGATTTCGAGCCGGTAGGCTTCGGGGCCCAGCCCCGCACGGCGACGGAAAGTGATGGCGGACTGCGCGTGCGCAGGCGGGATGTTCGCGGGCTTTGCGCGAGCGAGCCGTGACTGCGCGGCGTTGGCCTCCCCGCTCTCGATTGCCGGCGCGTGCCCCCGGCAGCGCGTCAACAGATCTGCGAGATAGTCGGCGGCGTTACGCGCGTCCGGATCGTCTGCCGGAACGCGAATCACGGTCCGCGAATCGAAGGTGAACCAACCGGGCTGCGAAACGATCGCGTTGGGCTGCGGAATCATGCCGGTTTGTGACGCGGAATTGGCCGCGGCCTCAGCAGCGGCAGCCTCGCCGAAGGCAGGGCCGCCCAGCCCCAGGGCCAGTGCGACGCCTGACGCGAGGGCGGCGGTGGTTCCCGCCGCCCTCGATAGCCGCGCAATCTTCGAGCCGTAGCACACGCCTACACTCTATCCGATCGTCGCGTGCGCCAGCGGACGGATCCGCTTACAGCTTGAAGCGGAAGTTCAGGTAGTACTGCGAGCCGTTCTTGTAGAACGCCCGCGGCTGATCCTGGTTCAGCGCGTAGTACTTGAGGGTCGGATTGTTCAAGTTCATCGCATCGAGCGTGATCGAGAAATGATCGTTCATGGTGTAGCCCAACGATGCCGATAACGTACCTATGTTGTATTGCGTAAAGGCCGTGCTCCGATCCAGTCCACTGTAGAACGACGACCGGTAGGTGTACGCCACCCGCGCGCTGAAGGACTTGTTCTCGAAGTAGCCTTGAACGTTGTAGGTGTTTTTCGAGGTTCCCACCAGCCTATCATCGCCGCCGGGCGGCACGAGCGATGTCTGCTTGCCGTCGGCATAGGTGTAATTGCCGATGAAGCCGAAATTCTCCGTGAACGCCTGCTGATAGGCGAATTCCGCGCCCTCGACCCGGCCCTTCGCATTGATGGGCGCGCTCAAGTCGTACGGCACGACGGTTCCGTTGGGGAATACGGTGCTGTACGTGACGTAGGACTTGGTCACGCTGCCGTAGCCGACGTAGTTGCGCAGATCCATATAGAAGGCCGTGACTGACAACAAGGAGTGCTTCGCGAAATACCATTCGAGACCGGCGTCCAGATTGGTGGAACGAATGGGCTTCAAGTCCGGATTGCCGGTCGAGCCGCCGCCGGGTTGTTGGACCTGTCCCGGCAGGGCCTGCACTCCCGGCGGTGTCAGGCTGGTGAACCCGCCGAGCGCCGAGTAATCGGCACGTGTCATGGTCTCGGCCGCGGCGAAGCGCGCAACCAGGTCCGGAGTCACGTCGATCTTCAAGTTGGCGCTCGGCAGGACGTCGTTATAGCTGTGCTTGGTGTATAGGGGCATGAACGGGCCAAAGGCCGAGGTCGTGATCGCACCTGGTTGGGTCGCGCCGACCGCGGTGTACGTCACCACATTTTCGTCGGTGTGCACGTAGCGCAGACCCACGTTGCCGGCCCAATTGCTGCCCTTGAAATCCGCCTCCACATACGCCGCAGCGTCCTTCTCATACACCGAAAACATGGAGTTCCAGTCCAAGCGGGCCACGGGATCACGATTCACATTGGCCGGGCTGTTGTAGGCCTGCAATTGCGCCGGTGACCAGTACCAGATCCCGGTGGGAATCGAGCCGCCGAAGGTATTGAAGTTCGACGGGTAGTTCGCGAAGCCCCCAGTCGGATAGGCGCTCGGGCTTTGACCGGCGGCAGTGGGGCCCTGGCCGATCACGTTGGCCGAGGTGCGATTATGCTTCTCAAAACGCGCGCCGAACTTGAGGTCGGTCCAAGAGTCGTCGTGCATCTTGAAATCGCTGTCGATCTTGGCCCAGGTTTCCGTGTCCTTCACGTCGATGTTCTGATCGCCGAAAATCCAGCCGAAAGCGACCGGCACGCCGCCCGGAGTGGGGGTGGTGTTGTTCTGCGTGCCCAGATTGAAGCTCGGGCCGCTGCCGATGCCGTGCAGCTGGTAGCCGGCGCCGGTGCCGATGCCCGGAGAGGTCTCGGATACGTCTTGCTCCGGGGTTTTGCCGTCGCCCCACGAGTAGCCCACCTGGCCGAAGATCGTCAGCGCGTCGGTTGCGTTCCAGGTGTTGTCGAGATTGACGAAGTGCGCTGTGGCCTCTTCATCCGGGCGGGAGATTTGGTCGTAGACCCCGTAATCCGTGCCCGCGACCGGTGCGAAAGTCGCCGAGGTCAAGGTGTTGCCCGCAATCGTGTAGCCCGGAAGAGGTGCTTGGCCCTGGCCCGAATTGATGAAGTGCGTTCCCCAGAACAGATAATTGCGATTGTAGTTGCCGGCGAGCATTCTCGAGGAAAACGCCGTCAGGTCGAGGGTGTCGTTATCGGTCGGTTTGAACTCCACGTCGAGCAGTCCGCCGTTGCGTTCGCGGGTCTGGGTGAAAAACGCGGCGCCCATTTCATGCGGGTATTGCACTCCTATGAGGTCCGGGTTGCTCTTCGCAATTGGGGTAGGCAGGTGCGTTGTGGGATCCGTGCCTGCGATCGTGTCGTAGCCCAGCACTTCGATGCCGTCGCGGCGCAGATGCCGCTTCTCGGAGAACAACTGCACCATGACGCCGAAATTGCCCGCATCATTCTTGAACGCGCCGAGGGCGCTGACCTGTGGGTCGGTCTTCGAGGGCAGATCCGCGTACACGGCGCCGGCCGAGGCCTCGAGCGTGAACGGCTTGGAAAAATCGAGCGGCTTGCGCGTGATAATGTCCACCGAGCCCGCGACACCGCCTTCGATGAGTGACGCGCTGGAACTCTTCTCGACGACTACCTTGCTCACGATTTCCGAGGGCAGCAGGGTGTAGCTGACGCTGCGTCCCACCGTGCCGGTCTGGTCGAGGACGAACCAGTCGCCGGCGGCTACACTGTGGCCGTTGATCAGCGTCTGGGTGAGGCTGGGGTTCGTGCCGCGCATGCTGACGCGGTCGTTTTCGTCGAAGCCGCCTTCATTGGCGCCGGCGGCGCTGGTCGTGACACCCGGCACTCGCGCCAGGGAATCGGCAACGTTCTTATCGGGCATCTTGCCGATATCGTCCGCGGTGACCACGTCGACGAGGCCGGTGGCGTCGCGCTTCGCCTCGAGCGAGGCTTCGACCGACTTGCGATAGCCGGTGACGACGATTTCCTCGAGAGCCGCATCGGGTGCCGCTGCCGCGTACACCAGTGCCGGCGGCGCGAGCATTACCAGCCCCAACGCCGACTTGACCGCCAAGGCGATCCGATTCATATACATATCCCCTGTCCGATTCATATTCATGCTCCCTGTCCTGTCACCAATGCCGATTGAAAGTCGTGCGCTTAGCAGCAGCGGCCGCCGTGACGGCGGCCTCACCCGCTGCCGTCCGACCACGCACTGCCCAAACCAGTTAAGGCCCAATATAGTACCAATTTACATTTTGTGCCAGTGCTGTGTAATAGGAACATCATATCTACAAATAACATTATGGAAATCAATAATATATATAACAATGATCATTACTGTTGTTCTCATAGTGGTATTTATTTGGTATTCTTCTCGCGCTTGAGAGCATACCGGATAGGCGATCAAACCTTATGACATCACTTGCCAAAGCAGTCGGCCCATTGGACGGCCGCGGTAATTTGCCGCTGTATCAAGAGTTGCAGCGGGCGCTGCGAAAGGCGATCGACAGCCGGATTCTCGGCCCCGACGACGCGCTTCCTTCCGAGCGCGATCTGGCCGCCGACTTCGCGGTGTCGCGCATCACCGTGCGCAAGGCGCTGGACGGCTTGGTCGCCGACGGACTCCTGGTGCGCCGTCAGGGCTCGGGAAATTTCGTGTCGGCCCGCGTCGACAAGAATTTCGCGATGCTCACGTCGTTCTCGGAAGACATGCGTGCGCGCGGCCGCACACCGCGCAGCGTGTGGTTGAGCCGGGCGGTGGGCACGGTGACGCCCGAGGAGGCCCTCGCGCTCCGTATGAGCCCCGGCACGCCGGTGTTCCGGTTCGCCCGCATTCGATACGCCGACGACGCGCCGATGGCGCTCGAGTACGTCACCATCGTGGCGTCGGCCCTGCCATCGCTCGACGCCGTGGACACCTCACTGTACGAAGCGTTGGAGCAAGTCGGTCATCGTCCGGTGCGCGCACTGCAGCGATTGCGCGCCGTGCTATTGACCGCGGATCAGGCCGAGTTGTTGAAGGCGCAACCCGGGGACGCCGGACTCCTCGTCGAGCGATTGGGCTCGCTGCGCGATGGAAGATCCATCGAGTTCTCGCAATCCTTCTATCGCGGCGATACGTACGATTTCGTCGCGGAATTGAGTGCCTCGACATGAGCGGGCTGCGCACCGAGTCGACGGGCGGCGCGCCATCCCCGGACGGCACGCGAATGTTTCATGAAGCGGCGAGTGCGTCGCATGCGGTTCGTGCGCAACTGGCGCACGACCGCGACGCAATTGACGCGATCGGCGCCGCTGTGCGTCGCCTCGCACCCCGCGCGGTCGTCACGTGTGCGCGGGGCAGCTCCGATCATGCAGCCACCTACGCGAAATACCTGATCGAAACCCGTGCGGGTGTGCTGACCGCGTCCGCAGCGCCCTCGGTGAGCAGCGTCTACGGGGTCGCCCAGGATCTGCGCGGCTGTTTATTCATCGCAATCTCGCAGTCGGGACGCAGTCCCGACCTGCTGGCGACGGTGGCCGCCGCGAAGGCATCGGGCGCAACCATTCTCGTGCTTTGCAACGACCGCGATGCGCCGCTGACCGGCGCCGCCGACCTGGTCATCGAATTGCGGGCGGGGCCGGAAACCAGCGTGGCAGCCACCAAGTCGTACCTCGCGACCCTGGCGGCGCTTGCCCGCTTCGTGGCGGCGTGGACCCGGGACGCCGCGCTCACGGAGGACCTCGAGACCTTGCCTGCGCTGATGGATGCCAGCTGGCTGCTGGATTGGTCCGCGGCCGTGGATGTGCTTCGGCCCGCATCGAATTTGTACGTGATCGGGCGTGGCTTGGGGTTGGGTGCTGCCCAGGAAGTGGCGTTGAAGTGCAAAGAGACGTGCGGGTTGCACGCCGAAGCGTTCAGCAGCGCCGAAGTCCGGCATGGACCGTTTACGCTGCTGGGGCCAGGCTTTCCGGCGATGTTCCTTGCGCAGAACGATGCCACGCGACCGGGAATCGAGTCGGTGGCCTGCGAACTCGCGCGGCGCGGAGTTCCCGTGGTGCTGGCAGGCGCCGCGGCGCAACCGGCAATCGGCGATGGTCCCATCCTCCTGCCGACATTGGACGTGGCGGCCGCCCTCGGGCCCATCCTGCACGTGCAGAGCGCCTACCGCTTGATCGCATCGCTGGCCGTGCAGCGCGGCTTCGATCCCGACCACCCGGCGCACCTGCGCAAGGTTACGGAAACCGTCTAATGCGCACCGCACTCGTCAACGGCCGGGTTCTCGTCGCCGAAAAGCTCGTGAGCGGCCTCGCGGTTTTGATCTCGGGCGGACGCATCGAGGCACTCGCAGCGCCGTCCGATCAGCGTTGCCGCGATGCCGTCGCCGTGGACCTCGCCGGGAAAATGTTGCTGCCGGGATTTATCGACGTGCAGGTCAATGGAGGCGGCGGGGCATTGTTCAACGATGATCCGAGCTCGGCAACGATCCGGACCATCGGCGAGGCGCACCGCCGCTTCGGCACCACCGGATTTCTGCCCACCCTGATCAGCGACGATCTCGGCACGATCGCGCGCGCCATCGCAGCGGCGCAGTCGTCGCTCGACGAAGGAATTCCCGGTGTTCTCGGCATCCACATCGAGGGGCCCTTTCTCAATTGGGCGCGGCGCGGCGTTCACGATCCCAAGCACCTGCGGTTGCTCGACACCAGCGTGGTGTCGCTGCTGTGCCGGCTGCGCGCGGGCAAGACGGTGCTCACCCTCGCCCCCGAGATGACCACTCCCGACATGATCGCGGAATTGACGGCCGGCGGCATCTTGGTGTCGGCGGGTCACAGCGACGCGACCTTTGCCGAGACGACGGAGTCGATCGCGCGCGGCTTGCGTGGATTTACCCACCTGTTCAACGCAATGGCGCCTCTGGCGCCGCGTGCGCCCGGAATCATCGGCGCCGCGCTGTACGATGATGCCACATGGTGCGGAATCATCGTCGACGGACACCACGTCGACCCGGTCATGCTCAAGCTCGCGCTGCGATGCAAGCGTCATGATCGATTCATGTTGGTGACCGACGCAATGCCGCCCGTCGGTTCGGCCGAGCCCACGTTTGTGCTGCAGGGACGCACCATTCGCGTCGTCGATGGGGCATGCCGGGACGAAAACGGCACGCTCGCCGGCACGGCGCTCGACATGGCGAGCGCCGTGCGCAACGCGGTCTCCTCCTTGGGACTGGACATCGTCGCGGCCGCCCGCATGGCCAGTGAATATCCCGCCGAGTTTCTCGGCCTGGGGGACGAACTTGGGCGTATCGCGCCGGGCTACCGCGCGAATCTGGTATTGGTCGACGACGACATCCGGGTTCAGCGGACGTGGATCGAGGGAAACGCTACCGTTTAGGCGCGGCCGGCCGAGGCCTGGGGACGGCCTGATTCGGGGCGCTCAGGGCATCGAACAGGCTGTCATCCGGATGGTTCGCGCACCACTCGTTCAACGACGAATCGAACCTGCCGACGGCGCCGGCATCGAATTGCGGACTCCCGGAGACGCCCACCGCATATCCGAACAGCCACATCGTGAGCGTGGTCGCGCTCTCCGGATCGGATTTTCGCAGCGCGACGTGCCGCGTTTCGAAGGTCGCACAGTCGAGACGGGTGAGGTCCATTGGATTCTCGCGCTGTGACCTCACCTCGAGCAACGTGGTGGTGGGGCTGTTCTTGCATTTGGCGTCCAAGGCGAAACCGAATGCCGTCAAGGAGTCGCCGTACATGACTCGTTCTCCGGATTTCGCCACCGAAAATCCAAACAACCACATGACCGTGTCGATGGGGTCGGCCTTGTATCCCGGCATCGTCGACGGGAGTATCTCGTTCTCGTACTGGGAGCAGTTCACGGCACCCAGGTTCAGTCCGGCGCCATGACCCGCCTGCGGGCAGAGAAGGGCCGCCATCGCCAGCAATCCCGGGAGCGCCTGTAGTCGCAGCGTCGTCAAGGGTCGGCCTTCGAAGGCAGCAACCGATTCACGAACGCAGCGAACCGGCCCGACATCACGAGATTCTTTGCGGCCTCGATGTCGGGCGCGAAGTATCGGTCGACGGCGTAGAAGGGTATCTCGGCGCGTATCTGCGCGTGAATTTGTTCGAGAACTGCCGACGATCTCGCGGGGCGGTGAAAATCGATGCCCTGCGCCGCCGCCAGAAGCTCGATGCCGACCACGCCCGCGGCATTCTCGATCATCGGACCCAATCGACGCGCGGCATGCGTCGCCATGCTGACATGATCCTCTTGATTGGCGGAGGTCGGAATCGAATCGACACTGCAGGGCGCGGCGATGGTCTTGTTCTCCGCCACCAGCGCGGCGGCCGTCACCTGCGCAATCATGAAGCCCGAATTCACGCCGCTGTGCTCCACCAGGAAGGCGGGGAGGCCGCTCATTTTCGGATCCACGAGAACGGCGGTTCGGCGCTCCGACAGGCTGCCGATCTCGGCGATCGCGAGAGCCATGGTATCGGCGGCGAAAGCAACCGGCTCGGCATGGAAATTTCCACCGGACAGCACGTCGCCTTGTTCGACGAACAGCAGCGGGTTATCGGTCACGGCATTCGCCTCTAACCTAAGCGTGACGCTGCAATTTCGGATGATGTCGAGGCAGGCGCCCATGACCTGGGGCTGGCAGCGGAACGAGTAGGGGTCCTGCACGCGGGTGCAATCGAGATGCGAGGCGCGGATCGCGCTTCCGGCAATCAGATCGCGGTACTCGCGTGCCGCGGCGATCTGGCCGGGTTGGCCGCGCACTTGATGGATGCGATCGTCGAACGGCGCGTCGCTGCCCTTCAAGGCGTCAACGGACATCGCGCCCGCCACTACCGCGGCTCCAAATAGATTTTCCGCGCCGAATAGTCCGGACAAGGCGAGCGCGGTGGATACCTGGGTGCCATTGATGAGCGCCAGCCCTTCTTTGGCGCGTAGCTTCAAAGGCTCGAGCCCGGCCAGCCGCAGACCCTCCATGGCCGGCAATACCCTGCCCCGAACCCGCACGGAGCCGATTCCGAGGAGCACGGTGCTCATGTGCGCGAGCGGCGCGAGATCACCGGACGCACCGACCGACCCTTGAGCGGGAATCACGGGATACACCTCGTGCTCGAGCAACGCCGACAGCGCGTCGATCAAGCCCTGGGTGACGCCGGAAAAACCGCGGATGAGCGCGTTGATCTTGAGCGCGAGTATCAGGCGCACGACCGGGTCCGGCAAAGCCGGACCGACGCCGGCCGCATGCGAGAGCAACAGATTTCGCTGCAGCAGTTCGAGCTGCTCCGTGGGAATGCGGGTCTGCGCGAGCAGTCCGAAGCCCGTGTTGATTCCGTATGCGGCATCGCCGACGGCAACGATGTTGTCGACCAGCGCGGTAGCCTCGGCGATCCGTGTCCGATCGTGCGCCGCGAGCCGGATGGCCGTCCGGTTTTCGTAGATCCGGCGCAGCTCTCCCAGGGTCAGGCGCCCCGCGGATACTTCGATCGGGCCGGCCACTTATGGGCGCTCGATCATGGGAAGGTTCAGGCCCTGTTCGCGTGCGCAGTCGATGGCGATCTGGTATCCGGCGTCGGCGTGGCGCATGACACCGGTGCCGGGGTCGTTCCATAGGACCCGCCGCAGGCGCCGCCCCGCGGCCTGCGAGCCGTCGCAACAAATGACCACGCCGGCGTGCTGCGAATAGCCCATGCCCACGCCGCCGCCATGGTGGATCGAAACCCACGTCGCGCCGCTCGCGGTATTCAGCAATGCGTTGAGCAGCGGCCAGTCGGAGACGGCATCGGAGCCGTCCTGCATGGCTTCGGTTTCGCGGTTGGGGCTCGCCACCGATCCCGAGTCCAAGTGGTCGCGCCCGATCACGATGGGCGCGGACAACTCGCCGCTCGCAACCATCTCATTGAACGCCAGGCCCAGCCGATGCCGCTGCCCCAGGCCGACCCAGCAAATGCGCGCCGGCAAACCTTGAAATTGAATCCTCGATCGCGCCATGTCCAGCCAATGGTGCAGGTGCGGATCGTCGGGGATCAATTCCTTGACCTTCGCATCGGTCTTGTAGATGTCCTCCGGATCGCCCGACAGTGCCGCCCAGCGGAAAGGTCCGATACCCCGGCAGAACAGCGGCCGGATGTATTCGGGCACAAAGCCCGGAAAATCGAAGGCGCGAGCGACGCCGGCGTCGAGCGCGACCTGCCGGATATTGTTGCCGTAATCGAAGACCGGCAATCCCATGGCCTTGAAGCGCAGCAGGTATTCGACATGCTTGGCCATCGAGAGCTTGGATGCGGCGCTGGTTGCGGCGGGGTCGCTGAAGCGCCGCTCGTCCCATTGCTCGACGCTCCACCCCTGGGGTAGATAGCCGTTCACGGGGTCATGGGCCGAGGTTTGATCCGTCAACGCATCGGGCTTGATTCCGCGTTCAAGCAGGGAGTGGAGGACGTCGACGACATTGCCGAGCAGCGCGACCGATAGGGGTGTGCCCTTGTTCTTCGCCGCAGCGAGCATGGCCAATGCCTCGTCCAAGGATTTTGCCTGTGCGTCCACGTAGCGGGTTTCCAGGCGCTTGTCGATGCGGCTTTGGCGGCATTCCACGGCCAGCATGCTCGCGCCGGCCATCGTCGCGGCCAACGGCTGGGCGCCGCCCATGCCGCCCAAGCCCGCGGTGAATATCCACTTGCCAGCGAGGTTGCCGCCGAAGTGCTTGCGGCCCATCTCGGCGAAGGTCTCGTAGGTGCCCTGAACGATGCCTTGGCTGCCGATGTAGATCCACGATCCCGCCGTCATTTGCCCGTACATGGCAAGCCCTTTGCGGTCGAGCTCATTGAAATGTTCCCACGTCGCCCAATGCGGCACGAGGTTGGAATTCGCGATCAGCACGCGGGGTGCGTCCGCATGCGTGGGAAAGACGCCCACCGGCTTGCCGGACTGCACCAGCAAGGTCTCCTCCTCGGTCAGTTTTTTCAGGGTTTCGACGATGCGGTCGTAGCAGTTCCAATCGCGGGCGGCGCGGCCGATGCCGCCGTACACGACCAGTTCGGCGGGATTTTCCGCAACGTCGGGATCGAGGTTGTTCATCAGCATGCGCAGCGGCGCCTCGGTCATCCATGAGCGCGCACTCAAGGTCTTGCCGCGGGCGGCGCGAATGATTCTTGGGGTTTGGGGGGCGAGCATGGGGTCTCCTTAGGGGCGAAATCGTCCCGACATTTCATAACGAGAGCCTGGGTAATAGAGCCGGGCGACCGAGGCGATCTGACCGGCGGTCCAGGTGCGGCGAATCATCAACAGGCAGGGTTCATCGCGTTTCATGGCCAATAATTTGCGAGTGCGCTCATCCGGCATCACCGCACGGAGCAGATGCTCGGCCTCTTGCAGCGGGGCCACCCGGGTCAAATAGTCGTAGGGCGTGGTCTTGAGGAAATCCACGTTCAGGTAGTCGGGTGCGAGCTTCGGCAGGACGTAGCGGTCTTCGAGCTGCACGGGGCGGTGGTTCTCGAAGTGCACGATGACCGAGCAAAACAGTTCACTGCGCGGCGCCACGCCGAAGTCCTCGGCGAGCTCCGCCACCGCTCGAATTCGTTCGAGCGAGACGACCTCGGCCCGATGGACGTGGCCGCGCCCGCGAATCTCGTCCGCAATGCCGCGAATCTCGAGGGGGTGCGCTTGCGCGTGCCGGTCCGCCACGAAGCTGCCGACGCCGGCAATGCGCACGAGCACGCCCTCGTCACGCAGTTCGCGCAGCGCGCGGTTGGCGGTCATGCGGGATACGCCGAACGATTTCACGATCTCGTTTTCGGACGGCACCCGGGCGGACGTCGCCCAGTTGCCGGAGCCGATGTTGTCCAGGATATGGCGCTTCACCTTGAGGTAGAGGGGTTGAGCCTGGCCCGAGGATTTGTCCATGGGGCCAAGAGTAGCCTGTATAGACAGGTACAGTCAACCATCCGACCCGTCGATACCGAATTGCTGAACCGCTTTGCAGGCAGCGCCGAGAAGAAGGCCGCACTCGCGGCCGGCGTGCCTGCGAGACGGCTCGGGACGCCCGAGGACATCGCTGCAACGATCGTCTTTCTGGCATCCGACAAGGCGGATTTCCTCACCGGGCAAATCATCGGTGTCAACGGCGGCAAGACCGCCCTATGATTCTAGCGAGCTAACGCGGGAAGGAGTGGGCATGGCCGAGACCCGATTCGACGATCTGCCGCCGGTTCTCAAGACCGTGAGAACGCGGCCACTTTTCGTCATGCATTTGAAAGTTCGACCCCTGGTGATGGTTGGCGCTACCCCCGGGGTCGACCGTCGCATTGGTCTGGTGTCGGGCGGTTCGTTCAAGGGGGAGCGGCTGTCCGGGGAGGTGATCGATGGAGGAAGCGATTGGCAAGCAGTTCGCGCCGACGGCAGCACGACGCTGGATGTTCGGCTGGTGTTAAAAACTGATGATGATGCGGTGATCGTGATGACCTATCGTGGCGTGCGTCATGGGCCCACTGATGTCATCACACGCATGGAACGGGGCGAGGCGGTGGATCCAGAAAGGTACTACTTCCGGATCAATCCTCTATTCGAGACCGCGGCCACGACCTACGACTGGCTGAATCGGATTCTTGCCGTCGGTATCGGACATCGACGGCCCGATGGGCCCGTCTACAGTGTGTTTGAGGTGCTATAGACAAGGCC
>WNFQ01000353.1_pt1 | contig 29662 bp, 28 predicted proteins | sample 5400171 | NCBI WGS metagenome assembly WNFQ01 (sample SAMN13153356, study PRJNA577476) | soil metagenome | isolation source: 20 cm soil under Madrone tree | place: USA:California | collected 2016-06-14
AAATCCTTGCGTTTTTGTTTTCTCTTTTTATCGAGCTCATTCACCGACCCCCTCAGCGCATTCGCTGTACCTCGAAAATCATCCGAGACGACTACCTACTTCTTGACAAAGTTGATCCTCGTGCCGAACTGCCGGCCGACGCCATTGAAAAAGCCGCCGAAGTTATCACTCGCCAGGTTGTTCTGAAAATCGCGCGGATTGAAGTGATTCGTTAGATTGAAGACCTTCAGACCGAGTTCCACTTTGTATTTGTTGAATCTTCCCGGGATACTGACAGTCCTCAGAATCTCCAAATCCAGCGAGGCAAAGTTCGGAAAGCGCCCGGCGAGATTCCGCGGCCCGACAAAATTACGGTCCTCATCGATGATCGAATAAGGGAAGCCCGTGCGGATATCCAGAACCGGCACGAGCGTGATTCGATATGGAACGTGGAACTCACCACGGAAGAGAAAACGATCGGGCGCGTCCCAGGGCAGCCGCGAACGTTCATTTGCCTGGATGATCGGGTTCTGGAAGTTACTAAAGTAGGAATTAAAGTCGTTCAAATCACCTCGCGACGAAGAGCGTACATAAGAAGTCGTAAACTCGTCGTTCTCGCGGAATTTGTAGCGCGCAGTAACCTCCACGCGAGCTACCTGAATTGTCTACTCCGAGGATGGTGCCGTGACTCCCCGAGTCGATCGGGTTCAAGATAAACTCGCGCCGAGCTTGCCGCTGTTGGTAACCAACCCGCACGAACAGATTCTTCAGCCACTCGCGATCGACCTCGATGTTCCAGTTGACGCTGCGTGGTGTATGAAGCTTCTCACCGGTAAACTGAAAGCGCTGGCGTTCGGGTGAGCCGATAACCTGCAAACCATCGGGCCCAAAGTGAGTCAGGATCCGATCCTGCAACTGAGAGAAGGTCGCGACGTTGAGATTGATGTCGTCATAGAAGATCCCAATGCCACCACGGACCACAGTGCGTCCATCAACCAGCGGCAGAAATGCGAAACCGATGCGCGGCGAAATATTGTTTTCGCCGGCAACGTTGTCGCGGTCATAGCGAACGCCGTATTCAATCGTCAACCGGCGATTCAGAGTCCACTTGTCCTCTAAGTATGCGAGAAACTGTGTCTTATTACGGCTGAGCCGGCCATCGCCCTCATAGTCGAATTGTTGGCTCCTGGTTCCGTCGGCTCTCAGAATGCGCACGGCATTGCTCGTGTTGCGCCCGTCGAAAGTAACGTAACTGACCCCGCCGCCAACCTTCATCAAATGCGTGCCGGCGAAATTTGGCCCTTCGAAACTGTAAGTTTCCAACGCCTGATAACGTTTACTTTGCCGCGCCTGCTGGTTGAAAAAATTTCCTGAGTTCCCGTCCGGCGCAAAATTCATCGGCGCACTGCCCGAGCTGGGAAAAACATCGGCGTCGAACTGCTTCAGGCTGAAAGAAGATTCGAGCACGGATCTGCTGTTGACGATCCGGCGCTCGTTTACCGCCAGCAGGAAGCCGCGTTGTTTAAAGTTCGGGGTCACTTCCTGATGGTTGAAAGTATTCAGCCCCACGTATCGCAGCTTTTCCGGAAACAAAGACAAGGTGGTCGTCAGGTGGTTCTTATCGTCGATGTCCCAATCAAGTTGTGACACGGAATCGAAGCTTTCAAGGTCTGTATCGCGGCTTAACGGCGGCAGGTTCTCGACCGGCGTGCGCACATAGCGGTATTCGAACGATTGGAAAAACTTCAGCTTGTCCTTCATCAGCGGACCGCTGAAGGTGACCCGTGGTGTGAAAGCTGCGACACCCACAAAAGAACCACCACGACGACGTGGCCTTGGGAAAAAACTGGTTGCGTTGGCTTGAAACTTGTCTGATCCGGATCTTGTCTGCACCGAAGTGACTCCGCTGGTGAATTCCCCGTACTCAGCCGCGTAGGGATTGGTCAAGACCTCGACCGACTGGACTGCTTCTATCGGCAGGTTGATCGCCGACTCGCCGGTCACGGGATCAGTGGCATTCGCACTGTTAATGATCATCCCGCTTTGGCTGGAGCGCGCGCCTTTCAGATTCAACATCCCATCGGGTCCTCTGACTACTCCTGGGACCAGCGGAAGGGCATCCTGAAAGCGCTCGTTCACCAGCGGCAAAGATTCCAGCTTGTTCTGATTGAATGAAACGGGCGGAGCGGTGTCGGAACTATTCAACCCATCACCGTCAGCCACAACCGTAACCGTAGCTGAAACGTCTGCGACCTCAAGCGGAATATTCTTAATCGTTGTGGCGACGCCGCCTATGGTGACAGTTTCGGTATGCTCCTTGAAACCGCTAAGAGTCACGTGCAGCGTATACACTCCGGCGGCGAGATCGGTAAACTTGTACTCTCCTTGATCGTTGGTGACTGACGACCGCGCCGTCTCTGGCGCGAGGGTTGATGTCAGATTCAAGCTCGCACCCGGCAGTCTCTCACCAGCTTCGTTCGCGACGCTGACAGTTCCCTGAAGCTCGCGAGTCTGGGCTGCCACAGAGTTGAGCGTGGCGCCCTGGCCGAACGCAGCGCCCCACCATGCCGGCGCCAGTGCCAATGCGATTAAAGTAATGAGTGATGTTGCTATTATCGTCAATTCAGTTCGGGTAATGCTGATTCTCATCTTCTTCCTTGTTCTCCTTCATTTTTCGCCGCCACAGTTCACGCTCCTTAACATCGTTTCTGATGGTGCTCACCAGGACTGCTTCAGCCATCTTTCTCCCAGATTGCGCTTTGCTTGTTCCCCAGACCTCTTAGCAAACGGAACAGGAACTCACCCCCTGCTTGGTCCACAACCGTTTGGGTGGTGGTGACCTTTTTTGAGAGGTGGGAAACGCCTGTGGTTACCAAACAACACGCGCAACTTAACTATTGAATTTTACGTGGAAAGGTGAGAGCTGTTTTCCGGATTCCTGCTTGAATGTTCGCTCTCTTGTGGTTATGCGTGGACTATCATTTGACTTCATATCTTCCGCGATAAGTGGCGGGAGTTACGCCGGTGCGCCGTCGGAAGTTGATGCGGAAACGCTCTTCACTATCAAACCCTACGCGTCGTGCAACTTCAGCAATTGAAACCTCGCTCTTCGTTAGGAGAATCTTGGCTTCCTCAACTCTACGTTCATTGAGGTAACGATGAATGCTCTTGCCGGTAGATACCCTGAATGCTCGCGCAAGTCTCGCCGGCTCGATGCCAACAGCACGAGCGATCTCTTCTGTCGAGATATTCCGATCCAGGCTCTGGTTGATGTAGTCGAGCGTCGTCTCCAGGAGATATTTAGGAAATCCTCCAGCCTCTTTGGCTGTGCACGTTTTTTCCGCATAGTACTTTACGAGGTGTGTGGCCAAAGTTTCGATTAGTAAGCTCACGTATTCCTCTGTGCCAAGACCGCTTGTCAGATCTTCCTCCAACTGATAAATGGTTTGCTCGGCCAGCGGATCAACCGCACCCAAAACCGGGACTATCGTCGGTGGTCTGCCGACTTCACCAGCGGCGCGGACAAACACTGACGGGCTGAGATGCAGTTGTAGAAATTCGCAGGGTTCGACGTTTGCTCCGTCGATTGAAAACCGGTAAGGCGCTATGGTCATGTCGCCGCGACGCAGTGTTACCCGAGTACGCCTTTCGCCGCACGACACTTCAACCTTTGACGGGCCATCAAGTTGAATCGAAATGGAATGCATAAGGAAACTCTGCGGCAAGACAGCAACGCCGGATTGTCGATGGTGCTCAAATATAAAGTCGCCACGTTGCAGCAGTCTGCTCCGTATCATTGGAGGCATCATTGATCCCATTGTATTCGACACAGTCCCGCTCGGCTTAACTATTGTTCGATGTCGGCGACTTACATCTATTTCGATTCGTCGACCGCTCGACCGATATGCTCCCACTCTAAGTGACAAGCACTCAGCCCTGATCACTCTTCATAAAAGCAAAAGCTGGTGATCCTCAGCAACTGCAGGCAAGACGAGGAGACGTCACTTTGGTTATGTTCGCATTTCCATCGAGGAAACCATAAGAAAAGAGACAAGCAGTTGAAGTCACAAATCAAGGTAATAAAGCGAAACCGGGAGATCATTCCCACTGACCGCTCCGCGCCGTGCGAATCAAAGCCGGTCGAACCGAGCGCACGCGAAATAACAACCGTTATTAAGAACTGGATTGCCGAGTCCAGACAAAGTAAGCGCAGCCAGAAACCGTTCTCGTCACTCTTCACTCTTCCCTCTCAGGTGAAGAGCACCAATTAAGAGTCATAAGACGGCTAGGTTATCAGACAACCCAGGTCTACCCTTTATCAAGAATTTCTGGTTGGGCTTTTATTTGCGAGGAGAGTCACCCGCAGATGGTGACTCGCGCCTACACGTAAATTGTGAGCGCGAATCTTCCATCTAAGGTTCAAAGCTTCATCTGGCCTGGTTCTTAGCCTTTTGTTTTTCAGCGCTTCTAGTGTCTTTCAGGAAGCGCTGGATCAAGTCCTTCGCAGCACTATTAACCTGTTTTTCTGACTGACCAATTCCGTTAACTGTGTCCTTCACCACACCTCGCCAGACGAGTTCCTGAGTTTTGGTATCAATGATGTCTACCATCACACAACCCTGCGTGTAGGTATAGGTCGAGATATCAGGCCCCCGTCCCCATCGCCAGCGATTGCGATAAGGAACTCCGTATCCCCAGCCCCAAGCCGGGCCATACCCAAAGCCCGTGCTGTTAATTTCCGTCTTCTCCTTAACGCGAGAATAAAAGGCCACGATAAAATCTGGAGTGTCCGAGGCTTGAGTAAATCCATTCTCTTCCAGTTGGACTGTGAGCGCTTTCAGAATCCTTTGCGCTTCGATGGTATTTGTGGCTAAGCGATCCCGGCTGTCTCGCTCGGTCTTGAACGAAAACGTGTGCAATCGAGAAAAATCGACATCCTTCTGGTAGTCCGACTTAGTCGACGCGCCGAATGCTGCAGTTAAAGCAGCTGAAAACAGCAGAACGGTCAGAAACGTTTTGAATACTTTCATTAAAGGTCTCCTTTGTAACGATCAAACTTGCGATCCGACTGAGAAAATCCTTTCAGTCGAATCGCGCTTAAGGACAGCTTAGTGGTGAGACGCGCTAAACGTCTTTCGGCTCGTTGTCGGCTATTTTTCGTTTTTGCGTTTCGTGGTCGGACTGCTCAATGGGCACGCCTTGCTCAATGCCAAGGGTCCAGGAAGGCGGGTCGCTTGCTGGAAAACTATCGTTCAAGGTCTTATCAATAACCTCTTCACTGATCATTCCCGGACGACCTCAATCTTTCGACGCCTCGCACCGCCCAAAATCGTGCCACTTCGATGATGCGGACAATCTCGCCATCAGTCTTTTCATTCGTTGCCGAAACCTGCTGATTTATAGCCATGCCACCTTCTAATAAGGCGTCGGTGGTTTCGGAATCATTGCATACCAAAGAAAAGAATTTCGGAGCAACGTTTTGAAAGATTGATCGTGCCACCTGCCGATATTCTGAGGTTGCAAGAAAGAACTTCGCGTATCGAATATCAGCAATCTTGAGAACCTGTAGGGAGGTAGCCAATGTCGAATAAGACCAAATGTGCGCACGAGAATTGTAAGTGCGTGGGTCACTGAGCTCGGATGCGGTTGTGAGCATCCGCCGTGCATTGACCAACTCTGATTGAATACTAAGTCGTTCGTCGTGGGGTAAAGCAAGCGAACGTAGCTCTTCTCTGCCCAGAGTAATCCCTGTGGTCATGCCGCGCGATTGACCTGGTGAATCTGAGAATAGCTCTCGTCTTCGTTTGGGAAGTTCCCGCTCTTTACATCCTGATCGTACGCATTGAGCGCAGCCTGAATAATATCGAATGCGTTCGCGTACGTCCTCAGGAACTTCGGCTTAAATCCTGGATTCAGTCCGATCAAATCCTGATACACGAGGACCTGCCCGCTTACGCCGGGACCAGCGCCGATGCCGATCGTGGGAATCTTTAGCAGGTTCGTCACTTGTCGAGCAGCTTCGGTGGGCACGCATTCGAGCACCAGCGAGAAACATCCAGCATGCTCAAGTTCACGCGCCTCGGACGCGAGAATCTTGACCGCAGCGTCGGTGCGGGCTTGCACTTTCATCCCGCCGAGCGTGTGGACTGACTGGGGCGTGAGACCGAGATGGCCCATCACCGGCACTCCCGAGTCAACAATGTGCCGGACGATCCCAGTATGGCCATGAACGCCCTCAAGCTTGACTGCATGAGCACCTGCGCTCATCAATTCGTGGACGGAATCCATCGTCTCCTTCAATCCTTTTCGGTAGGAGAGAAACGGCAAGTCGGCGACGATGAACTTGGACGGAGCACCCCTGGCGACGGCGGCTGTGTGCAGGGCCATCATTGATGTCGTAGCCGAAAGAGTATTGGAAAACCCATGCATCGTCATGGCCAGGCTGTCGCCGACCAGAATGCAATCGATGCTCGACTCTGCTACAGCCCGCGCGCTCGAGTAGTCATAGCAGGTGACCATTGAGATCTTGTGCCCTTCGTCCTTCATCTTTTGAAATTCGAGTACGTTCATCGCCGAACCAATCCTTTCCGCTTGCTACCTCGCATCAAAATAAATCTTCATTGGTTTCATGCATGCGATCAGAACAATGGCCAACGCGGCAACTAATGCGATCGCCAGATAACCGTCGGCATACGCCAGTGTGTAGGCTTGTAACTTAACCTGACCTCCCAATAACAAAGCCGCCCGTGCTTGCGCCTCCTCCGCGCCGGCGGAACCGGGAAACAACCCCTGCGTGAGGAGCTGCACTCGTTCGGTTGTTAACCAGCTTCCAGCGTCTACATGCAACCCGAGCATGTTCGAATGGAATTGCTCGCGGACTGAGATCAATCTTTGCATCAGCGCTGTGCCGGCTTCTCCGCCGAACAGACGAACGCAATGGATGAACGAAGCATAAGTGAGCACATTGATTGGGTTAGAAAGTGCGCCGGTATCGAACGCATTTTGCACGAATGATCCAACCAGTGCGGTGAAGCTCAAAGCGAGCCCCAATCCGATCACGATCTGCGAAATCAGGAAGTTGTTACCCGACCACGCGCTGGTTAGTTGAGCATTGATCAGGCATGCGATGGCCACCACTGTGAAGCCCGAGGCAAACACTAGTCTGTTATCGAACCGCCGCATCAAGCGCGCCGCTATGACCCCGCTGAGTATGAGAGGCAAGATCAACCAGAGCAGCACGTATCCGGTTTGCAGAGGTCGATAGTTTTGCGTTACAGCCAGAACTGCAGGCAGCAGTAAAGCGATTGCCAGCATCACGAAGCGAAAGCAAAACAGACAGGCACATATCAGCGCGGTGTTCCGGTTGACCAGAAAGATTGGATTAACCATCGGATTGGGCGAAAGCCACCTGCGAATCACAGTCACCATTAACAAAAAAGCTGCTGTCACGAGCAGTCCAACAATCACGCCCGAGTTCAGCCAATCCAATCGTTCACCTTGATCGAGAGCCCCAAAGATCAAACTTAGGGCCAGGCTGCCATAGAGAAAACCTCTCCAGCTCAAGATGGGCTTAGGTCCCGAACGCGGCGGCGGATTTGGGATGGCCAGGTAAATACAAACCATCATCAGCGGAGTTAGCAATGCGCTCTGCCAGAAGATCCAGTGCCAGGACAAGTGTTCCACATACCAGGCCTCCAGCCAGGTGCCAACGCTGGTTGCGCCAACTATGTCCATCGAATAGATGCCGATCGCATATATCACGTAGCGCATCGGCAAAGCGCGGAGCGCATAGCTCAACGTCAACGGATAAAAGGTGCCTGACGCAAGACCACTTACCACCTGTAAGCAAAGCATGACTCGCAGGTTTGGAGAGAACGGCAACAGGATCGAAGAAATACTGAAAATCGTCCCCGAATAAAGCAGCACGCGTCTCGGTCCAAGCAAACCGCCAAGGTAGACGGAGAATGGACCCATAAACATCAAGGCCATGTTGTAAGCCGTGGGAATCCAACTCGCTTCATCGATTCCCAGACCCATTGCGCCACGAAGATCCGGCAGACCAACACTGATCAGACGGCCGTTCAAAGTAACGATGCCGGCGCCGAGGAATACTCCGAGAGTCCCAACATACGGATTTTGACTGAGCGAACCGATGAGCTTCGCGAAATCGAGGCGCGGAGCTGTGAACGAAGTCAGTGTTTCCACTCGTTGGTTCATGCGACGTCAGCCCGTAGGTAGCCCGAAGGGCTGCAAGATAGTAGCCGGGGGTTGAGCGCGTCTTAGGCGCGATACCCCCGGATCAGATTGGAAATGTGTTTGTGACCCTGAAGGGGTCAAAGACGAAGAGCGTCGCACCCCTCCAGGGTGCGAATCTTTGGACGAAGTGTTCCGGGGGTCTCCGCTTCGCTTCGACCCCCGGCTACTTTCTAACAACCCTTCGGGTTGTAAATCGCTCGGCTTGGACATGGACTCCCGCGCTTACGTGCTTTCATCAAACTTTACTCTTGCCGTTCGTTTTGATCTTCGCGATTACTGACATTCCGGGACGAAGTCGCTGGGCCAGCTCGGGACGAGGGTCGAGCACTATCTTTACCGGTATGCGCTGAACAATCTTTGTGTAGTTCCCCGTGGCGTTGTCCGGCGGTAACAGGGCGAATTGCGAGCCGCTGGCCGGAGCTATCTCCTCTACGCGGCCTCGCAGAGTAACGCCCGGGAAGGTGTCTACCGTTATCTCTGCTCCGTCACCTTTAACAACATTTGTAAGTTGCGTCTCTTCATAATTCGCCTGCACCCAGATGGTATTATCGACCAGCGAAATCACTTGCGTGCCCGGTGAGACCAATTGTCCAATTCTCACTTTTCGCTCGCCCACTATTCCATCGGTTGGGGCGACAATTCGTGTGTAGTCAAGATTCGTTTGCGCGACCTTAAGAGCCTCCTGTTTGGCGTCGAGGTCCGCCTGCAGTTGCAGTTCCTGAGCATCCAAAACCGCACGCTGTTTGATCTGCGCTTCAACTTCAGCGCTCTTGCCCGATGATTGTGCTTTAGCGCGCAGTCGTTCTGCCTGGCGCGACGCTACCCCGGCGTGGGTTTTTGACAGATCTGCTCGCCTGCTTTCGAGATAGGCGCGCGTCTGCGCCAACTCTGCTTTCCGGCTATCGACGATGGCTGCAAAGCGTTCCTGATCCGCGACCACCTGCTCCAGTTTCTGTTTGGTGGCTGCGCCCATCTCAACCAGCGCCTCCTGACGCTGTCTCTCCAGCCGACTTCTTTCAGCGTCGGCTTGCGCGGCTGCGATGGCTGCTTCGGAATCAGGAATCTTTGCTTGAGCGGCTTCGACGGCGGCTTGGGCATTGTCGACGTCAGCCTCCGCGCCATTGATCGCTGCTCCGCTTTGAACGATGTCAGCGCTGGCCGCCTGAGTCCCGGCTTGCGCCTGCAAGATTCTCGCGTTCTGCAATTCTTTCTGTTTCGCATTGTTCGCGAGAGCCGCCTGTGCAGCTGCCACGCCGGCTTGGGCCTGCGCAACCTGAGCCTTGAAGTCGTCATCCTTCAACTGCACCAGCAGGTCCCCAGCCTTCACTCGCTGATAATCGGTGACTGCAACTTGTGCCACTGTGCCGGAAACACGCGTGCTTAACGGAGTAATATCCGCCCTCAAAACAGCATCGTCCGTTCTTTGTGTGCTGCCACCTCCTACGAAGCGATTCCAACCACCCGTAATTCCAAGAAGAATGCCGGCGGCCAACAAGAGAACCACTATCGGCACTAACTTTTTGAAGCTAAATCGACGCTTCGCGCTCGGATCAAGTGCGGGCGTGACATTCGCGGGGCTGTTATCAGTTGGCGCGACTTTGGCAGTTGTCCCGTTATCGGATTCAACATTCTTCCGGGTTGATGCTGTCTGAGTCGTGGACTTTTCCTCGACGACGCTCGCCTCCTTCGTCTTGGTGTTTCGGGAGAGGTCAATCTTCTTGTCAGCCATGCTATTTGTCCTCTCCGAGCGCTTTCTCGAACTCAGCCTTGGCTATCCAAAAACCTAGTAAGGCCCGCTGATATTCATGAGTTGCTTCAGCCAAAAATGCTTGCGACTGAAGTACGTCAGATAAGAGCACCGCTTGGAACTTGTAGCGACCTGTGCTCACGCGCAAATTTTCTCTCGCCGAACTCTCCTCCAGCTTGGCTACCCGCAGTGCTTGAGCACTTTGTTGCAGCTTTCTCAACTTATCGCCCACGTCGATCAGAACCTGGTCCTCTTTTTCCTGTAAGCCGTTCTTGACTTGCTCAACCGCCTTATCTTTCTCGGAGAGTTGATGCTTCTTTCGACCCCAGTCGAAAAACTCCCAACTCACCACGACGCCGACATTGGCAAAGTTTTTCGGAATCACGGGAGCGTAGTTGCGCGGTGTTAAGTAAACGAACCCGGCACTTACATCGGGTATGTACTCGGACTTTTTAATGCGGCGATCCAGTATCGCCTGCTCTATAACCAGTCTTGCCTGCTGCAGCTCAGGCCTGCGTTCGAGAGCGAGCTTTCTCGCAGCGGCCAGGTCGGTTTCAAATACCGTAGACTCTGGTACCCCCGCGACTTCAAACGAAGTATCTACAGTTCGACCCAGCAGAGTGTTCAATTGCTCCTTTTGGGTGGCTAACTGGTTGGTTAACTCAAGTTGTTCATACTCGACTTTAGCGAGGCGTGTTTGCACGACCAGTAAATCTGCTCTAAGCGAGACCTGCTGCAGGACGTTATCACCGGTTACCTTGTCCAGTTCGTGGTATGACTTAAGGGCTTCTTCTACGCTGCTTAGGGCACTCCTCGTTTGCAAGATGGCGTAGTAAGCCCTCTTCACCAGATTGATCGTTTCGCTCTGCTGTTGACGCAGCTTCGCCTGCATCATCTCGCGCGAAACTCTCTGCGACTTAATATTGAGTCCGATCCGATATTGCTGCGTCAGCGGCTCAATGACGGACGCAGCAAATATTGCCGTGGGTTTGCGGCTGTCGTTCAGAGTGAAGAAAGGTCCGAGACCCGGAAACAAGTTGTTCGCGGGATTCGTCACCTTCAGTTCGTTGTTGGCGAGATTGCTAGAGACTGATGTGTACGCATGCAATGAAGGAAGGCGGTAGGTCTTGGCGGCCGAGATATCTTCATCAGCCCTCTCGACCTCGAGCTTTGCGATCTTTATCGCATGATTGTCGTGTAAAGCCAGGGCGATTGCCTGATCCAGAGTAAGTGACTCACCAGAGGCAGGCTCAGGCCGCTGAGCCTGAACGACTCCCTTCACCAGAAGCAATAAGAGCAAAACGAAAGCCGGGAGATTCAGTGGTCTCACGGACATAAATTCCTCAATCTTTCATTGCCGGTCACTCCGGTATTCTGAGTTGGCACTTGCATTCCCATTCGATTCATCATCAAGACACCCACCCCCCTTGACCTTAGAAGTGTAGTTATCCATGAAATTGTTTTCTTTCCAGATTTCGCCAGAACCTGCTTGATTTTGCTTTGCTCGCTTCTGCCGTTGTTCTTCAGCGTGAAGATGGCCCTGGGGATTCTTTGTCTTCGCAATGTCCGGAAATTTGGTAGTGACCTAGTTTGAGATGTACGTCATGAAGTCGGTACCGGGAGCGGTAGCGACCGGGTCTCAGTTGCGAACAAAGCAGAGTCTGTAGAAAGCGTGACCCGGTCGCTACCGCTCCCGGTACTGACCTCGTTGCTCAAACAGCAAAATCAAGTAGCTCTGAGCAGGATTCGGGAAGAACCAATCAGGCGTGTAAGCACATTATTCCGGCGTCGACGCATTCGCTGCCTACAGGCCAGGAGAAAGGCACCGGTCGAGCGGGGAAGATTGGGTACGTACATCGCCGGATGCCTGTCGGGGTGCCCAACGGCCGCTGGCGAGAAGAATCGGGCATGCATAAGGGGCGAGATCTTCAAATGCTTGAAACGGATCGAGGGAGGAAGAAATGAGCAAGTATCCACACGTGGTGATTGTGGGCGCAGGATTCGGCGGACTCGGAGTCGCCGAGCATTTGGCTCACGTTCCGGTTCACGTGACTCTAATCGATCGACACAACTATCACACCTTCCAGCCGCTCCTTTATCAGGTAGCCACTTCTCTGCTGAACGCCGAAGACGTAGGGGCGCCCGTCCGGAGTATTTTCCGAAGTCAGGAGAATGTGGACTTCCGTCTGGGAACCGTTACGGGCGTCAATGTGCCGGGCCGAAAGATCCAACTGAAGGATGGTGAATACATAAGCTACGACTATCTAGTGCTCGCCGGTGGGACGACGGTCAACTATTTCGGCACTCCTGGAGCCGCCGAACATGCATTCCCACTTTATACGCTAATGAATGCCGTAAGACTGCGTAACCAGGTGATGCAGCGATTTGAAGCTGCCGCTGGAGATCCCACAGTCATTAACGACGGCGCGCTGAATTTTGTAGTGGTGGGCGCTGGGCCAACTGGAGTCGAAACTGCCGGCGCATTGTCAGACCTCTTCTACAACTTACTGCCGGATGATTATCACCAACTGGCAACCAACAAGGCTCGGATCATTATCGTCGAGATGGGGAAAGAGGTGCTCGCTCAGTTCAAAGAGAATTTACGGGTATATGCGAGAAACGAGCTTGAAGACCGAGGGGTTGAACTGCGTCTCGGCGAAGCTGTGGCTGAGGTTGAGCCGACATTCGTAAGACTCAAATCCGGCGAAGAAATCAAGACACATACACTGATTTGGGCCGCGGGTGTGCAGGCCAACCCGCTCGCACACATGCTCGGCATGCCGCAGGGTCGTGGCGGGCGAGTGAAACTCAATCCCGATCTGAGCTTGCCGGACCATCCGGAGATCTTTGTCGTGGGTGATATGGGTGAAGTAGCGTCGGAAGGCAAGCTTCTACCTCAACTCGGCTCCGTGGCCATGCAGTCGGGCGAGCACGTTGGGCGACAGATCGCCCGACGAATCGCCGAAGAAGAAACTCAGGCCTTTGTATATTGGGACAAGGGATTCATGGCTACGATCGGACGCGGCTCGGCGGTGGTCGAGTTTCCAAACCAGCGGACACTTCACGGTCCGCTCGCTTATTTCGCCTGGCTAGGCGTTCACCTGGCGTTACTGAATGGAACGCGAAACAGGATCGAGACGCTATGGAACTGGGGCTGGTCTGCTCTTACGCACGATCGCGCCGCTCGCATCATCATTGAGAGCGAAGAAGAGACGAAAAGCGTTACTCAGTCCGGCGCAGGCGGGGCCGAGCCCATGCCAAGTCCAGGGAATTTGGGCGCTTCAGGTTGAAACGGCCCATTGGAGACGCTTTTGACGATGAGATGGTGGGTCGCTAATGAATCCGATCGTCCCGCGGTGAAGTATCGATGGCTTGGAGATGGTGTTGAGCATGTTGTCGCATAGTAAGCGTGAAGAGAATGAGTTGGATCGCCGGGCTAATCCGTGGTGGAAACCGGCCCCGCCCAAGAGGCTGCGATGGCGGCCGCTGCTTAGCTTCGCCGCTTCGATGGTTGTCATTGCCGGGCTTGTTCATCCCGCATTAGGCAATCCGGCTCAAGTCACCAATTTGCTCCAACCGCTCTCCCAGCCCGCGCAGGAAATTAAGGAACTGTCGCTGCTGGTGCTCGCTATCTGCGCCGTGATCTTCCTAATCGTCGTGGGCCTGCTGGTTTATGCGGTCGTTCGATTTCGTCACCGCCCCGGAGATGAAGCGAGCGAGCCACCGCAGATTTACGGCAGCAATCAGATCGAAACGGCCTGGACAGTCTTGCCGATACTCATCGTCTTCGTGTTGATTCTGGTCACGTCGCGCACCATCGCCGACATACAGAATCGAAAGGCCGCGCCGGGCGCCGTACAAGCGACCGTCGTCGGGCATCAGTGGTGGTGGGAGATACGCTATCCCGAGCTGGGCATCGTGACCGCCAACGAGTTGCACGTGCCGGCGAGCGATGGTAACAGACGCCAACCTACATTCCTGAAACTTCAGTCAGCCGATGTCGCGCATAGCTTCTGGGTGCCACAGCTCGCAGGCAAGACGGATGTTATACCCGGCCGCGAGAACGCGATGTGGTTCGAGCCGACGCAACCCGGGACTTATCTGGGCAATTGTGCCGAGTACTGTGGGATGCAACATGCGCGCATGTTAATCCGCGTCATCGTGCACCCGCCCGGCGAGTTCGAGCGTTGGGTCGCGGAGCAGAAGCGTGCGGCGGCAGAAGAACCGAGCGCGCAGGCAGGCCGCAAATTATTCTTCGCGAACTCCTGCGTTAGCTGCCACGCCATCCGCGGTACGTCCGCGCAAGGCGCGTTCGGCCCGGACCTGACGCACCTAATGAGCCGCGAGACCCTGGCGTCCGGAGCTGCGCCGAACACGCCTGAAGGATTGCGTGCCTGGGTGCGCGATCCGCAAAAGCTCAAGGTGGGTTGTCTCATGCCGAACCTGCAGATGAGTGATGTGGAAGTGGACCAGATTGTCTCTTACTTGCAAACGTTGAAGTAGGACGGGGAAAAGAATGGCGACTCAAGAAATCGCGTTACCGAGAGTGAAGCAACCAGCAACTCCATTAATTGACCGCCTGCACGGCCTGGTCGTTACGGTTGATCACAAAAAGCTGGGCCTAATGTACGTCGGCACGGCCATCGGTTTCCTGGTTGTCGCAGGGCTCATGGCCGTGGCCATTCGCCTTCAGCTCGCCGTCCCGAATAACACGTTGCTGGGGCCGGATGTCTTCAATCGCTTCTTCACCATGCACGGGACGGCAATGGTATTCCTGGTTGGCATGCCGATAATCGCCGGGCTCGGCAATTATCTCGTGCCGCTGATGATTGGCACGCGCGATATGGCCTTCCCGCGCCTTAATGCGTTCGGCTTCTGGATGTTTCTTTTTGGCGGGCTGCTTCTTTACTTCAGTTATCTCGGCGCGCCAGGGTTGTCTGGCAGCGGCTCGGCGCCGGATGTCGGGTGGTTTGCATATGCGCCGCTGACTGGCCGCGCCTTTTCACGCGGACACAGTACAGACTACTGGATTCTGAGTTTGCTGCTCACAAGCGTAGGCAGCACAGTCTCAGCCATTAACGTGATCGTCACCGCGCTCACGATGCGCTGCCGCGGGATGACATTGATGCGCATGCCGCTATTTGTCTGGATGATGATCGTCACGAACTTCATGATCATCCTGGCGTTGCCGGCACTCTCAGCGGCGCAGATTATGCTGCTGATCGATCGTTATCTGGGTGGGCATTTCTTTGACACGCAATCGGGCGGCTCCGCCGTGCTTTGGCAACACTTCTTCTGGATTTTCGGCCATCCGGAAGTTTACATCCTGATCATTCCGGCCTTCGCGTGCCTATCAGAGATCATCCCCGTCTTCTCGCGCAAACCTATCTTCGGCTACCCCGTCATGGTCGGGGCCACGACGATGATCGCGATCATCAGCTTCAGCGTCTGGGCGCATCACATGTTCGCGGTCGGGATGACTTCGATGGGCAACACCTTCTTTGCCATCTCGACCATGCTGGTCTCGGTGCCGACGGGGATCAAGATTTTTAACTGGCTCGGAACAATGTACGGCGGCAAGATCCGGCTCGAGTTGCCGATGATCTTCTGTCTCGGCTTTCTTTTCCAATTTCTGATCGCGGGCCTGACCGGCATCATGCTGGCGGTCGCGCCGTTTGACTGGCAGCTAACCGACTCGTATTTTGTCGTCGCGCACTTTCATTACACGCTGGTTGGCGGACTTCTCTACGGCATTTTCGCCGGTTTCTATTACTGGTATCCGAAAGCCCTGGGGCGCCTGCTCAACCACAAGCTGGGACTCTGGCATTTCTGGCTTTTTACCATCGGCTTTCATCTGACGTTCGACACGATGCACTTCTCGGGACTGCTCGGGATGCCCCGGCGCATTTACACCTACGACCCGGGGCGAGGCTGGGAAGTACTCAATTTCATCACCTCGGTCGGGGCCCTTCTGCAAGCGGTCGGGATTCTCTGTCTCGCCATCAACATACTTCGTTCACTGAGGAAGGGTGAGGTAGCGGGTGACGATCCGTGGGATGCGTGGACGCTTGAATGGGCCACGACTTCACCACCACCCGAATACAACTTCGCGAGTGCGCCAGTGGTGCGGAGTCGCAGGCCTCTTTGGGATCTTAAACACCCGGAGGATCCGGATTGGAAGTACGAGTGAAGCGGGAGCTAAGGAGAACGATTCGATGGTTAACGAAACCTTTTTGCAAATAGCTCCAGAAGCGACCGAGTGGAAACTTCCGTCGAGCCGCAAGGTTGCGGTCGTCTGTCTCATTCTTACAGAGACTGGCCTCTTCTCGATCTTCGTCGCCGGGTACGTCTTCTATCTGGGCAAGAGCTTGACCGGCCCAACGCCGCGTGAAGTTTTGGAGCTCCCGATTCTATCGACGATCTGCCTGTTATCGAGCAGCGTGACGATTACGTTGGCAGAGCGCGCTTTCAACCGCGACCGCGTGGGTCGCTTCAAGATTTTTTGGCTGGCAACGATTGTACTAGCGGCGATCTTTCTCGCTTCGACAGCGGTCGAGTGGCGCAGGCTTATCTATCAGAAGGGACTGACAATTAGCACCAATCTCTTCGGCACGACGTTTTATTCGCTCGTCGGCCTGCATGCCAGCCACGTGATCGTCGGGATGTGTCTTTTGTTATTGGTATTCATCTTTAGTCTGCGCGGATACGCGACCATCATGCATCGGGAGCGTCTGCAGATGATTTCCTGGTACTGGCATTTTGTTGATGCTGTTTGGATTGTCGTTTTTACCGTTGTCTACGTTATCGGGAGGTGAGTGGGAAGCATGCGGCCTGAAGAGAACAGGGCACACATATCAAACATAATCGAGGTGCCGGCGCCAACCCCATGGCCGTTTGTCACCGCTTTCGGTCTCGCCCTGCTGCTCGCCGGACTGGTAACGAGCCTCGCAGTAAGCGTTGTGGGCATTGTAGTCATCCTGTGTGGCGCAGTCGGTTGGTTCAGAGATGTGCTGCCAATGCCGAAAGAGGAATTGGTCGCGCTTGTCGCAACGCCGACGCCGATTTTTGCGCGCTCGACCCGAAGAGTTGATCACCTGCAACCAGGCACTGAAAGTCATCGCGTCTACATCCCCGTAAGGGTTCATCCCTACTCAGCCGGTCTATTTGGCGGCGTTGTCGGCGGCATCGGAATGGCGTTCATCGCTTGTCTCTACGGACTCATCGCCCAGGGAAGTTTGTGGTATCCGGTCAACCTTCTGGCGGCAGCGGCGCTGCCGTCTCTGGCTGAAGCTGGTCCAGCAGAATTGAAAGCTTTTCACCTGTCGGGATTTATCGTCGCGCTCTTGAGTCACGGCATCATCTCGTTACTTGTCGGTCTACTCTACGCGGCGATCCTGCCGATGATGCCTTCGCGCTTCACGGCGTTCTGGGGAAGTTTTCTGGCGCCAGTTTTGTGGACCGCCCTCGTCGCCTCGACTCTCCGCCTAATCAATCCTGCGCTTAACGCGAGAATCGCGTGGGGTTGGTTCATCGCTTCGCAAGTTGCCTTCGGGTTGATTACCGGTTTCATCGTCGCTCACTCAAAAGAAGTTGAGACTGCACAGTCGTGGCCATTGGCCGCGAGAGCCGGAGTAGAAGCTCCAGGTCTCATACCCGAGCAGGAGGAAGGGCAATGATTGCGAGATCGAAAATCGGAATCGCTGGTGCAGTCGGCCTTGCCATCACTCTTTTGGCAGGCTGCAGCGTCCGTCTGCCCGGTCAACCAAACGAATCTGAACGCTGGCGCGCGCCTGCTGAAATCACTGATTTCAATCAACTCTACACTCAGAACTGCGCCGGCTGTCACGGTGTGGGTGGGAGACTTGGCGCGGCGCGCCCGCTTAACGACTCACTCTATCTGGCCTTCGTCACGGACAAAGCAATGCGCCAGGCGATCTCAACAGGCAGGGCCGGGACGAATATGCCCGCCTTTTCGGAACAAGCTGGCGGCCATCTCACGGACCAGCAGATCGAACTGATCGTTAATGGTATGCGAGCACACTGGTCCAAGCCTGATGACTTCAAAGGTGTCGAACTTCCTCGCTACAGCTCCGACGAAACGGCGACAGCGAGTGGTCCATCCACCGCAATCAGCAACGATATCTCGGCTAAGACTTTCCCGACCGGCGATGCTCCGCAGGGCGCCGCAACTTACAAAACTTATTGTTCGAGTTGTCACGGAACCAATGGCGATGGCGGATCGGCAGGCTCGATCGCTGATCCGAACTTTCTGAACCTGGTCAGCGATCAAGGCCTCCGCACGACTGTCGTCGTCGGCCGCGCTGACATTGGGAAACCCGACTGGCGCGGAAATGTTCCGGGCCATCCCATGTCAGCGCAGGAAATAGATGACGTCGTGGCGTGGCTCGCAGCACGCAGGCAAAGGACAAATGTAACTGTTAGCAAAGTCGATCATTCGGCTGGCCTGAATATGAAATGAGTCGGATCGGAATTTGATGACGGAGGCACAACTATGGCAGGCACTGAGATTGAAGTGATAAGCGAGAAGGCACCGGAGAGATTACACATTGAAATGCCGCGGCGGGCGTTCCTGCTCAAGCTCGGGTTTCTACTCAACGGCGTCGCGGCGACGATGGTGTCAGTGCCCCTGCTTGGATATCTGCTTTCGGCCTTCCGTAATGATGGCGGGTTCACATCATGGATTGCGCTTGGACCGCTTACAACGTTCCCCGAGAACCAGACGCGCATGGCGAAATTCCGAAATCCTTATACACGCCCATGGGATGGCCAGACCGCCGACATTCCCTGCTGGGTGCGGAGAATTGAAGGCGAGAAATTTCAAATCTTTGCCATCAATTGCACCCATCTGGGGTGTCCGGTGCGCTGGTTTCAGGAGTCGCACCTGTTCATGTGTCCGTGTCACGGGGGCGCTTTCTACGAAGACGGTTCGCATGCATCCGGGCCACCGCCACAGGGACTTTATGAATACAAATACAAGATCGAGAACGGACAACTATGGATACACGGCGGCCAGCTTCCGACCTTGAACCAGCCGGCCTGAAGTCAGAACCGGGATTGATAGCGACCGGGTAATGAGGATGAAATGATTAAGAGATTGAGACAACTCGCAATCTGGATTGACGATCGAGTCTATATCAGCAAGATCTTCGCTGCGACCGCAGGCCATCATGTCCCGCGCACCTCAGGCAGCTGGTTCTACGTTTTCGGCAGCGGCACTTTGCTCTGCTTCATGATCCAGATCGTGACCGGAATCTGCCTCGCTTTGGTCTACGTGCCATCCTCGGGCCAAGCCTACACCAGTCTGGAATACTTGAACTATCAACAGCAGTTCGGTTGGTTTCTGCGCGCCATGCACAACTGGGGTTCAAACTTCATGGTTGCGATCATGTTGGCCCATCTCGTCCAGGTCTTTCTTTTTGGCGCGTTCAAATACCCGCGCGAAATGACCTGGATTTCGGGAGTCGTATTGCTGCTCTGCACCCTCGGCATGGCGTTTACCGGCCAGGTACTGCGTTTCGATCAGGATGCCTATTGGGGGTTAGGTATTGGCGCGGCCATGGCGGGTCGCGTGCCCGTAATGGGGCCGGCGATTGTTCATATGATGCTCGGCGGACCGATCATCGCCGGCGAGACGCTCTCGCGCTTTTTCGCCCTGCATGTCTTCGTTATCCCGGGAAGCATTCTGGCGATCGTCAGCCTGCACCTCAGGTTGGTGCTGACGAAAGGGATCAACGAATACCCCGTCCCGGGCAAGCTGGTCAAGAAGGAAACTTACGCAGAAGAGTACGAAGCGGAAATCAAAAAGAGTGGCGTTCCGTTTTTCCCGAAAGCGATTAGCAAAGATCTAATTTTCAGCGGTCTAGTTCTATTGGGCATCGTTTTCTGCGCTGCCTATTTCGGTCCGGCCGGCCCACATGGCATCCCCGATCCGACCCAGATCAACACCGCCCCGAAACCAGATTTCTTTTTCCTATGGCTCTATGGCGTGTTGTCGTTAATGCCGGACTATATGGAAACAGTCGTAATGCTGACCGCTCCGTTCATCGTCATCGGCATTTTGTTCGCCGTGCCTTTCATTTCAAACACAGGCGAGAAAAGCCCGCGCCGCCGGCCGGTCGCCGTATTGAGCGTGCTCCTTATATTAATAGTATTGGGTGCGTTCAATTATCTCGGCACGTATGCGCCATGGTCACCAAAGATGGAAGCGTGGACCAGCGCGGCAACGCCCACGAATTACTTAGAAGGACGTTCGCCACTCGAACGGCAGGGCGCCCTGGTTTTCCATAGCAAGCAATGTATCAACTGCCATAGCGTAGGTGGCGAAGGAGGCTTGCGCGGACCGGCGCTCGACAGTGTCGCCACACGCTTGACCGGGGATCAACTCGTCCGCCAGGTGATTCAGGGCAGCGGCAACATGCCGGCTTACGGTAAGAACCTGGACCCATCGGAGGTAGCTGCGCTGGTGGCCTTCATGAGCACTCTGCATAAGCCAACGGAAGTGCCGGCGCGCGATTCGACTCGGCCCGCACAAGCAGCAACCGAGAACATGCAGCCTAACGCAACTACACAAATGGGCAGTACGAAGCGGTGACTATGAGCGTGAGCAACAAAATCGCTACTTCGCCGCCGGCCACAGGATTGGACCGAGTGATGTGGATCAGTTTCCGGACGACGCAACGGGAGACTATCTCTCAGCAGGTTCTTCCCTCCGCCGCGCTGTCTATGGCGATTCGCAGGGCAAGGGCTTTTTTCATTTTGGCGAAACCGGAAATCACTTTGATGGTCGTGATCTCCACCGGCGTTTCGTGCCTGATGGCGTCAGATTCCTTAAACCTCGTTGTTCTCGCGCACACCGTTCTGGGTACGGGTCTGGTCGCCGCAGGTGCGGCATCGCTCAATCAGTTTATGGAGCGCGCGCTGGATGGAAACATGCGGCGCACTTCTAAACGTCCGTTGCCTGCTGGAGAGCTCTCCGCGCGAGCAGCACTCGTATTCGGCATTTCGCTTTCAATCGCGGGAACGATCTATCTGATTCAATTTCTCAACACGTTGACTGCGCTGCTGGGCCTCTTAACTCTATTGAGTTATCTATTCGTCTATACACCGCTCAAACGTAAGACCAGACTATGTACTCTGGTCGGAGCGTTTCCAGGCGCTGCGCCAATCCTGATGGGTTGGGCCGCAGTGAAGAATAATCTCGGCCTCGAATCGTGGGTGCTTTATGCCATTCTCTTCCTCTGGCAGTTTCCACACTTCTACGCGATCGGTTGGCTGTACCGCGAAGACTATGCGCGAGGCGGAATGCTCATGCTTCCCGCGGTTGACGACGAAGATGGCAGGACCACCTTTCGGGCGATCTTGATCTCGGCCCAACTGCTGATCGTCGTCAGCGTGGTGCCGACCTTGATGGCAACGACCGGTCGTCTTTACTTTCTGCTCGCGATAATTCTCGGACTCTCCTTTTATTATGTTGCCTATCGAGCCTCCGCTTCTCGATCAAAGTCAGCGGCGAAACAACTCCTGCATGCGTCCGTCATTTACCTGCCGCTCCTCTATCTGGCCATGCTGATAGACAAGATCAAATAAGGAGAGCCAAGCGCTGGCAATGGATCGATGGAAGGAATCACAGATGCCGTCTTCAGTTCCTGGGATTTCAACCCCTGGTTGCTGACTCCAGCCCTTGTGACTGGCGTGCTCTACGCCCGCGGATGGAGACGCTTATACACACGTGTCCCACACCGTTTCGGGTTCAGGCAGTTCACGAGCTTCTATGCGGGACTCATAACTATTCTCTTCGCACTTATGTCGCCGCTCGATGCTTTTGCTGGATGGCTGCTGACCGTACACATGATTCAACACTTGTTGTTGATGATGGTCGCGCCTCCCCTTCTGCTTTACGGAGCGCCATACCTCCCGCTACTGTTCGGGTTACCTCGTGATTTTTTGAGAGATGGTCTCCGACCATTTCTCGCCTCGCCAACTCTGCGCAAGGTTGGACAATTCATTGTTCATCCGGTTTTTAGCTTGTCAGCTTTTGTCTTCACTAACACCGCCTGGCATGTGCCGGTGATGTACGAACTGGCGTTGCGCTCTCCGACGTGGCATCAGGTGGAACATGTTTGTTTTTTGACCACCGCGCTGCTCTTCTGGTGGCCCATCATTCAACCTTATCCCTGGGTCGCCCGCACACAGCGATGGCTGATTGTTCCTTACCTGTTCCTCGCGGACATTCAGAACACCGCACTCTCAGCTTTCCTCATTTTCTGCGAGCGTGTGCTCTATGCGACTTACGCGACCGTCCCCCGCATTACGAGTCTCACCCCGCTCGAAGATCAAGCGGCCGCAGGCGCGATTATGTGGGTTGCAGGTTCCGTTTTTTTTCTCGTTCCAGTTGGGCTGGTTACCATAAAGCTGCTGAGTACTCGGCGAACGCTCGCTTCAAGAAAGCAGGCCACGCGATCACAGCTTGTTCGATCTGGACTGACGCACTCGGTCAAGCAGGGGCCATCGAAACCCGCCAGGTTGGATTTGCTTTCGCTTCCATTTATCGGCCGGCTTCTACGCTGGCCACACTTTCGGCGCTTCGCTCAGCTGATAATGTTTCTATTGGCGGTTCTGGTAGTAATCGATGGCCTGTTGGGGACACAAATGGCGCCCATGAACTTGGCAGGCGTTCTACCCTGGACGCATTGGCGCGGACTGACAGTGTTCGCCTTATTAATAGTAGGAAACATCTTTTGTTTCGCCTGCCCGTTCAACTTCGCGCGCGAGTTGGGACGTCGCATTCTACCTGCACGCTGGTCCTGGCCGCGGCGTCTTCGTTCAAAATGGATCGCCATCGCTTTGCTCTTGCTGTTCTTCTGGGCTTACGAAGCGTTCAGCTTATGGGAGAGCCCGAGAGCCACGGCCATGTTAGTGATTGGCTACTTCGCAGCCGCGATCGTCGTTGATGGTGTCTTCACGGGCGCCAGCTTCTGCAAGTACGTCTGTCCGATCGGTCAATATCAATTCATTCAATCGCTCGTTTCGCCTGTCGAAGTGGGCGTTCGCAATCTGGCAGTTTGCGGCACGTGTCAAACGTATGACTGCATTCGCGGAAACGCACAACAACGCGGATGCGAGTTGCAACTCTTCCAGCCACTCAAAACGAGCAACATGGATTGCACTCTCTGTCTGGATTGTGTCCACGCTTGCCCACATGAGAACGTCTCGCTACTTGCCTCTTTGCCGGGGAGCCAACTGGTGAGAATTGAGCGAAGCAAGAAGCGTCGAAATAAGTTCTTCAGACGTTTCGACGTCGCAGTCTTAATTTTTCTGCTCGTCTTCGCCGCCTTCTCAAACGCCAGCGGGATGACCTTGCCGGTGCTGAGCTGGGAGCGGTCTCTACAAACCAGCTTTCGAGTTGGATCGTTGCAACCCATCCTGGGCGTCTTGTACCTGGTTTCTATGGTCGTCGTTCCCTCCTTGTTGGTCGCGTGTAGTGTTTGGCTCTCCAAACTGTTTGGCCCAACCCGCGTCGCGTGGAAAGAAATTGTTTCGACCTATGCGCCGGCGTTCGTGCCGCTTGGGTTCAGCATGTGGTTGATTCATTTCTCTTATCACCTGCTCACTGCAGGGCAGACGGCGCTGCCAGTCATCCAGCGTGCCGCGATGGATGTGGGAATTACTCTGTTCGGAGCACCTAACTGGTCTCTTTCGTCGACGATGCCGTCACTGGATTGGTTACCGGCGCTGGAACTGCTGCTGCTTGATCTGGGTTTGCTTTTCACGCTCTACATCGGCTGGCGCACAGCTTCTCGGTTTGGACTCACAATGTCCCGTAGGCTGCGGCTTAATGCTCCGTGGGCAGCTCTGGCATTCCTGCTTTACTCGATCGGAATGTGGATTGTTTTTCAGCCTATGCAGATGCGAGGCATGATGATGGGCTCGATGCGTTGACAGGACTTCGAAATGATCACGACCAGAAAAGCAGATCAGCGGGCCTTGAGATATAGGTGGTCCTGCCTCTTGTTAATCTTGATATTCCTACCAACGTTAGTCGAAATCGCGCGCGCCGACGGTGGTGTCGTAATGTGTCAGCGAACTTCAGGGCCCTTCACAATGACTGTATTTTCCACTGAGATGCCCCTGCGGCCCGGACCCGCGGACCTAAGTGTTCTGCTTGAGCAAGCTGACGGACACTCTCCAATGCTTGATGGCGAGGTATTCTTCGAGCTGACGCATGAAACGGGCATGATCATTCGGGCCGAAGCGACGCGGAGCCAGGCTCGCAACAAGTTGCTCTACTGCAGCCTGATCGATCTACCTTTAGCGGGCCATTGGAAAATGAGAGTGCGCGCCAGACGTGGCAATGACAGAGCTGAGGTCCTTCAAGATTTATCGGTTGCCGCGCCGCAACCCTTGCTTCTTTCCTACTGGAAGCTAATCGCATTTCCTCCGACCGTCATCATCTTGTTCGTCATGAACCAGTGGCTGCGTGGCCGGCGTTCAATTAAGACACCTGCTGGAACCGTGCGTTGCTAGCGCGCCGTAACTCTCGCCGCTACCACCAACGCAACAAAACGCAAATTATCGATATTTTCGCACGATGACGGAAGATTGTGCGTCCTTCGACTGGTTAAACTTTGAAACCGTAGGCCCAAATCAGTTGCGCCATGCCGAGAGCAACACATAACCCGGCGGTAATCCGAACTGGGCGGGCACCAAAAGAAGAATGCTGGCGTTGAGATACATAGTCGCGATTCTTGGTTTCCTAATAGTGACCATGATGCTGTGGGATGCGTTTGAGGTGATCATCTTGCCACGCCGCGTCACGCGTCGACTTCGGCTCGCTCGATTTTTCTATCGTTTCACTTGGCAGCTGCGGTCGTCGGCCGCGCAATGGATCCGCGACCATAAGCGACGGGAGACTTATCTGAGTACTTTTGGTCCGCTCTCTCTGCTCCTACTGCTGAGCTTATGGGCGACAGGGCTGGTTGCCGGCTTTGCCATGTTGCAGTGGGGGCTTCAAGACAGGCTGTATGTGGCTCAAAAAGCGGTTACTTTCGGAACGTATCTATACCTGAGCGGTACGACGTTCTTCACCCTGGGCCTCGGGGATGTGATTCCATTGGGCCGAGTGGGACGGTCGCTCGTCGTAGTCGAAGCTGGCTTAGGCTTCGGCTTCCTGGCTGGCCTCATCTCGTATCTGCCGATCATTTACCAAGCGTTTTCGCGCCGCGAGGTGAGTATTTCACTTCTCGACGCCCGTGCCGGCTCGCCCCCAACCGCCGCGGAGCTATTACGTCGAAGCGACGGCGATATGTCAGGACTCTGCCAGTTGCTTGGAGACTGGGAGAGGTGGTCGGCAGAACTGCTCGAGAGCCATCTTTCTTATCCTGTTCTGGTCTACTTCCGCTCACAGCACGCGAACCAATCGTGGTTGGCCGCGCTGACCGCCATCTTGGATGTGTGTGCCCTGGTAATAGCCGGCATCGATGGCGGTCCTACGCGGCAGGCACACCTGACTTTCGCCAAAGGACGTCACGTCGCCGCCGAGCTAGCCCAAGTTTTCGTATCCTCACCGCCGGCGTCGGAGCCTGATCGCCTGCCACCCTCTAGTTTGAAGGCTTTGCGGAGTGCGCTGGCCGAAACCGGTGTCAGGGTTCGAGAGGGATTAGCCACTGACCAGAAGCTATGGGAGTTGCGCCAAATGTATGAACCATATGTCCAGGTTCTGAGCAGGTACTTATTGATTTCACTGCCGCCATGGTTCCGGGTCAACGTCACACTTGATAGCTGGCAGAGCAGCAATTGGCAGGCGTTGATTCCTGCTGTGGCAGCTGGGAACGGCTCGACTCCTGAGTCGAAGGTTTTGGCGACTGAATCAATCACAGCCAACACCCTATGACAAGTTGCTGAGGAGCAGTAATGGACTCTGGATTTATAGCCGCCCTTGCCGCCCTCGGCGGCGCAGCAGTAGGCGGTCTTACGTCGTTCGCGACCTCGTGGACCACTCTGCGCACACAAATGAAGGCGCAGCGAAGTGCCAGCAGTAAATCCAAACGACAAAAGCTCTACAAAGCGTTCATCGATGACGCTGCCAAGACTTATGGTGACGCGTTGATTCATAACGAGCTCAAAACAACTGGTTTGATTGACCTGCATGCGCTCGTCAGCCGAATGCGGATCGTGTCATCTCAACCGGTTATTGAAAGCGCAATCAAAGTCGTCAAGGTGATAACGGACACCTACAACCAGCCAAATAAGACTCCTGAAGAGATAGAGGCAATGATAAGCAACGGGAGCGTAGATATCTTGCTTATTTTTAGCGAAGCGTGTCGCGAGGAGTTTGAGCAGAGTCTACAAATCTAATAGCGTCAGGTCGTTTCACCGATGATGAGATTCTGTTGTTCGTGAGTCCTAATTGGTGACCTAAGGATCTCTGCTGACAGAACCGAGGAAGCATCCGGCTTTAGTGACGTGGGACTTATCAGATTCAGTTGCCGAGGTGGCACTATGGTGGATCAGCTATCGGGATTTTTCCGCACGCATCTGTATCAATCTGAATCCATTCGCATTTGCGACGCCAACTATTACAGGCATTTTGAAGCTATCTGCTCGCATCTGACGGCATCTGCTACTATAAAAATTAGACTCTTAATCAGCGGGTCGCAGGTTCGAGCCCTGCTCGGCTCACCATTAGAATCAATAAGTTAGGGCGTCCGATTTGGATGCCCTTTCTTGTTTGTGTGCCAATAGTGTGCCAACTTTCCAATTAATTCCCTAAGCCCCGCGTTTTCTTTTTAAAAAGAATGCGTTCCAGCTTCTCTGAAGCACCTTGTTGCATTGAAGGCAGGACATGAGAGTAAGTGTCCATTGTCAGGATATATTCGAGTGGCCCAATCGCTCGCTCACAATCTTAGGATGTTCATTCGCAGTTAATAAGAGCATTCCACATGATGCCGAAGATCGTAGAGCCTGAACGATTCGGGCAAACCAGCCGTATTAGTATCGGCTTAAAATGGCGACGTTGAAGATTGCGAATTAGGAGCGGTGCACCTTCACTGGTTGCAAACACGAGATCGTGTTGCTGATACTTCGCTCCGGCTTTTAGTCTTTGTTCACCTTGATGTCTTTTGTGGCTTCGGAGGAAGCGAACAATTGATGCGGGAAGAGGGATGCTTCCGAGAGCCTTTTTGAATCCGCTAATTCTTCTGGCCGGTAGCGAGATGATTTGTGAAGAACAACTCTCGACGGCTGGGTATGATGATGATGTTCGTACAAGCCCAGCGCCTGAGCTAGCAATGGTTCTGCACCGCGCTCATCTAAGTCCTCTGTTTCGTGTGGTGGCTTGTCGTCTTTTCCTTCAGCACGTTCGTAGTAGTACGCGGCGGCGCTGGTGCGCACGAACCACTGTGTAATGCGTTCGCCCGCATGTGGCGCGGGATACTCAAGCAGAATAGAGGATTCGATCGGTCCATGGCGCCAAGCCGCGATCTTTGCTTTAACGGGTGATTGATAATTCGATCCGAGCCGTTTGCGGATCCATTCATTGGGCCTCACGCCGTTCGCATCGAGCACAGATGAATAACTCAGATCCCATCCGAGAGTTTCGGCAGTCGCTTTTTGCGCGCACGCGGTTGCACAAGCGGCGACCGAGATGCAAAGCACTGCCTGGATCACAGTTGTGATTAGACGGAAATCCACGTCGGCCGCTCCTTTGCTATTGGGCCCTTCAAGAGTCGGCCCGCTAATGAGAATCGGCGGAGTCTTGGGTCTGCCTGTGCATGGACCTTCATCTCTCCATCTCATGCAATCAGTTTCGATTCGAATTCACCCAAGCCACGAATCCCACATTGAGTACCAACAACTTGGGGAATCGTCCATCTCATTTTGTTGCCTGCCTATCTTTGCTTGTTGGTGTCCGGGGTTCTACGGAGCATAGATCTCATATCCAACCACTTCTCCATATCCGCCTTCGCTTTGCATCATTCGAGCCCACAGATCCAACCACCGAAATACGTCGAATGGATCACCGCCACCATTCCGGAATGGGACTGGGTCGCCGCCGCCGATCGGCCCACCGCCACCGATCGGGCCACCACCACTAAGGCGGCCACCACCCGGTGGCTGCAGCACGTTGAGTTTTGGATTATTACCGCAACCCTTGATGATGGCGTTGATCAAGTCCTTCATCTGCCTCTGGTTGCAGGATTGTTGAAGTTCAAGGATTTTTTGCTAACGCTATACGGGGATGGTCGTCAGCGACGTACCGGAATTCTTTTGAACTAAATGGCTTCTACTCTCCAGAGACTACCGTTAAGTCTCAAAGCATAACTGAAGGCAGTTCCTTACCTCATTCTCCGCCAAGCAACACGGAGCCCGCCCAATAGAAGGGGTGTCGAAATTGATTCTTAATAACGCGATTGCGTTAATTGAAGAGTCTTAATTCACCTCGATGCTGCCCCGTACGCCATGCAACGAGCCTCGAACGAACGGGCATCTGAAAACTTCGAGCAAGAGGCGAAGTGAAAGTGTGCCAATATTTCCAAGCGCGGCTTCATTAGCCTGAATTACGTGGAAGCTTGGGACTTAAATGTCCGCTCTCAGAGGCTCGCAGCTTGAGACAAGCTTGTGACAAGAACAGAGACAAACTGGAAATAATAAGCGGTAACAGATAGACGTCGCTGACGGCTGCAACCCGTAACAAATGTTAGTAAATCGGAGGAGCCATAACCTGCTGGAGTGTCTGTGAACTCACTCTTAATGAGCGGGTCGCAGGTTCAAGCCCTGCTCGGCTCACCATTTTTCGAAAGACTTGCGGCAGGTTCCCCATGAATTACCGGACCTGCCGCTTTTCGTTTCGGGGCGTGCTCCTCGTTCTCAAGGCATCATCGCGGGCAACAGACAGAGCAAACTATTTTCCATTTCTCATTTTCCACTTTTCATTTGCCATCTGCTGCTCAGCTTTGTAGTCCAGATTCGTGTGATTTCGTGGATCGTTCTTCATTTTTCAGCCAGGCAAACGATCCACGAAGTCACACGAAATAAGAGTCCAATAAATGTCAAAATGAAAAATGCCAAATGAGAAATGGAGAATAGTCTTTTCCTCGCGTGTTTACCGCACGTACTCCCAATGCCATGGCTCGTAGCAATAAGGGCGGAAGCCAAAACGTTCGGCGTTGCGCACCAGCCACTGGTAAACGCGTGTCTGTACTTGCAAGGCGCGGTTTGAATCGCGTGTATCGACGGGCTCGCCGCCGACATAGAGGTCGAGGGCGCGGCCGGTGAAGTGGGGACTGTTCACGGCCAGCCCGGCGCTTCCCGAGTTGGGCGCTTCTCGACGGAGTTTTTCCTGATACTGCGGCGAGCGGAAGGCCGAAATGATTTTTAAGTATTTCTCCCCCGACGCAAGCTCGCCGCGCTGATGAGCCAGGCCGAGCGAAGGATCGGCAACTGCCACGGCGACCATGCGCTTATAAGCAGCGTAGGTCCGGCGCTCGACCTGGCGCAATTCTTCAGCGCGCGTTGGATCATAAAAATCAGACAGAGGCGCGGTGAGTAGTTGGTCCGGCGCTGCTACCGTTCGATCTTTCAGACGCGCGTCTTGCCACGTCTTGATCATCGCGTAGAGTGTCTCCTCGTCGATAACGCCGCTCGGTTTGAGTGCAGACTTCG
>WNFQ01000714.1_pt1 | contig 29655 bp, 28 predicted proteins | sample 5400171 | NCBI WGS metagenome assembly WNFQ01 (sample SAMN13153356, study PRJNA577476) | soil metagenome | isolation source: 20 cm soil under Madrone tree | place: USA:California | collected 2016-06-14
GATATTTCCACATTACGATATGGGTCAGCATGTTTTGTCTCTCTGAATTGAAATTCTGTCTGTGGCACAGACTTCAGTCTGTGATTACGCCCCCAAACCATCACAGACTAAAGTCTGTGCCACTTACTCACTTCAAAAATCGATCGAACCATGCCAGGGTGCGCTCCAACGCGTCGACTCGATGTCTGGGCTCACGCAGGCCGTGCCCCTCTCTCGGATAGCGCACCAGCACAGTATCCACGCCGCGGCGACGGAGGGCCATATACATCTCTTCCGCTTGCGTGATGTGCACGTCATTGTCCTGTTCCCCATGAATGAACAGCGTCGGCGTCTGTGCTTGTCTGACATAACGTAGTGGCGACCACTGCCAAAGCTGATCGTAATTGTCCCAGGGAAAGCCGCCAAACTCTGCATGGATCAAGTCCTGGTAAAGCGAAGTCGAATAGAAGCTGACCAGGTTACTGACGCTGGCGGCGGACACCGCGGCTTTGAAGCGCGGCGTCTGCGTGATGATCCAGTTCGTCATAAATCCACCGTAGCTGCCGCCCGTCACACCCATTCGATTCGGATCGATCCAGGGGTAACAATGGAGTGCTTCATCAACACCGGCCATCAAGTCGCGGTAATCTCCGCCGCCCCATTCGTTGAGCGTGCCGTCGGAAAATTTCTGGCCATAGCCGGTCGATCCACGCGGATTGAGATAGAGCACGGCGTAACCGCGCGCCGCGTATAACTGGAACGTGGGATTGAAAGCATAGCCAAACATTCCATGCGGCCCGCCGTGGATACTGAGGATCATCGGATACTTGCGATCTTCGCGCCAGCCGAGCGGTTTCATCAGCCAGGCTTGAATGGTCGTGCCCTCGATGCTCTTAAACGATAAGCGTTCCGGCTCGCTCATGAGAAAACTACTGAGAATAGCGTCGTTATGATTCGATATTCTATGGAATACTTGGTCTAGACCGCGGATTCGACCAAGCCAAACTTCAGGTGAAAAGAGCGGATCGCTTACGGTAAAAGCGAAAAGAAGCGAGCGATCGGCCGAAAGAGTGATACTGAAACTAGTGAATTGAACACGTCCGGCGCGCAGTTCCTCGGGTCTTTCCGGGATGAACTGTGGGAAGAACGACAGGTCGAAAACAGGTTTGACGTTACCCGCGGCTTCAAGTCCAGCGGTATAAATCAGCGTACGCCCTTGATCGGCGGCCAGAAAGAGAACCTCACGCCCGCCCGGCATCCAATGAGGACTACGTGCTCTTCGATCCAGCTTCGCCGATAATTCTCTGCGAGTGCTGCCTGCCGCGTCGACAATCCAAACATGCGTGTCTTCCGCGACGCTGTCGATTGTAGTGATGTCCCGCTGGGTTGCGGTGTACGCGATCCATTTTCCATCGGGTGACCATGCCGGTTCGTACTCGCAACCGGCGGTGTCAGTGATCTGTCGCACCTGGGCCTGTAAATTCACAGCAAAGATGTCTGAGTTATTTTTCGCGTCGGGATCAGTTTCGTGGTTAGAGAGAAAGGCTATCTCGTCACCTTTGGGGCTAAAGCTGAGCGCGTGATCATAGAACGAGCCCGAAGTGAGTTGACGCGGCTGAGGCGAGTCGACCTCCGTGAGCCAAATGTGCGTGCGCAAACGATCGGAAAACGAGGTGCGGGACTTGTATTGAATGCGATCGATCACGCGGGGATCGTCGTTTCTGCTCGAGCCTTCAGGGATATCGCTATCCGGTTCCTCGCTGGCCGAGACATAAGCAATCATGCGCGAGTCAGGCGACCAGGCGAACGACTCGCCCGCATAGGTGATGAAGAAATTTGTGTCACGGACGGTCGCGACCAGTCGCGGGATGCGCCGTTCGGGCCCTGACACCCAGATGCCATGCTGTCCTTCGTGACTTGTAATAAAGGCGATGCTTTTACCGTCGGGTGACCAGCGTGGATTCGTTCCGCTCCAACCGGGGGGCAGCAAAGGTCTCGCAGGAATTCTGGGGGGTTCCCAGTTGCGACGTGGCTCAGGTTGGCGGCTGGTCGGCGGAACGTTTGCAAGCCTTTCGCTCGCGCGAAGCAGCCACAAAATGCTGACAGTTTGATCTCCTTCAATCGTTGAAACCGTGTAGACGACCCATTCGCCGTTGGGTGATATCTGCGCGTCGCTGACGTTGGCGATGCGGAGAATATCCGCGGGCGCCATGGGGCGGCGCGACTGAGCTCGAATCGAAGGCGAGGGCGAGAGGCTTAGGGTGCTGTACAGCAGGACGCCGACTAACGTTATTCGTAATTGGCTCATGATTCGTTCCGCCGCAGTTGTGAGGTCAGTACCACCCGCGTGAGCGGGTGGATCAATCACACAACACCCAAGGTGATAAGCGCGATGCGTTTGGCCGAGTGTCTGACCCACCCGCTCACGCAGGCGGTACTGACTTCGCTCTTCCGCTTGAATCCTCCGCTCGCATGACGCCTACTCACCTTATGCCGGTGTCGATGAAAGCAGGCTCAATTGCTCGTTCAGTAACTCCCACACCTGCCGCACGTGCTTTTCAGTTGTTCGTATATTCCCGATCGAAAGCCGCAAAGTGAGCTTGTCATTCAGCTTGGTGTGGGAAAGGAAAGCTTTGCCGGTCGCGTTTACGCCATGCATGATTGCTTCGTTCAGTACGTCGAGGCGCTTAGCTTCAGCTTCCTCTGTCTTAGCTTGCAAGCGAGGGTGGGCGCGAAAACACACCAGCGCAAACGGCGTCGGCGCCATTATCTCCCACTGCGGAGATGCTTCGATCCAGGACGCAAACAGTTTCGCCAGACGGCAGTGTTCGCGAATGCGCGCTGCCATTCCTTCGTGTCCGAAGTAGCGAATGATCATCCAAAGTTTCAGAGCGCGAAAGCGGCGACCCAACTGAACGCCATAATCAGATCCACTGCGAACTTTTGCCTGCTCTGGCGTGCGCAGGTATTCCGGCACCAACGAAAAGGCCCGGCCCAGCAGATCCATGTGACGGCAGTAGAGCACCGAAAGATCAAAGGGCGTGAACAACCACTTGTGTGGATTGAGCACCAGCGAATCAGCGCGTTGACAGCCCTCGAGGATGTGCCGCATCTCTGGAACGATCGCCGCCGAACCCGCGTACGCTGCGTCGACGTGCAGCCACATCGTGTGTTGCTCGCAGACTTCAGCGATCTCAGGTACCGGATCGATGCTGGAAGTCGAAGTCGTGCCCACAGTCGCGACTACGCAGAACGGAAGAATGCCGTTGCGCTTGTCTTCGTCCACCGCTTCTCTTAACGCATTCACCTCCATGCGAAACTCGCTGTCGGACGGAATCTTTCGTAAGGCTCGTTGACCCAGACCAAGCGTGATAACTCCCTTGTCGATCGAAGAGTGCGATTGGTCGGACGCATAAACCCGCAGCAGCGGCAGGTCTTTGCGCCCGCTCATGCCTTCTTCGCGAATGCGCATCTCGACGCCTTCGCGCGCGGCCGCGATCGCATGCATGGTCGAAACCGAGGCCGTATCGTAGATGATGCCGCTCATGCCGGTGTCGAGGCCGATCATCTGACGCAGCCAGTCGAGCACCACTTCTTCAAGTTCAGTAGACGCGGGCGATGTGCGCCAGAGCATCGACTTCACATCGAAAGCCGAGCTCAATAACTCGCCAAAGATTCCCGGCGCCGAAGTGGAGGTGGCGAAGTATGCGAAGAAAGAAGGATGGCTCCAGTGCGTGAGCGCGGGGACGATCAATCGATCGACATCCGCGAGAATTGTCGACATGGGTTCGCCTTGCAGCGGTGGGGCAGAAGGCAATTGGGCTTTAAGATCCCCGGGCTCCACTTGAGCCAGCACCGGGAGTTCTTCGATGTGCTCAAAGTAGTTCGCGATCCAGTCGACGATCTCATGACCGAAGCGGCGAAATTCCGCGGCGGACATGTCGCCGGTGCTTGGGGTTCTCTCTGATGAGTCACTGTCGGGCATTCTGCATCGACCCCTTTGCGCCTTACGCTTTTCTTGGCGCCTTTGCGAGAAACTTAAAAGTCCCCGTCCGAAATTAAAGACTGTTCACCACCCGAGTAATCCCGTCCTTAATCAACTCGACATTGAAGTTAATAAGTAAGCCGAGCCTCTTGTCGGTAAGCCGCAAGTAAGTCAAGAGCTGTTTTCGATGGACAGGAGCAATTGCGTCGATCGACTTGATTTCAACGATGACCTTGCCCTCAACGATCAGATCGGCGCGAAATCCGACATCCATTTGAACAGACTCGTAGACGACCGGCATTGCTTGTTGTCTGCGCAATTGTAAGCCACGCCTTGCAAGTTCGTACGCGAGTGTAGTCTCGTAAACCGATTCCAGCAGTCCAGGTCCCAAACGCTTGTGAATCTTGTAGGCGGCGTCGACGATGATCGTTGCGATCTCATTTTCCGTCATGGGAGTCCTCACCGAAACGGGTCGGTTTCATGCAAAGGCGCCAAGAGAAACGTAAGGCGCAAAGGAAAAGCCTAAAATCCCAGTGGCTGCAGCGGCCGGGGCGACGTCCCCTCGAAGAACCAGCTTGCTCCCACTCGCAGACGATGATGCCAGGTCGGCAGCCGGGCGGTGTACATCGCGAAACGCGCCTGACGGGCGAGCGGACCGCTGATTACCTTGCCCGCAGAGAGCACGGCGGCGTGTTCGGTCCCCAGGCTGACAGCCTCTCCGAGTTCAACGAAACGTTTGGTCTTCAGAGGATTGCCGGCGATGAATGCGCGCACGTTGCGAGCGCAGAGACCCGACTCCTGGAGCGCGAGTTGGGCAGTGCCCGCCAGGGTCGGCGCCACGTCCGGATAAAATGCCACATCGCCGAGCGCGAACACATTCGGGTAACCGCGCACTTGCAGCGTGTGCTCGACCAGGATAAGGCCACGCCGATCTTTCTCGACCTGAAGACTCTCGGCCAACGGACTCATCCTAACTCCCGCAACCCACACCACTCCGGCAGTTTGAATTTCACTTTGCGTCTGGTTGTGTTCGAGGGTGATTGAGTTTCCGCTCACACGCACTACTCGCGTCTGGGTATGAACTTCGATCCTCGATTCATGCAGAGCGCCTTCGACGAAGCGGCGCATCTCTTCGCCCATGCCGGGGACCAGGCGATCAGCCATTTCGATGATTAATACGCGTGGCTCGCCTTTAAGCGCGCGGCGCTTCACCGCATCGCGCAAGAGGTCAGCCATCTTGGTGGAGAGTTCGACGCCACTGGCGCCGCCGCCCACCACGGCGAACGTCAAAGCGCTGCGCGTGTCCTGGGGGGCGGCATCCGGCTGCACGTGATCCAGGGCTTCGGTCATGCGTCGCCGCAGCCGATTGGCATCGTTTAAGGCACGGAATGGAAGGACAAACTCTTCAGCCCCTTCGACACCCGCATAGTTGGTTACGGCCCCCGGAGAGAGTACGAGGACATCATATGCGAGTGGTTCCGCGCGGCCGGCTATAGTGACAGCCCTGGCCTCGAGGTCAATCTGTGTAACCTTGCCCTGGATGAAGTGTACTTTTTCATCGAGCAGTTCTTTGCACTCGGGCGCGATGTGCCAGGCTTCAACTTCACCGCTCAGGTATTCGTAGAGCATCGGCTTGAACAGAAAATGATCTTCATCGTTGACCAGCGTAATTTCCCCGGCGCCGGAGAGGTCGAGGGCTGTGAACAATCCGCCAAACCCGCCGCCGATAATTAGAACTTTCGCGATTTTTGCTGGCATAAGTTATCGAGTAATCCTTTATTTTGAGCGGCAAATCTTATCAGACAAAGTGGATCTCCGCACGGCAAGTGCGTGGTGGGGACCGACTTCGCCGCCACCCCTACGCCGCGTTTTGACAGCACCATCAACGTGTCCTAACATGCTCGCGTCTCTCCACGGAATGCTCTTCAACATCACCAGTTTTTCTGAACGGCTAATGAAACGATTTGAAATCCTGCTGCTTGTTTCCCTCGGCATTCTGGCTGTGAGCCACTCTGCCCCGGCACAGTCCGGTCGAGTGAAGGATGCTTCCCCGACCGTGGCCGCTGGAGACAACAAGCCCAGCGAGGAAAAAACTGATCTGAACGACTCGCGGTCGGCCGCACAACTTTTTGAAAACGCCGACACGTACACGCAGAAAAAGTTTGCCGAGTTCGAAAAGCGGAAAATGCCTTATGACGAGCGGCTCGAGGAAAAGATAAAGCAGGAGCAACACGATTTGGCCGGGCGATACGCGACGATCTTAGCAGCGCGCAAGATCGCAGGGCAGGACCTTTACTACCTCGGACTGCTTTACAACCTGGCAAAGAATTTCGATGCCGCGCTGGAAGCGATGCGCCGCTTTCTGGTTGAGAACCGGAGCACTAGCGGCGAGCCGGCCCAGAACGCGCGCGCCATCATCGTGATTCAGGCCGCGAAAAAAGGGGCGCTGCCGGAAGCCGAAGCGCGTCTGGCTGAGTATGCGCTGAACCAACCGCAAATCGCGGATGATCGTTACGTCCTCGAGAATTTGCTCGTGTCAGGCTATTTCAAGAATCGGGACTACGAACACGCGCTGCCGCATGCGCAGGAACTTTGGAAGGCGGCCAGATTAGTTGCAAAGAAAAGAGGATCGTCGGCGCGGGACGCGATGCTTAACGAGGCGGCCACGGTGCTCTCAGAAGCTGATCTGAAGTTGCAGAAGAAAGCCGATGCCATTGCCGTCGTGCAGACGCTCCGCGAAATGGCGCTGAGGTTGCCATCGGGGCTGCGGCTGCTTCAGATCGACCCGACAACCGATCCGTTCAAGCTGTCTGATGCTTCATCCGAAGCCGTTGGGCCTCCGGAGATTCGCGTTGACGAATGGATTGACCAGAAGCCGACGAAGCTCGCGGATTTGCGCGGGCAGGTAGTGCTGCTGGATTTCTGGGCGCCCTGGTGCGGACCGTGCCGGGTGACATTTCCTCGTCTGCAAAAATGGCACGAAAGCTACAAGGACAAGGGACTGGTTATTCTGGGTGTGACAAATTTTTTTGGCCGCGCTGAAGGTAAGGAACTAACGCGTACGCAGGAGTTGACTTACCTGCGCACTTTTAAGAAGACGTTTCGGTTGCCGTATGGTTTCGCTGTGGCCGACTCGGAAGACAACGATCGAAACTATGCCGTCGGCAGTATTCCGATGACGTTTCTGATCGATCGTCGCGGCGTGGTGCGATTCATCAGCACCGGATCCGGGGATCAGGAGAACGCGGCGCTTAGCAAGATGATTAAGAAGCTGATTGATGAGCCGGTCCCGGCCGCTAATACAAAAATCACCATGCGCTGACTTTTGACGCGCAAATTCAGGGAGCGCTGTGCCTGGCAAAACCCGCATGATCCGTTTCGAGCACGCTTGTACGCTGGCGGTTCTCGCTGGCGTAATTCTCATGAGCGTTCGTGCGCCAGCTCAATCTGCCGGCTCGCAACTCGCTTCAAGTAAACTCGCTTCAAGTAAAAGAGAAACAACTGAGCCGGATAACCGTTCGACCAGACTCCTGTTTGAAGAAGCAACGGGTTACTCAAAGAAGAAGCGCGCCGAAGCCAACCAGCAGAACCTTAACTTCGACGACAAACTAGCCAACAAGACCATGCAGGAGCAGCGGCAGCTCGCAGCTGGATACGTACACGTGTGCGCCGACCGCGGCCAACTAGTAGGCGATGATCTTTATTACCTCGGCAGGCTCCAGCATTTGGCCGGAGACTACAATGCCGCACTTGAGTCTTTACGGCTGTTTCTGGCGACCGCTCCCGAAGGAGAGAATTCTCAACAGGCCCGCCCGATCGCGATTTTTTGCGCCGTTAAGAAGAAGTTCATCAGCGAGGCCGAGCAGATCGCCATAGACTATGCGCATAACGAGCCGCAACAGTTGGCCCAACGGTTGGAAATTGAAACCTGGCTGAGTCAGGCCTTCGGCGACGCTGGGGACTTTGACAGTATGGCCCGGCACGCGAGGTCAATGGTCAAGTTGGTAAAGAAGCACATGGCTAATAAGAAATGCGGCGGCCCGCAGTGTGATGAAATGCTTTTGAAAGCCACTGACCTGCTCGCCGACGCGTTCGTTAGGCAGAACCAGCAAGAGGCCGCCGCAGCGCTAATAAATGAACTCCGTAGGCTCGCGGTATCCAGACCATCAGCTTTTCTTTACACTCAGGCCACGATGCGGTTGACGCAGATTGATCCGGGCGCAGATCCGCTGCGCGTTTTTGAAGAGGTGGCAGCCTCGCCTCAGACTCTGCCGGAGATAGCCGGCAGTGACTGGATCGATACGGTCCCAAGGAAGCTGGCAGATCTTCACGGGAGTGTAGTGCTGATTGATTTTTGGGCTACGTGGTGCGGCCCCTGCCGGGCGACTTTTCCGCAACTGCAAAAGCTTTACGGAAAATACAACGAGAAGGGCTTGGTGATTCTCGGCCTTACGAAATACTCTGGCGACGTGGAAGGACGCAAAGTAACTCACGCTGAAGAGTTGACATACTTGCGCGAGTTCAAGAAGAAGAACCAACTTCCGTATGGATTTGTCATAACTGATTCTGACACGAACGCGATGAACTACGGCGCATTCCTAATTCCTACTGCCTTCCTGATCGATCGTCGCGGAAATTTGCGTTTTATTGAGATAGGCGCGAACGAGAAGCAAGCCACGGCCCTCGATAATTTGATCAAGAAGCTGATTGACGAGCCGGCGCCGGCGGCAACAACATCTGACGCCGCAAAGAAGTGAGCAGACAATGTCGCGGCTCTGCTGCCTGATTTGCGGAAGGTCTTTGACCTTCCGGGCATCTGAAATTTCGTTGGGGGCTTCGCCCCGGTTTCCCAGCCGCTTCATGTTTTTAGCTTGAGACAAAGGGGCCCAGCCCCAAATCAATCATGTTCGCCTCTCGGAAGGTCACAGACCTTCCGCATATCAGGCGGCGAAGCCGCAGAGCAATCTATGCGAACTCTAATTTACAAACTGCATATCTGGCTCGGGCTAATCGTCGCGATTCCAGTGCTGGCGTGGGCTTCGAGCGGTCTTCTTTATGCCTGGCCTCGCGCGGTTGAAGGCGGCAAGATCGAAAACATCGATGCAACGCGAGTCCGCGTCTTACCTTCGGAAGCTTTGGCAAAGGCCAGCGAGTTTGCCGGTCGAAAACTTCCGACCACGGCCCTGACGCTCTTGATGCGCGACGGGCGCCCCGTTTATCAGGCTATCGGCGGCATGGGAGCGGATTCGCTGCTGATCGATGCCGAGACAGGAGTCGTGTTCAAGACCCCGCCACCCGGGGTGCTGACACGCTATTTTCGTCAGGCGCACTTTTATTTTTTTTCCGGTTCGTGGCAGGTTCCGCTTCTAATAGCCCTGGCCGCGCTGGCGAGCATCTCAGCCCTGTCAGGCCTGTATTTGAATTTGTCGATGTGGTCTGGGAAACTGTTCAGGCGAAGTTAAGTCATGCAGATATCTTTTCTTAATATGTTGATTGCGTTCGCGGGCGGACTTTTATCTTTCCTGTCTCCTTGCGTCCTGCCGCTGGTGCCCGGTTACCTCTCGTTGATGTCGGGCGTCAGCATCGATCATATGAAAGGCGAGGGAGGTTCACGCAGCGGCGCCCTGCGCGCGGTCGTCATCAATTCGATTGCTTTTAATATTGGCTTGTCAGTAATTTTCATTGCCTTGGGAGCTACAGCCGGTCTGGTCGGGTCGTCAGTTCTAAGTAACCCGTGGATCCGAATCGTAGGCGGCATCGTCATAATAGTTTTCGGCTTGCACCTGATCGGTCTGCTGAAAATCAAGTACCTGTACAAAGACACGAGGCAGTTTTCGAACGAGAAGCCGCGGGGCGTCTTAGGATCTCTGACTCTGGGAATTGCGTTCGCAGCCGGTTGGACGCCCTGCATTGGTCCGATCCTCGGCGGGATCATGGCACTGGCCGCAACCAGTGGCGGTTGGAAAGGCGGGTTCGTTCTGGCCACGTTCTACTCGGCTGGTCTGGCAGTGCCTTTCCTGATCACTGGTCTGGGGATAAACAAGTTCCTCGGGTTCTATTCGAAGTTTCGCAAACACTTGCACAAGGTTGAGGTGGTCTCAGGGGTGGTCTTAATCTCGATCGGTTTGTTGATCGCCACCGGTTATTCCAGCTTGCTGGCGAGCTCGAGAGTTGCCGGCTGGTTGCCAAATTTCGAAACCTGGTTGCGGCCGGTGACGCCGGCGGCTCCACTGCCGGGTAATTCCACTTTTGCCCCGGCGCCCGATGTCGAATTCGAGGCTCTTGATGGAAAGCCGATCCGCCTTTCTTCTCTGCATGGCCGGGTTGTATTGCTGAACTTCTGGGCCACCTGGTGTCTGCCTTGCCGCGCTGAAATTCCGGAATTCAACGCTCTGCAACGTGACCTTGAATCGAAAGGGTTGTCTGTAGTCGGCGTTTCGGTTTCGCCGGTCGACACGTCAGATTCTATTCGCAGTTTTCAAAAGGACATCAAGCAGGACTATACAGTGTTGCGCGGCCCCGAAACGATTGGTTCACAGTTTGGCAATGGGCCGGGTCTGCCGGTCACTTACCTGCTTGACCGCGAGGGTCGTATCCGCCAAAAGTTCAATGGACCGCAGACGCGCGAAAGTTTCGAAGCCGCGATTAAGCCCGTGCTCGATGAGGCGCCCGCAACCGCGCAAAAGAACAACTAAACCATCTGAAGTCAGATGGCGAAATCCTGGAGTAATGCCATGAAGAAGTTCCTAATACTGTTATTCGTTCTGATGACTGCTCCCGCGGCACTGCGCGCGCAAAGCCACGAATATTCGCCGCTGCAAGAGAAGACAGTTAACTACAAAAACTGGAAGCTCAACGATCTGGCCAGCAACCAGCCGGTCCAACTACGCTCGCTCATGCAGGGCAAGAAGCTGGTGATGGTGCTTTATTTCGCGCCCTGGTGCCCGAACTGGAAGAACGAAGCGCCGGTGGCAGCAAGCTTGTATGCGAAGTACAAATCGCAAGGGTTCGAAATCGTGGGCGTCAGCGAATACGGAACACGCGACGACGTGAAAGCTTATTTTGGTCCTGCCGGCCCGCCCTATCCCGTCGTGAGCGAATCAGAGTCGCGCGAGGATCGCGACAAGACGCCGCACTATGCTTATCGCCAACTCACCGGCGATACGCGCAAGTGGGGCTCACCCTGGAACATTTTCCTCGAACCTTCCAAGTGCAACTCAAACGGCGACGTGCTCATGGAAAAAGCCTGGGTTGTGAACGGCGAGCTGATCGAAGCTGACGTAGACAAATTCATTCACGATCGTCTCGCCTCGAACGCCGTGATTACCCCGTGTAAGCAGTGACAGCCGCAGACGTCATCGCGCTAAGCGAAAACCCCTCCTTGCACCTTTCGGTCCCGGCCAGCAATGAAGGTGAACGGCTCGACGCGTTTCTGGCATCCCACGTTGAGGGTTGGAGCCGGGCGCGCCTCCAGCGATTGATCGAAGAGGCTGACGTCTTGGTGAACGGTCATGCCGTCAAGTCTTCGTACAAACTACGGCTCAACGACGAAATTGAAGTCGAATTGACTCCGCCTCCGTCGACGGCTTTTGCTCCGGAAGATATTCCACTCAACATTGTCTATGAAGACGATGAGTTGATAGTCGTAAACAAGCCGGCGGGTATCGTGGTGCATCCGGCCGCGGGTGTCTCGTCGGGGACCCTCGCCAATGCACTCGCATTCCATTTTCAGCAACTCTCGACGTCGGGCGGAATGGCGCGGCCAGGTATTGTCCACCGCCTGGATAAAGGCACTTCAGGTCTGATGGTAGTGGCTAAGACTGAATCGGCGCATGAAGACCTCGCTGATCAATTTCGTGATCGCGTAATTTTTAAGTCCTATATGGCGCTGGTTCATGGACAAGTCGAAAAGCGGACCGGCCAAATCGATCAGCCAATCGCCCGCGACCGTGGCAATCGTACGCGGATGGCTGTCGTGCGTGGCGGGCGTCCGTCACTTTCACTTTACCGGGTCCGCAAGCGCTTCGAACGATTCACGCTGCTGAATGTCGAGTTGAAGACTGGCCGCACTCATCAGATCCGCGTGCATTTGGCCTGGCTAAAACATCCGGTGGTGGGCGACGATGCCTATGGTAGCGGCCGTGATAAAACCGTTCCCGATCACGAGGTTCGATCCGCAATCGCCAGCCTGGGCCGACAGTTTCTTCATGCGGAGCAACTGGGCTTTTGTCATCCAAAAACGAAAGAACAATTGCGGTTTACCGCCCCCCTGCCATCCGAGTTAGAGTCGGTGCTTAATCAAATCAATAGCCGCGTTTGACACAGGCGCGCCGCTGCCGCAAGATACGCATATCCCCCAAAAATTGAAGCAAGGCTTTACGAAAAGTTTTCCGGAAGTGTCCTTGTTTCTCCCCGCTTTAGCATAATTGTTTAAAGGATGATCGGACTCGAGGAGGATGGCCTATGTCAAAGATTTTTGTTAGCGGACTTTTCAAAACCAGAGCTGCCGCCGAAGCGGCGGTGGACGCAATTATCAAACGCGGTTACACGCGTGATGACATCAGCGTATTGATGTCGGATTCCACCAAGAATAAGGAATTCGCCGTGCAGACGAAATCGCACGCGGCGGACGGGCTTGGCATTGGTGGCGCGATTGGCGGAACAGTGGGCGCAGTTCTAGCGGCGATCATCGCAGTCGGAACGTCGATCGCGATTCCTGGAGGAATTTTTATCGCGGGACCCATTGCGGCAGCGCTGGCCGGCGCTGGAGCCGGCGGCGCGACCGGTGGATTGATCGGCCTACTCATCGGTACCGGCATGCCAGAACATCATGCGAAGGTGTATGACACGGGTGTGCGCGGCGGCGGAATCTTGCTCGGCGTCGAAGCAAAAACCAGTGATGAGATCGCTAAGCTGGAAACGCTGCTCGAAGACATTGGCGCGGAATATGTACGGACTGAATAAACCGGAATGCTAGCTGGTTGACTCCGAAAGCTCGGCGCATTAGTTGAATCAGGCTGCGAGTGTATGTTCCTCGCAGCCTGATTTTTGTAATGAATTAGCCGCGCCCTGAATGAACCAAAAGCGGTTCCGAACCCAATCCCATATTTCGTCTTTACATCACTTTCTGCTTATCGGTAAGCGGGATTCCCATCTTCTCGAGTGTTATCTTATTCAAAGTGCCCGTTACCTTCAGACTTTCCGCCTGCTGATATTTCTTGAGACCATCGCGGGTGTCGGCGCCCAGCTTCCCGGTTTGTTCGCCGTTGTAAAAGCTGCGTTGCTTAAGAATCGCCTGTGCTTGTTTGACCTGGTCGGCGTTAGCTCTAAAGATCGGTTTTCGATTGGCGTTGGTGGACTTTTTCGCACTAGTCGACCCGTTATCGTTCTTGTTCGCATTCTTATTCTGCGTTGCCGCTGTCAGCACGAAAGCAAACAGCAGTGAGAGCACAACCAACAGAAGTTTCTTCATCTTATCTCCTTAGTTTTAGAGGCGCGCGATCGCGCGAAAATGATAAAGCCATTACCGGATTAGGGGCTCTGAACCGCCATCATATCGCCGCTGTCAATCACAAAGAGTGACGTTTTGTTCAGGTGGCAGAGCCGTCACGGTTAAGCAGCTTTTGCTGTAATTATGGCAAAATTGAGCAGTTCGCGTGGCTGGTCAAAATGGTTGGCAAATTTTAAACAGCTCTGCTATGATGGCTTCGGCCTCGTTTCGGAGCTGCTGATTACCACCCTTCGAGAACCCACCACCGAGAATTAGCGAGAGAGGATTCCCAGCACTGACCATGACAAGATTCCCCCTGGCCGCCCTGGCTCTACTTTTCATTAGTGCGCCCGCACTGGCCCAGAGTAACGCCTACTCATTCGATAACTTTGATACGCGAGATGGTGTGCGTGTTTATGTCGAGCCGGCCAAGCCTCCGATAGTCAACCCTCGGTCGCGACGAGCCGGCAAGCAAGGTTTATCGAACAAGGTTGCCTCGATCAAAAGCGCAGAGAGTGGTCCGGACAATCCAGCCCGCATGGTCCAGGACACCGTTCTGACATATGACACGCTGAATACATTGGCGGGCAGTGCTGCTTCGGCTTTGCGGGGATATACGACGGGCAATGCGCAATTCGATGGCTACCTAATCGATTCAGGAACCAGGAACGGAATCGATCCACTTTTGCTTTATTCCATCATGCATCAGGAATCGAGTTTCAAGTCGCACGCCATCTCTCCCAAAGGCGCGCGGGGGTTGATGCAATTAATGCCGGGCACCGCGATACGTTACGGGGTTACGAATATCTTCGATCCCAGACAGAACATCGAAGGTAGCGCCCGCTATGTTCGCTTCCTGCTCGATCGTTTTGACGGAGATGTAAACCTCACGCTCGCCGGATACAACGCCGGTGAAGGCGCCGTGGAAAAATATGGTTGGCGCATTCCGCCCTACGCAGAAACGCAGGAATATGTACGAAGGATTTCGCGGCGCTACTCGTTGCTGCGCGATCCCAATGCGGCGCTTTACGCACAACGCGTTTCGAGCGCCCAGCTGGCGAAGCTTCGGGGGAAAGAACCCGTACCTTTGACGAGTTACGAGCGCAGCGTCCTAACGGTGCGATTGCCCGACGGAAGACTGTTATTGACCAGCCAATAAGGCTAAAGAGATTCTTTCTTGGAAGCGAGGTGACGCGCCCGAGACGGCGAGTCGCCTCGTTTTTCATTTCGGGACCCGGGCTCTTTATGTATCATGGAACTAACATTCCGCTTTTCCGTTAATGAGATTGGAGTTCTCCGGGCTATGCGCTGTACGAACTGTGGATCGACCATCAACCCTCACAGTCGCTTTTGCGACCAATGCGGCGCGCCCGCGCCCGATGCTGAGGAAACCCGGATTGCGCGGCCACAATCCTCCGTTCCGGTGCGGCACGACGATGACGACATCGAACACGTAGTTTTCACGGTTCGGCCGACGATGCTTTTCATAAAGATTGGCTACGCCGCAGCGATCGCGGGCGCGATCCTGCTGACGGTCCTGTTGGCAATGGTTCGTTTCGTCGACATTCCCTGGTTCTACTCTCTGCCCGTGGCGCTGGGTCTCCTGCTGATTCCGGCTTACTACCATATCAAGCGCAACATGGTTCGCTATACGCTCACCGATTCCAAGATTACGATCGACCATGGCCTGATTGCCCGTACGACGAGAAACATTCTGCTGACCAAGATTCAGGACGTCACGGTTACCGCATCGATCCCTCAACGGCTGCTCGGATTTGGTGATGTTGTCATCGATAATGCGAGCGAAGTGGGCGGAACGACAGTTCTTCATAACATCAACAATCCACGTCACTATGCCGACCTGATTTTGCGTGAGCTAAGGCGCTGGCAGTAAACTCTCTCCATTATTCTATTATTGCAACGCAGGAAACATTTGCCTCCGCGCCGGGTTCTAAGCAAGTGTATGATTTTGTCCGCCTTCTTGATTTCATCAAGCAGCAAGACTCTCGGCCGCATCCTGGGCTTGATCGTTCTGGTCATTTCGGCATTCGCCCCTGTGCGAGCTGATCTTCCGCCTCCGGATCTCTCGCGTATATTTCCGGCAAACATAGGTGGTTTTCATCAAATCGAACCTGCGCGGCAAATAGGGCCGGCTGATAAGAACAGCATACATCGTGACTATTCTTCCTCGTTTGATTTGTCAAAACATCCGTGGCCCATCCTCGTCGCTGAAGCTGAATACGCCTCAGCGGAAGGAGAAAAACTAAGAGTAGACGTAACCAAGTGGGAGAATGATTCCGCGGCTTATTCGAATTTGACAGGATATCGCAAGTACGCCCCCAGACAAGATCAGGTCCCCGCGACCCAGATAGAAAATGTGGGTACAGCGGGTTGGCTGATGTCAGCGCAAAGCCTGGCGTTTTTTAGAGGACCGACCTTCGTCGTAGTGACAACTGAGAACGGCCAGAACGCAGATCAAGTGAAGGTTCTGGCGCGGGCCTTCGCAGCGACTCTCGACCCGGGCGAGGGAGACATTCCTGTCCTGGTTAAGCACTTACCGAACTGGGAAACGGCACAGCACGATCTTATCTATGCTATCAGTGCCAAGTCCCTAATGGACGCAATCCCCAATCAGCCCATCTTAAATGAACTGACTTTCGACGGCGGGACCGAGGCAGTTTCGGCAAACTACGGCCAATCGCAATTATTGATCGTCGAATTCACCACCCCGCAATTCTCAGTCGACAACGACCAGCGCGTCCAGGCAAAGGTTCAAGAGTTGCGCAGTCAGGGCCAGCCGATTCCCACAGCTTATCGTCGCGTCGGCAACTATTCGGTTTTTGTTTTTAACGCGCCGGATGAAAAGACCGCGAACGCTTTGATCGATCAGGTGAAATACGAGCAGGTCGTGCAATGGTTGGGCGATGATCCACATCTGGAAGCGCGCATCGAGCGATACCTGGCGCAGACCACAGCCGGAGTCCTGATTGCCGTGCTCAAAAGCTCGGGCCTGTCGCTGCTGATTTGTCTGGCTGCAGGGACCTTTTTTGGCGCCTTGTTATTCCGCCACCGGCGCGCCCAGCATGCGGCGCTGTATTCTGACGCCGGCGGCGGAACTCGTCTTAATCTCGACGAGTTGACGGGCACGAAGCACTCGCGCCGTCTACTGGAACCGGGCAGAGGTCCGGAATCCGATTGATGAGCAGGGCTAGAATCTACTTCTGCGGCGTCGTCACGTTAATGTCAACCTGGGTTTTCTTCCCACCAAACAACCCGCCTCGATAAGCAAAGAACGCCGCCACAATCACGATTATGAATATAACCAGCACCGCCACCACTCCGGCGCTGCTGCCGCCTCCATCTCCATTATCGGCCATCTCAACCCTCCTTAAACGAAGATACGTCTACTTACAAATCCGCTGGGGCTCTGAATAATCGAAGGGGAATTTGAAAACTGGGGAAGGCTCTATACTGAAATTCTTAACACAGAATTTGAGAGGAGGTCAACTTTTGGGCTAAGTGCCCGCATCGAGACCCGACTGGTAGCACCAAACCATTACCCCATACCAGAATAGCGGTGATGCTCCCTGCTTGGACGAGTTTTTGGAAATGAGAAGCAGGTGACAACAAAGGGCGTTGGCACCTGCCGGCTTTTTTGCTCGACATTCGGCCGCTACGACCCAGGCATGAGGAATACATCCCAAGCCCACCGGCCGAGCTGCGCACCATGCGCATCTTTTACTTTGGCGCGATAACGAAACTCATTTGCGTACTGATCGGAACGTTTCGATCTCTTGTAATCGAGATCAATGGAATTCAGGCCGAGGTCTTTCAAGTTATGCAACTCGAAAGGCTCAGAAATTCCGTTGTGGTTTGTGTCCTGCCACAAACGCAGGGAAGAGAAGATAGCATCCTGCTTGTCAATAATGCCGTCGCCGTTACCGCCGTTCGCGGTCTTATCAAACTCTGCCAGAGCCAGGAAGCCATTCGGGTCGGCCGCAGGCGGCTGTGGCGTGTAGTTGCCGAACAATTCCGTCCCGTCGTCTATCGTGCCGTTTCCGTTACGATCAAGTGCGAGCCATGCGTCATCGGATCCAGCTACCGTCCAGGCACGGCGCTCACGCGTGCCATTGCTGTTAAGGTCAAAGTTCACGCCGGAGGCGGCATCCGTCAGAGCGAAGCCATTGCCGAGGACATCTATCAAGATCGGCGAGCCACAGCACTCATAACCATCGCCCGTCCAAACACAGCAAGGCCCACTACCTTCAGTGCATCTACCATCTTCGCTGCACTGGAGATGATCACAGCAATCATTATCATTAAAACAGATGTCTCCTTCTCCGCCGCAACAGGCAGGGTTTGTCCAACAGGCAATATCATTACAATCGGTAAATCCGTTACAGTTGTCGTCAACACCGTTGATGCAGTTTTCAGTGGCACCCGGGTGAATGTACGCATTGCTGTCGTCGCAATCATTGGCCGTGGGGCAGTGTGGATGTGCCCCTACATAAGTATCGTTGTCTCTATCGCAGCAGTAACCACTATCATCCCTGCTATTCGCAATCAGAGTTGAGTTCGATACACAAGGGTGCTGCGTTGAGCCGTCCCCGGAGGTGCAGTTCACGTACGAATACTCAAGAGAGTGAGTTCCTTCGCCGTCGTCATAGCCACTTGTTGCGGAATAGCTTGTCTCGGACGGAGGGCATTCCTGATTGCCACTGCCGCATGTCGAAGAGTGGTCAGGTTCGAAATTCCTACAGTCATGAGTAAACTGGGGTGGCAGGCTGCCAGAAGAGTTGCTGGCTTCCGAAGCTGGAATTATCACGAGCACGGCGTTAAGCAGTAGAAGCTTTAGCAGAGCAATATTTAATTTCATCATTTACTCCGTGAGCGAGTCTCAAGTAAGTCTCCTTACGGCTTATCTACCTTGGGAGCAATTTCGACCCACTTGTGCGGGCTAGCGGTGTCGGGATTGGGTTTCCACATAGAGCCTCCGGAGTACAAGGTCCCGTCGGCAAACATGACTTCGTGAACCTCTATATCAACATCATTCACGAGATCAAGTCGGCTATGCGATTCGATCAACTGCTTGATTGAATTGAAATGCGACTCCAATGGCAATTCCATTTCCTCCCCTGGCTTCAGATCCAAGGGTGGGTTCTTCGGACTTATGTCGGAGCGCTGACCGATGAAAAGCTGATCCATCATAACCGGGCCGATTAGTCGGGTTTCAGGAAATATAAAGAAAATGGAGGCCCAGGTGATCGTCTTGTCTGACTTATTCTTAACTTTGATTTTCAAGCCCTTTAGCCAATCGAGGTCGCCATCAAACTGCTCGCCAAGTGCGATTGGCCTGTCCCCGATCTTGGCCTCAAATACTTCCAGGGGTAACTTCAAAAAGGTTTTGTGCTTTTCAACTCTCTTCTTGTTCTGTTGGCCAAACTTTCCTAATACAGTGGACGACAATCCAGTCACATATAGAGTTAGCAAGAAAAGGTTCGCGGCAAGGAGTAGAACAGCAAGACGTCGCCCGCATAGAATCGAACTGACAAAGCGAATATTGTCGATTGCGATGTTTTTCATATTGAAACCTCTGCCAGTGTTACTGAGCCACACTTTGGTTAATTCGGTTAATCACCTGCGCCGCTTCACCATCGGAGAATTTTCCTACCCATGAATCGGTCACAACGCCGTTATGATTGATTAGGAGCAACGTTGGAGTGCCCGACACGTCCAATGACGCAAGCGGAGCTTGCATAATCTCGTTAAAGGATACGCCCAGCTTGGTTAGATAATTCCTGCCTTCTTCTACAGGCTGCGGAAGTACTGCAACGAGGCGCACACCGTTCCGGTTCTGTTGCTGAAGCTTCTGATATAAAGGTGCGCTTTCAGAAAAAAAGTGACAACCCGTTGACAGCGCCAGCACGGCAGTGCGATTACTCTGGCTCCAATCGATTCCCACAAGCGAAATTTTAGTGCCGGCTTGAATCGACGGTATTCGCGACGCACTCAAAGCGGGCGACTTTGACTGAACTGCTTCGATTGGTGCTGCCTGTTTTAGTTGAAGAGAAAACTTCTTTACAAGTACTGAGCACAGAACAACTGCAGTAATTACTACGGCGACGTTGGCGAGAGCTTCGATCCTCTTCAACATAGTATTCTCATTTCATGGAAAAAGAGAGCGTGCCAGTGATGATTAGCATCACGCGAGAGTCCTCGGCAATTTGTGCGGAGATTTGGGAGTCGGCTGTAGGAGCGCCATGATTCCTTCCTGACCCAGAGCAATTGTCTGAAATCGCGTTAAGCTAAATCAGTTGAGAGTGTCTGTCTGTACGGTAACCCACTTACATGAACAAATCCAGGCGGTGCGCCGAACAAAATTCACCTTCTTTCGATTAATCGCATAATCAGCGGGCAGTGCGTGCCTGGACGACTTCCGTAAAAGGAAAAAGCAGGTGACAACAAAGGGCGTTGGCACCTGCTTTTGAAAGCCCACGTTCAAGGGCGAATGTTAACAGCGATCTCTACTCCGCGCCGCGACGGCGTGGACGTCTGGGCCTGGTGCGTTCCTGCGCAGGCTGCACGTCTCCCGGTTGCACGGTCGGCGTCGGCTGCGGAGTTTTCGCTCCCGGCGGACAGATCCAGATTTCGATGAAGTCAGTGTCGCGATAGCCGCCATTGATAACGATGATTCGTCGCGCATCAACTCCACGCTGATTGATGAGATAGTCCGTCGTGCGCTTGCCCAGCTTGTCTGCCTGGCCGGCCCGGCTGGTCCGCCCGGCATAGACGATGATGTAGGCTTGCGCGTCAGGAGCGCCCTGCAATTCAATCGCGAGATTGTCCAAGCGTGCCTTGTCATCGTCAAAGGCCACGGATTGAAACTGGTCGAATGGTTTGCACTCAACCACGGGCGGCCTCTTCGCAACGATCTCGGTCGAAGCCTGGGCCTGCTGCCGGCACAATGCGTCGCCCGAACCGTCGTCAACCACCAGCGTCGCCGAAACGCGCTGGCTGCCGAGACCGGTGGAGTCCACCGTGATCGTGGCAGTGCCCGCGCCGCTGACAATTCTGGCCTCGGACGGCGAGACGGTCCAAGTGTAACGAAGAGCTGACGAGCCGCTGTATGCGACATCAGAAGTGAACGTGATCAAGTCGCCGTCATTAACGCTTACCGGGGCGGAGATGTTAACCGGGTAGGGGCAAGGAGACTTCGTGATGGTGTACTTCTTCGGATGATAGTTAACATTCAAGCAGAGTTTGCGGCCCCGCTCAACATCAAAATCGCGTACCCAACGGCCACCGTTAGGCAACAGGATTTCCAGGTTATGACGGCCGGGTTCGAGTTCGATCACGCGTACAGTCGTCGAAGTATCGCCTTCCGGCTTCCCATCAATACGCAGCGGAAATCCGCCCGGGTTGGTGGAGATTTCGATCGTGCCGTACTTGACGCGTTTCTTCTTGGCATAGGCAGTAGTCGAAGTGCAGGCCAGACCGAAAGTCAATGCGATCATGATCGTGACCGCGGCTTTGACGACAGCTGAGTTGGGGCGCATGGCAACCATGAATTTTTTCCTGTTCATCGTTAGACCTCCGTCATGGCTGTTGCTTGCTTGCCGGCACGGATCTTCGCATAGCGACGTCGCGCACCTGCACTCAGGGCCACAATTCCAGAACCGAATAATAGCAGTGACGCCGGCTCAGGTACTGGCGGATTGCAGTCGACGCACTCCGGGGGCGGCTTCTCGTGATGGGAGCAAACACCTGTGACACAGATTAGCGGAATCAGGGCCAGGAATGGCCATTTTGGAAAACCCCCACCTACAGCCGGGATCTCGCCGCAGTCGCAAATCGTACCATCGACGTTGTCCTGCTCGAAGACCTGAACGTCGCCCTGGGGCTGTTGGGGCGCAACTTCAATTCCCGCCACCAGCGTAGGCGCAAGAGCCTCGTTGTTGGAAGGCAGAGACGTTGACGCCAACTGAGTGTCACCTTCAGCAGGAGCGACCGGAGCGGTTGAAGACTTTGACGCATTGGTCGTGATCCCCGAAACGCTCGGATCCTGTGCGACTGCCCGCAGCCGAATCCGCTGAAGCTGGCCGCCGTTTTGCAGGTCGCCCATTACGTTCACGACGTCTGCGAATTTGATTGGACTAGCTTGCGCGGGAACAGCCACTAACAGCAGCAAGCCGGTAAACGTCGCGATAGGTCGAAAAACTCGAGTCCTCATTTGGTTAGGAACTCCCTCCTCAAGACTTCAAACGGCAATTTTTGACTCGTCGTTGATGTGTCGAAAACTTAATTCCAGAGACACAGCGCTGACAGCTTGCCGTGGATACAAGCCTGCAAACCCTCAGGGGCTTGTTTTACCTGTTAGGGAAACAGAGTTAATGCGGGGGGGATTCCAGTTTCAGAAAAGGATTTGACCCAATACTGGGGCGGGTTTGGTGAAGCGGGCGAGGTGTTTTGACAACGCCCCGCCCGCTTCATCTGCGTTCAGACTTCTTCTGCGGCTTCTTCACGCGGGGCTTCGCTGCCCTGGTGGTTTTCGTCCTTGAGCACGGCCTTCCGTGACAACTTAATCTTGTTGCCGTCTTTGCCGATACACTTGACCATAATCTGCTGGCCTTCGCGCAGCTCGTCCCGGACATCGCGAATGCGTCGATCCGCGATTTCGGAGATGTGCAGCAGGCCATCAGTGCCGGGGAAGATTTCGACGAAAGCGCCGAAGTCCACAATCCGATTCACCGTGCCGACATAGGTTTGGCCAACTTCGGCTTCGGCCGTGATCCCGCGGATGCGAGCGACTGCCGCTTCGGCCGCGGCACTATCGGCAGTTGCAATCGACACCGTGCCGTCGTCTTCGACATCGATCTTTGCTCCCGTCTCTTCGACCAGAGCCCGGATGACCTTGCCGCCTGGTCCGATGACGTCGCGAATCTTATCGGGATTAATCTTAATCTTGATGATCCTCGGCGCCAGCAATGAAATCTCCGCGCGCGGTTCGGCCAACGCTTGCTGCATCGCGTTCAGAATGAAGAGGCGCCCCTTCCTGGCCTGCTCCAGGGCTTCCGCCATAATCTGTGAATTGACGCCGGCTATCTTGATGTCCATTTGCAGGGCGGTAATTCCCTCGGCGGTACCGGCGACCTTAAAATCCATGTCGCCGTAATGATCTTCAGCACCGGCGATGTCGGTCAGGATTGCGTACTTATTGCCTTCCATCACCAGGCCCATCGCTACGCCACCCACCGGAGCCTTCAGAGGCACCCCGGCGTCCATCATGGACATCGTGCCACCGCACACACTGGCCATCGACGACGAACCGTTTGATTCGGTGATGTCCGAGACAATGCGGATGGTGTAGGGGAATACCGTGTCGTCAGGCAGAGCGGGTTCGAGAGCCCGGCGGGCCAACGCGCCATGTCCGATCTCGCGGCGTGATGACGAACCAAAGCGGCCGACTTCACCTACCGAATACTGTGGAAAGTTGTAATGCAGCAGGAAGCGACGCTTGACCTCGCCCTTCTCGAGATCGTCCATGAACTGCTCGTCTTCCTTGGTGCCGAGCGTTGTGGTTACGAGGGCCTGCGTCTCGCCGCGAGTAAACAGCGCCGAGCCGTGCGTGCGTGGCAGCCAACCAACTTCGCAAGTGATTGGCCTAATTTCAGAGAAGCGCCTGCCGTCAGGCCGGCGGCGATGATTCAGAATATCGTCGCGGAAAATCTTCTCTTTCAGATGATCAAAGGACTTCTTGGCCATCAGGCGCGATTCAGGCTTATCTTCGGGGTAGCTTTCCACCACTTCTTTCTTTAAAGCATCGATAGCCGCATAACTCGAGCGCTTCTCCTGGCCGGAAGTGTCCAAGGCAGCCCGCAAACGCTCGGCATAATTGCGCTCGATCTCGCCGATCATCTCTTCGTTCAGCACCGGCGCTTCGACCGGCCGCTTCTCAATATCCAGGGCCTTATAGAGTTCTTTCTGCCAGCGACAGAGCCGGTTGATCTCCTTATGAGCAAGCATCAAAGCCTCGACCATAATCGCCTCGGATACTTCCTCGGCGCCGGCTTCGACCATGACGATCGCTTCTTCGGTTCCGGCCACAATCAGGTTCAGCTTTGACTCGCGAATCTCGTCGTAGGTCGGATTGACGATGTATCGCCCGTCGATAAGCCCGACGCGTGCTCCCGCGATGGGAGTAGTAAACGGAATGTCGGAAAGGTAAAGTGCGCAGGACGCGCCGGTAATCGCGACTACATCCGGATTATTGTCCGGGTCCGCAGAGACTACTGAGGCAATGACCTGCGTTTCATTCCGGTAGCCTTCAGTGAATAGCGGGCGGCAGGGCCGATCGATCATCCGGCTGGTCAGTACTTCTTTTTCAGTCGGGCGGCCTTCACGGCGAAAATAGTTTCCCGGAATACGTCCGGCGGCGTAATTAGCTTCTCGATATTCAACCGTAAGGGGGAAAAAGTCGATGCCCTCGCGGGGTGTCGACGCGCCAACGGCGGCGCACAAAACCATTGTGTCGCCGTATCGGATCACACAGGATCCATCGGCCTGCTTGGCCACGCGGCCAACTTCCACGCTGAGGTCGCGATCGCCAACTCGTATTGACTCCTTGAGATACTTCTTAACTGTCATTTTCGTTCGTCTCCTTCTGACGACGCCCACCGCTGGGGCAGGCACGCAACGTCTCATCCGCTGCGGTTTGGGTTAGTTACTTGCCGTGCCCTCGCTGTATGCGAGTAGCTGCGCGGCGTGAAATTCCTGCTGAAAACACAGAAGGCGGCAGAGCCTGGCCGTGAAGCTCTTGCCGCCTTCGGATTTGGTAAGGCCGCACGCGTCGTCTGGCTCCCTAAATCGCCGTCACGTTCGGCTCGGGCACAAGCTCTTCGATTGACGCGTACTTTTTCTAAATCAGAGACTCGAAGATTCTCTCGTTACGTTCTCTTCTATTTTTCGTCCAAAAATTTAACCGATGAAAACTAACGGCGCAAGCCCAGCCGGCCCACGACTTCGTGGTAGCGCTGTATGTCCGTCTGCTTCAAATAATCGAGCATGCTCCGTCGCTGCGAGACCATCTTTAACAGGCCCCGACGGGAATGATTGTCTTTCTTGTGAATCTTGAAGTGCTCGGTGAGTTCGTTGATGCGCTGGCTTAAGAGCGCGATTTGGACCGGGGCGGAACCCGTATCCGTCTCATGTGCCCGATAGTCGGTCACAATCTTTTCTTTTGCTTCTCGTGCTAACACTGCTAAAGATGGCCCTCCCAGACCGCAGTAAGCCCTCAATAAGACCAAGGCAAACCGCAAAAACTTGAAATTACCTCCGAGAAGTTAACACTTCGGTCGCGTGACTGTCCAGCGGGGGCCTTGGGAGGATAGTGCCATATTTTGAAACTGGGCGACCGCAATAAACGATGCGCTAGGCGGTCGCGCTTCACTTCATGCACGTCAACTCTGTGAGAATCCACCAGAACCTAAGATGCACTCCTGCTATGGCCGCTGGCGTTTCGGAACGACTTTGGGAGATTGAGGAGACTGTTGCTTTGCTTGACTAGGTGAGCTTTGGTCAGAAAAGAGCCATCTAGCAGCGATAATGAACAGACCCAAAACGCTCGCAGTAGTTGAGGTAATATACGTCATTATTACCTTGTCAGATAGCGCAAAGCCTCGCCAATGAAACCCGCAAGCCGCTGTTAAGGCCATCACTGACACTATCCACAAAACAATTAAGAGAAAGAGAGAGGTTAGTACTGCAATTCTCGTCCAATTTATCCGCTTCGACTGGCGAACATCTTCATGAAGGTGTTCAGTCTCGGCTGCGTCCCGTTCCGCCTGGACACTCGATAATTCGACAGGGTAATCCTTGGTTAGATCCTGCTCGCCAATGACCGCGAGCGGATCAGGCTCCGCGACTTCTGCGGCCTGAGAGTTCGCTACGCGATCTATTCCATCAAATAACTTGGATAGTTCAGCGATACGCTCTTTAGGCTGGGTTGATTCCGGCTCGCTCATTTAGCAGCCCGATATAATGCTCTTTGATTAGAGGATCAGGAATAACATTATTATTAAAGTTGGCATTCGGCTGATAGACTTCTCGCCACGGCGTACCCTCTCGGTGAGTCATCGTGGAAAGTTGCGGACCTGTGAATCGATCATAGGCAGATTCGACCGCCCTAAGCAGCGCCTTGTCGGTTTCGGACAACTGTTCAGACGAAAGCATATTGATCGGCTTGTCCACCACACCAGCTCCGTACTGCCTTAAGGCGTGGTAAAGGTCGGGCACTACTGGGCCATAACGCCATGCTTCCACGCTCTGCTTGATGAGCGGCTTATGGAGAATTGCTAGGGAGTATCCGTGGGCGATGTACACCAGCTTTTGAAGCTGCATATTGGTCAGCGTGTGACCATGTTCTTTCGCTATCTTCAGAAGTTCATTGGCTACAGTTCTAGCGTCATAGGCCATGTTCTTGCCCTCCCTTCTTGCGTTCCCCCCCTGTTTCATCCTTGAGACAACAGACCTTAACAGCTTATCTCGGGTCGGTCAATGGTGTTGGCTTTCTGAAGCTGTATTTGCTATCTCGCCTAAGTCTAGCCGAATAAAAATGGATACGTGCTGCCCTGCAAATTGTTGGCATTCAAAATATGCTTTTCTCCACGCAATCTCTGCGACCTTTGCGTCTCGGCAGTGAACCGACCCTCAAAACGATTCACCGCAGATGCGCCGAGGATTTCAAATGCGGGCGCCGCTCTCAGATAGAAAAACCCCAACCGAAATTCCGCCAGCACTCGAGAATTTTGGATTCTGCGGCGTATGATGACGAAACCGCGCGAGCAGACGCCTCATTGGCCAAAGCGGCACCCTATAACCAGAGCACTGAATTCGAATTGGTCTCGCTATGCTATTTTCTGTGACCGTGTGCTAACATTGCCTTCACATTAGCCTGTGCCGGGCATTTCGATTATGGAAGTCTTATTAGCTGACGAATTCGGGTTTTGTTTTGGCGTAGAGCGCGCCGTGGAGATGGTTGAAGACGCGTTGGAAGTCGGCGCTCCGGTGCGCACGCTGGGCCCGCTGATTCACAACACGCAGGAAATGAAGCGCCTGGAAGGCGAAGGTGTGGCCACCATCGAAGCGCCTTCGGAAGTTGGCACAAACGAGATTGCCGTGATTCGCGCGCATGGCGTCACACCGCTGGTCCAGATTCAACTCGAGCAACGCGCCGCCCTGGTCGTCGACGCGACCTGTCCATTCGTGACCCGGGTGCAAAGATTGGCTGAGCGCGCCGCGAAGGAAGGACGTCACGTCGTAGTCGCCGGCAGCCCGGATCATCCTGAAATGATCGGGGTAGTCGGCTATGCTCCCGATAACACGTTCGTAGTTAGCGACGCCGCTGGAGTCGCGAAACTGCCGCCGCTGCACGCGCCGCTGGTCGTCTCGCAAACCACTCTCAAGTTGCAAACCTTTTTGGAAGTCGCTGAAGCCGTGCGCACGAAGGCCGACGCTGAGCCACAGGTGGTGAACACCATTTGCTCAGCCACGCGCGATCGCCAGGACGCAGCGCGCGGACTGGCAGGACTGGTCGACATTTTCTACATTATCGGTGGCAAGCACTCGTCAAACAGCATCAAGCTCCTGGCCGTGTGCAAGGAGCAGTGCGAGCGCAGCTTCCTGATCGAAACTGACAGCGAGATCGACCCCTCCGAGTTGATTGGCGTCAATCGGGTCGGGGTTACCGCCGGCGCGTCTACGCCCAATTGGTTAATCGATCAGGTGGTCAAGCGGCTGCGCGAGATTGGCAACCGGCTAAACGCCGAGGCCGCGACCAGCGTCAACTAGAAGTGGCACGGGCGTCCCGCCCGTGAATCAGGCGCAAGATGCGCGTGCCATACCAAAGTCTTCCTAAAACTGACCAGCGCCTTCCGCTTTTCTTCGCGCCTTTGCGTGAACCATAACGCGGCGCGAATACGTTTCACGCAAAGGCGCAAAGAAAATACCTAAAGACGCGAAGAAGTAATCATCCCTGGAGCAACTGAAATTTATGAGACGTTCAGGATTTTCCATCTTGCTTGTCATAATGGTTTCTTTAATTATGGCTACATCAAACAGCGCCAAGCCGCGTACGCTTCAGGCCCTGGTCGACGCGTACTTTGAAGATTATTTCAGAGCCAATCCTTCGCAGGCCACCAGTGTCGGCTTCCACCAGTACGATCATCAGTTGGAGGACTTTTCGCTGGCCGCGCATCAGCGCAACCGAAGCAAGCTACTGGCTTATCTGAAAGAGTTTGAAGCAATCAACCCGCGCATGCTGTCGCAAAACGATCGCGACGACCGCGAGATCATGATTGCGTCGATTCAGAGCAACTTGCTGGAAGAAGATCGGGTCCAGTTATGGCGCAAGAACCCGGACAATTATTCAGGAGCAGTCACCGGCACGATCTTTTCGATCGTCAAACGCAATTTCGCGCCGGCTGAAGAGCGGCTGCGCTCAGTTATCGAACGCGAGAAGCAAATTCCGCGCGCCCTCTCGCAAGCCCGCGAAGTCCTGCTTAACCCGCCGAAGATTTACACCGACATCGCGATCGAACAACTGCCCGGCAATATCGATTTCTTTCAGACAACGGTGCCTGAGGCTTTCAGCGAAGTGAAGAACAGGATCCTGCTGGCTGAGTTCAAGAGTAGTAACAACGGCGCCATCGCCGCATTAAAAAGCTACCAATCATGGCTGCAAAAGGACCTTCTGCCGCGCTCAAACGGAACGTTCGCGATCGGCGCCGAGAATTACCGCCTCAAACTTTTGTACGACGAGATGGTCGATGTGCCGCTGCTGCAGCTTTTGAAAATCGGCTATGCGCAGTTGCGTAAAGATCAGCGTTCGTTTATCGAGACAGCCCGCCGTATTAGTCCGAACAAATCGCCGGAAGCAGTTTTGAAGGAACTCGAAAACGATCATCCCAGTGCGCAGGAGTTGATTCCCGCAGCTCAAAAACAGCTCGACGGCATCCGCCAGTTCTTAATTGATCACAAAATCATCACTGTTCCCGGCGGAGCCCAGGCGAAGGTTGTCGAGACGCCGTCATTTCAGCGGGCCACGACCTTTGCTTCGATGGATACCCCCGGTCCTTATGAAGCGAGCGCGACCGAAGCCTTCTATAACATCACGCTGCCGGATCCTTCGTGGCCGAAAGATAAGCAGGAGGAATACCTGCAAGGCTACAACTACCCGCTGTTGAGCAATGTCTCGGTGCATGAAGTTTGGCCCGGGCACTACACACAGTTTCTCTGGGTCAAGAACAATCCTGATCTTTCGAAAGTGCGGAAGCTGACGGGCGCGGGATCGAATGCGGAAGGCTGGGCGCATTACAGTGAAGAAATGATCCTCGACGAAGGCTTCACCAATCACGATCCGAAATATCGCCTGGCGCAATTGGTGGATGCGCTGTTACGCGATTGCCGCTACATCGTAGGCATCAAAATGCACACGCAGGGAATGACCATGGCGCAGGCCCAGGAATTCTTTGTCAAAGAAGGACGGCAACAACCGGTCGTGGGCGAGATGGAAACTAAGCGCGGCACGGGCGATCCTACTTATCTGATGTACACGCTCGGCAAGTTGGAAATTCTAAAGCTGCGCGCGGATTATCAGCGAAAGATGGGGAGTGCGCCGAGAGTTGATGGGCCGCGACGGACCGCTGCTGTGAACTTTGGAGTGCGCCGGCAGAGCGAAGCGGCGACGGCGCTTTGGATTCGGGCGTAGGTTAATCAAAAGCGGCGTCGCGCTGCGCTTGCCCCCGCACTCCAAAACTGATCATGGACGTCGAACAGGTTCACGCCCACTGTCTCTCATTTCCGCATGTGACCGAGCAGATCTTGTGGGGGAATGATCTGGTGTTCAAGATCGGCGGCAAGATGTTCGCGGTGATCGGGCTGGATCCGGCCTCGGATCATTGCCTGTCGTTTAAGTGCACGCCGGAAAAGTTTGCCGAACTAATTGAGAAAGACGGAACCGTTCCCGCGCCTTACGTGGCGCGGTATCATTGGGTCGCGCTCGAGCGGTTCAATGCTGTGAGCGAGAAAGAACTGAAGAACCTGCTGCGCAATGCGTATGATCTGGTGTTAGCCAAGCTGCCAAAGCGAGCGAGGGCGGAAGTGGAAGGCAAGAGCAAACCCAGGAAGCGCCGTTAGGCGCGCAATG
>WNFQ01000341.1_pt1 | contig 29607 bp, 32 predicted proteins | sample 5400171 | NCBI WGS metagenome assembly WNFQ01 (sample SAMN13153356, study PRJNA577476) | soil metagenome | isolation source: 20 cm soil under Madrone tree | place: USA:California | collected 2016-06-14
AAAAAGAGTGATCCTCCACGTGGTGATGCTGCGAGCGCCGGGAGCCGCGCTGCCGAAGGTCACATCGCAGATCAAGCTGTATGTGAGTCCGGATCGCGCCGCCGTTTTTGTCGATGACGCTTTTGTTGGGAACGTCAGTGAATTCAGCGGCATCGGGCACGGCATGCTGGTGAGCGCGGGAAAACATCGCGTCAAAATCGCGCTCCCCGGATACCAGGCTTTCGAAACGGAAGTGAGTTTGCTGGCCCGCCAGAAAATTACTATTAAGACCGACCTGCAGCCGGTGAGCGTTTCGCAGGCTGCGACTCCCAGTAAACCAGAATAGGGAGGCTCTACACACAGGCGAGAATTACTTGGAGTGGGCGTGGTGTAGCTGGTCAAAGGCGAGAAGGGAAGTGTAAAGCTGAGGCGTTGAAAGGCTGGGGAATTGGCAATAGAGGGAGTTAGCGCGTAGCGGTGACGGCGACGCCCAGTTCTTTTAGCTTGGCGCGGGCGCGGCGGTCTTCTTCGGTGCCGGGGTAGCGCTTGACGACTTCGCGCAGTTCGCGGATGCCGCCAGGTTTCTGGCCGAGTTCGATGAGAGCCATGCCTTTCTTAAGGCGCGCGGGGGCGAGCTTGAAGCTCTTAGGATAATTGTTGAGAACTCTTTCGTATTCGGCGACGGCGTCCTCGTACTTTTTCTGCGAGTAGGCAATTTCGCCGAGGTAGAACTGGGCGTTGGAGGCGAGGTCGGTTTCGCCGTAATACTTGAGGTAGTCCTGGAATTCGGCGCGAGCAAGATCGTACTTGCCGCTGGTGATGTCGCGGAGGCCGTTGGAATAGAGGGTATCGGCGGAAGGCGCTCCTGCGGGAACGGCGGACGAGTTTGAGGAGCCGGCAGAGCCGGTGGGAGTGGCTGTGCCCGCCGCTGGGGCCGGCACAGCGCCGCCAGAAATTTTGGCGTCGAGACTCTGGACGGTATTCTGCACGTCGACGAGCTGCTGATTGAGCTTGCCGAGGCGCGACTTGATTTCCTCGAGGTTGTCCGAGAGACCCTGAACTTGCGTGGACATGGTGTCGAGGCGCGCGCCGGAATTGGCTTGGACGTCCTGGACGGATTTCTGGAGCGATCCCATGGTGGCGGCGAGCTTGTTGACATTGTCGCCGGATTGCCCGATGAGTGTCTTCATGACGGTGTTGTCCTGAGTGACTTGAGTGGAAAGATCCTTTTGGCCCTGAAGCAGGGAAGTGACATCGCGCTGAAGCTCGATAAGTTCGCGTGCGACGGCTTCGGCGGGACGGGGGCCGACGAGACTTCCGGCAAGGGCGCCGGCAAGAACGGTGGCGCTAAAAATGACGATGTGGCGAATACGCATGGAACAATCCTCCTAAAGGATGCCGAACGACTGCATACGCATAATGGCTGGAGAGCAGCCGACAAAAATCATACAGGCCGGGGAACCGCTCCCACTTTAATAAGATAGCCGCGAGGTGGCAAGGGTTTGCCGGACCTCGCGGCTGTTTTGGTCACCAATCGGTCATCGGGGCGAGCGGCGTGAAGCGGCTCAGTTTGCTTTGACGAGATGGCCGCGACGGTTCTGCTGCCAGCAAGCCTCGTTGCTCTCGGTGCAGAAAGGCTTCTCTTTACCAAAGCTGGTGGTGTTGACGCGGTCGGCGGACACGCCCAGTGAAACAATATACTGCTTCACCGAATCGGCCCGGCGAACGCCAAGACCCAGGTTGTATTCCGTGGAACCGCGCTCATCGCAGTGGCCTTCAACAGTCACTTTGATGCCCGGGTTGCTCTTCAGAAAGTCGGCGGTCTTGGAGAGCGCGGCGCGGACATCGGGACGAAGGTCGGCCTTATCGTAGTCAAAATAGGCGTCGAATACTCCCGCCTTCCAGCGTTCCTCGTCCGTGGGCCCTTTGGGCTGTTCCGGTGGAGGAGGAGCGTTGACGGCGACGTTGGCGGTGGCACTAGCGGAGCCGCCGGGACCGGAGGCGGTGATCGTGTAGGTCGTCGTGTCGGAGGGCGCAACTTTGGTGGAGCCTTGGGCAGTGACGGCGCCGACGTCGGGGGCGATGGAGAGCTGAGTGGCATCCGTGGAATTCCAGCTCAAGGTTGCCGATTCGCCTTTATTGACGGTAGTGGGGCTGGCCTGCAGCGTCACCGTGGGGGTTGCAGCCGGGGGTGGGACCGGTGCCGTTTTGGGCGGCGGTGCGACGGTTTTCTTGTTACACCCAAAGGTGAAGACACCAACGGCGAGTGCGGCGAGCAAGCCGGCGCGACAGAGCGAGCGTGATGCCAGGTACATGCGAATCCTCCTCAGTGAAGTTCCCGTGTTCGTCCCACCAGAAGTCATATCCTAACACCAGCGGGCTGGGTCCGGGGAATATCTCGTACTACGATATGTCATACATCGTGCCAGATGCGCTTCATAGATTTCACTAGTGGCCTGCACAATGAAGCAGGGCAACGTAAAAAGGAGCCTAGCCGTGAGATGTCGGCGTGCCCCGTCCGGTTTCGTGAAAAAATTCATCGAGTCGACCAATTGGGGGATTCATTGTGCCCGGTGGTCGTCAACTGGTGCGGCTGGGAGCCATCGGCCAGCATGGTCCAAATCTGGCGCGTGCCACCACGGGTGGATTCAAAAACGAGGTGGCGGCCATCCGGCGCCCAACTGGGACGCTCGTTGCGGCCCTGGTCACGCGTCAACTCTACAATCTGGCGAGTGGCGGCGTCCATAACGTAAATGTCGTAGTTGTCGTTGGGGCGGCGCCAACTGAAGGCCAGTAACTGGCCGTTGGGGGCCCACGCCGGATCGATGACATAGCCTTTGTCCGGGAGGTCGAGTTTGGTCGCGCTCGTACCGTCGGAATTCATGAGGTACAGCTGGGGAGTGCCGCCGCGATCGCTGACGAAGGCGACGGTTTGGCCGGTTTTAGGATTCCAACTGGGAGACATGCTGGCGCCGTTGGCGTTTGTCAAGCGCTTGGGGCGGCCTCCGCTGGGGTCGGTGACATAGAGCTCTGGATTGCCCTGCATCGAAGAAGAAAAAATAATCTGCGTGCCGTCGGGAGACCATGCGGGAGTGATATTGGTGCCACGAAAGCGCGGGAAGGAAACCAGTTTACCGGTGTCCAGGGAATACATGCAGATTTGCGCGCTGGTGAGGCCGGTTGAGGGAGCGAAGCAGGTGAAAGCGATGCGCGAAGCATCGGGGGACCAGCGGGGCGTGAGAGCAATTGACTTCAGGGACGTGAGCTGATGCTGGTTCGAGCCGTCGTAGTCCATGACCCAGATTTCCTTGGAGCCGCCGCGCGAGCTGACAAAGGCGATTTGCGTTAAGGCGATGCCCGGGAGGCCTCCGGAGAGCTTGGCGATGATTTCGTCAGCAAATTGGTGGGCGAATTTCCGCACTTGGAGGTCAGTGGGTACGCCGCGATAGACCTTTCCGACGACGGCTTGAGAAGAGGGATTGCGGACGTCATAGAGCCAGGCTTCGATGGCAACTTCGGTGTTGGATTCGGCGAGATTGCCGAAGCCAAGGAAATTGGCGTTTGTGGGAGGATCGATCCAGATCGCAGGTTTTAGTTCGGCGGGGAGACTGGGAGCTTGAGGAGGGTAGAAGCTGGGGCTGGGGACTTCGAGAATGCCACTGAATTGGACGTCGTCACGGACGATCTGGGTGAAAAGGGAAGCATGGGACTTGGTAGAATCGGCGCGAGCGGCGAAGTCGGCGATGGCGACGCGGGGTTTATTAGTGTCGCCAAGTCCGGTTCCGGCACGGAACCATCCCTGGGATTGTCCAAATGCCGCTTGGGCCGAAAACGCGAAAATTGTAAGAAGTGGGAGGAGATGCTTTCGATTGAGGACAACATGCACTTTGGAACTCGGATGGACGAACGGAATAAGGACTCTCAATCGATTTTTCTCCTTCATGGATTCTCTCTCTCCGGGAAATCCCAGAGAACGTCGACGTCCGAGGCTTTCCAATCGGTGGGGAGCGGTGCAAACGGGACGGAACTCTGGATTGCGCGCAGTCCAGACGTGTCAAAGGAAGAGTTCCCGCTCGACTGTGAGACACGCAGATTCTTTATGGTTCCGTCGCGCAAGATAGTAAAGGAAATGACGCAGTGCAGGGTTTGCGAGTTACGTACGGATGGGTCAAGGAAAAGCACATTCCAGTTGGGAGCGACGCGGCGCTTAGCTGCCGCGATGTACCAGCCGTACCGCGTGGAGAAGTCATTGTTTCCCTGGCCCGGGACAGTGCCCCCGGGCGAACCGCTTCCGGGTGTTTGAGAATACCCTGATGGCAGATCAGGATTGCCGCGTTTGCCGTAGGGAACGGCATTGTCGGGAATGGGTGATTTGTTTTCCAGTGTTCTGGACGGGCGCGAAGGAGGCAGCGGTTTTTCTTTTTCAAATTTCGGAATTTTGGTGGCGTCGGTTTTTGGCTCGGGTGGTTTAGGAGGTTCTTCTTTGTAGAGGCCTTTCGTTGGATCGACCGCCTTGCTATCCGTGACGACCGATTCCTTGGGCATGGGAATGCCGGCGGCGGGAGCACTGACCAAAGTCACTTTCGTACCGATGTCACCACCTGGTCCGCCCCAGCGGTTGTCTCGAAATTGAATGTATGCAGAGACGACGATGACGAGCGCGAGGCTGGCATGCATGATGACGGAGTAGACGAGGAACTGCCTGAGACTCTGGTCTGGCGAATTGGCGACGGCCGTTGTCATCTCTACTCTATTGGGTGCGCGCGCGGCTGGTTATGGGTTCGGTGACAATGCTGATGTTGTTGATGCCGGATTGGCGGAGTGCGTCAACGACGGCGGCAAAGCTGCCGAAGGGCACGGTTTCGTCACAGCGGAGGAAGACGCCTTCCTGCTTATTTTTCAATTGATTGCGGATGCGCGAACCTAGCTGATGAATGTTGGTGGGCTCATTGCCGAGGTAGATGCGCTGCGCCTTGTCGACCGTGACGACCAATCGATCCTGATTGATTTCCTTCACAGTCTTGGTCTTGGGTACATCGACTTCGATGCCGGACTGGAGAATGGGCGCAGTGATCATAAAGATGATGAGGAGCACGAGAACCACGTCCACGAAGGGGACCATGTTGATCTCGGAGAGCGAGGTCTGTGTCGATTTGGAGAGTTGCGGCATATATTCCGATTTTACCAAGGCGGCCGGGTTGGGACGACCGCGAAAATCTAATTAAGAGCTTTTTCGATTAGGGCCGTTACTTCCAATGAAAAAGTGTCCAGGCGCTGGCCGAGGTCGCGAATATTCTGCAAAAAGTGATTGTAAAAAATGACCGCGGGGATCGCAGCGCCCAGTCCCGCGGCGGTGGTCACGAGCGCTTCGGCGATGCCGGGTGCGACGGCTCTCAAGCTTGCGGCGCCAGCGCTGCCGAGCCCGGAAAACGCATCGATGATGCCCCAAACGGTTCCGAACAGGCCGATGAAGGGAGATACGGAGCCGGTGGTGGCCAGCCAGGACATGCCTTTTTCGACGCGGCGCACCTCTTCGGCGGAAGCCAGCTGCATGCTTACGGTCACTGCCGACAGACTCTTAAGTCTTGGAGGATGGGGGTTGCTTGCAACTCCTCCAATCTGGCTCTGCAATTCGCGATAGCCCGCGGCATAGACGTTGGCGAAAGGCGAAGCTACAGTCACGAGCGCCTGGGGGTTGGCGACGCCGCGCGTGGATCGAAAAATGCGCAGAAATTCGTCACTTTTGCGCCGGATACGGCCGAACATCCCCATTTTTTGCAGAATCATGGCCCAGGAGACGATCGAAAAGAAAAGTAGAAGCAGAAGAACGCCGCGGGCGACCCAGCCAGTTTGGGTGAGGATATTTCCAATATCGGTAGCAAAAATCGTAGTGAACAGAAAAATGGTATACCCCTCAGTGAGAAAAAAATGATTTGTGACCGCGAAACGGTCAACATTTTTCTGGGCTTAAGAAACGTAGCACACGCATCCACAGCACGCAACAATAGGATGCGCAAGTTGCTTATCGAGCAACGCGTGGAAACATCAGGGGATCCCGTTGGAGCGCGAGGGCGGCGATCAGTGTCCGCCGCGCATCAGGAAGAGTCCTACCAGACCGGCCGCGAGAATGAGAACTGGCTCGGGAACCCTTTTTGTCAGCGAAAGAATGCTCAGCGATGTAACCGCGATAAGGAGCGATTTTCCGTCAACTAAGGTGCGCGAGCAGAGAATGAAAACCGCTCCGGTGATGGCCCCAACGGCGGCGGCTGTCACTCCCTTTACAAAGGCATTCACATACGGATTCTTGGTGAAACGGCGATAAAGGGGGGCGGCCATCAGAACAATGAAATAAGGAGGAGCAAATACAGCTAACGCGGCAATGGCGGCGCCTGCGGGTCCGGCAACCAGGTACCCGATAAACCCAGCGGTTATGACGACGGGTCCCGGAGTAATCATGGCGACAGCCACGGCGTCCAGGAATTGACGTTCCGTCAACCAGTGCGACTGAAGTACGAGCCCCCCGTAAAGAAACGGCACGATCGCGAGGCCGCTTCCGAAGACAAAGGCTCCGGCTTTGAGGAAAAATGTGAACAGTCCAAAACCCGTGCTCAGGGTGGCAGGGCCATGTACTCCAGTGGTGAGCCACGTGAGGCCTGCAGGGAACAGCGAGGTCCCAGCTGTTGGCAACTGCGTTTTGACGATCATGGCGACCACACCACAAAGCACAAACAGCCAGATGATTTCTGACTTCGTCCAGGCGGTGGCGACGACGCTTACGGTGAACAAGACCCAAAGCAAATAGTCGGTCTTCAAGGTCGTGCGGGTCAGTTTGTAAGCGCTGCGAGCAAGGATAGCGACGACGGCTGCGCCTACTCCGTAAAAGATGGATTGAATCGACGACAGGCTCCCATAGTGGAGATAAAGCGCGGCAATTGCCAAAACCAAGAGGAAAGATGGCAAAACGAAGCAAGCCCCCGTCAAAGTTGCACCCCACTTTCCGTGGCGGACCCAGCCGAGATACATGGCGAGCTGTGCCGCAAGCGGACCGGGCGAAAGCTGCGAAAAGGCCAAGCCTTCGGCGTAGTCGTCTTGCGAAATCCAACCGAGTTCTTCGACTAGCTCTCTCTGCATGCGGGCAGCTAAGGCAATAGGTCCGCCGAAGCCGAACGCGCCGAGACGCAGAAAATAGAAAACGAATTGCGGCAAGGTACCCTTCGAGGGCATTCCGCGTGGGACTTCCGTCTCAGACTCGGCTTGCTGGTTCAAGGGTGTGCCAGTTATTTGCTTTGAGACTTCGAGCCTCCCAGTTGGTCGAGCGCAGCGCGGAAACCCGCGGCCAGCTTAGGAGCAGGGCCGCGGCCCCAATAGTGGAGAAAAATCACGTTAGGCTGGGTATCCAACATGTGATGGTGGATCGCCACGACGTTCAGGCCGTGCGAACGCAAGGCCTTCAGCACAGAGTTGACTTCAGTGGCGCGCATCGCGATGTCGCCGGCGACTTGAGCATCGTCATCATTTCCGGCAAAAGCGGCCCAGGAATTCAGTCCCATGCGGGCGTTAATCGCCGCTCCGTGCTCTTTGAGGTTAAGGTCGTCGCGACCCAAGGTGAATTTGTAGACAGAGCCGAGGGCTTCGCCCTTGCTGCCAACGATGTTGTCAAGGGCGACGAGATTAAAGGCGGGCCCTGCCGGCGCGGCGGGCGGAGTGGCAGCCGGAGCGGGAGCCGGAGGCCGCGGGATGAGATCCAGCGCGGGCTTGACACGCTTAGCAAGATCGAGTGCTTTGCCGTGGCCGTGTATGTGCATGAAGAAAATTCGGGGCTCTTCCCAAAAGAAATGATTGTGAAGCGCGGTGACTTCCAGCCCGTTCTCGAGCAGCGCCGACATGACCGGGTTGACCTCCTCCTGCAAGAGCACGAGATCGCCCATCATGACATCGTTGCCTTCACCGCCCTTCGTTAGCGCTACCCAACCGCCAAACCCGAAGGGTGTGGGTGTCGGAACGCCAGAGATGACTACATGCAAATCGCTTCGCGGCACGTTCACCTTAAGGACATTCGCTTTGTAATCTCCAGTGCGGCCGAGCAACGTCAAGACTTCTTGATAATCCTTAGGGACGTCCTGGGCGGGGAGAGGGGGCGCACTTAGGAGGAAGAGAAACAAAAGCGAGATGCCGGCACTGCGAACTAGTTTCATTGATAGGCTCCTTGGCCTCCACTTTACTGCGAAGCGGGGCAAATTAGAAAGCAAAGCACCGCCCAACAGAGTAAAGCAGGTGTGATAAACTGCGATTTGGGCATGAGCAAACCGTTCGACATCGGATTGCATAGACTGACAGGGCGGACCTCTTATTCCGAGGCCTTTCCTGGTGTGCCCGAAGTGCAGCGAGGCACATTTTTTCTGGAGACCTTTGGCTGCCAGATGAATGATCATGACTCGGAGAAGGTTGCTGGTCTGCTTCTCTCGCGCGGCTATCAACAAGTGGAGACGCCGGAAGCCGCTTCCTTGATCCTCTACAACACTTGCAGCATTCGCGAAAAGGCGGCGCAAAAAGTGTTCTCGCGGTTGGGCGAATACCGGGAGAAGCAAAGCGAGGGCAAGGTCATCGGCGTGCTGGGCTGCGTGGCGCAACAGGAAGGCGAAGATATTTTTAAGCGCGCGCCATGGGTGAGCCTGGTGTGCGGGTCGGCCAGCTACAGCAAACTGCCCGAGATGCTGGCACAGTTGGAGGCTGGAAATCAGCGCGTCACCGGGCTGGATACGGACACGGATGAAACGTTTGAAACGCCCGTAACGCGCCGCGACAATCCCTGGCGCGCCTACCTGACCATCATCGAAGGCTGCGACAAAGCGTGCTCGTACTGTGTGGTGCCGTTCACGCGCGGATCAGAGCGCAGCCGCGCCAGCGATTCGATTTTGAGAGAAGTGCGCCAACTTGCGGAACTGGGATATTCCGAAGTGCAGCTTCTTGGTCAAACAGTGAATTCTTATGCTGATCCGACGGCGCGAAAGATGCGTTTTTCGGAATTGTTGCTGGCCGTAGCGGATGTGGAGGGAATTCGGCGCGTGCGGTTCACGACCTCGCATCCCAGCGATTTCACTCCCGACATCGTGGAAGCCATCGAGCGGCAACCGAAGGTTTGCGACCATGTTCACCTGCCGGTACAGTCTGGTTCGACGAGAGTGCTGCGCGCTATGCAGAGGACCTATTCACGTGAAGAGTACCTGGAAAAGATCGCCATGATACGCGAGGCGAAGAGGCCAATTGCCATTACCACGGATATCATCGTGGGCTTTCCTGGAGAGACGGAGTCCGAGTTCGAAGAGACAGTAAGCTTGCTTGATGAAGTGCAATACGACAGCATGTTCTCGTTCAAGTATTCGCCCAGGCCGAATACGCCATCGCTCTCCATGAGCGACTCGATTTCCGAAGAAGAGAAGAGCCGCCGGCTCGCGATTCTGCAAGACCGGCAGCGAGAGATTCAGGCGACCAAGAATGAACATTTTGTTGGAGACAAGTTCGAAGTACTGGTTAGCGGGAAATCACGGCGAGAGAACCAGTGGACCGGGTATACCACCTCGCACCGCATGATAAATTTCGCTTCACAAGAGAGAGAGCTTCTGGGAACCTACGTGCAGGTGCGAGTTACGGGAGCGACGCCAAACGGTTTGGCAGGAGAGCACGTTACCTAGCTCTGGGGAGGCATCGATGGAAGTGGAGATGAAAATCCGCGGCCTGATGATGGATCCCGTCACAAACATGCCCATCGTGGTGCTCAAGGATGTGCAGGGCCAGGCGATCTTGCCGATCTGGGTGGGTGTGTATGAAGCGAACGCCATTGCGCTGGAAATCGAGAAAGTGCAAACTCCCCGCCCGATGACCCACGACCTGCTAAGAAATGTGTTGTTAGGGCTCGAAGTGCGGGTGCAGAAAATCGTGGTGAATGATCTGAAGGACGATACGTTTTACGCCATGATCTGGGTGGAGCGCGAGGGCCAGATGATGACCATCGATTCGCGGCCCAGCGATGCTCTGGCCCTGGCACTGCGCATGGACTGCCCAATCTTCGTGGATGAAGCGGTGCTCAAGAATTCCAAAATATCGAGTGCGTTTTCCGAGCGCAATACCAACGAACAACTCCGCACTTGGCTTGATGGCCTCTCCGACGAGGACCTCGGCCGTTACAAGATGTAAGCAGTCAGATACGCTCTGCGCCGTGCGATGGCCGCGTGTGCACACGCATGTGCGCTGAAGTGATCCTCCCTAAGACAAAAAGAAAGGCGGCGAGTGAAATTACCCGCCACCTGGATGAGAGCTTGTGTTCTTGGATGCCGATGGTCTAAGAGCCGCTAGCCTAAGAGCTGGACTCCTTCATGTCATCGTCAGCCTGTTTGTTTGCTTTCTTGCTCTCGGATTTGGCATTCGCGTTGGGCGAAAGCTGTTCAATGGCCTTGCCGAGACTCATGGAACCGGTGCCGGTAACTTTTGCCTTGAGCGCATCGAAGCCACCGGGAATGTCCAGGTTCTTGGCTACATGGGCCGCTGCTACGCATTGGCCCAAATTCTTGAAGCCACTGCATGCCGTCTGGGCGTCTTCGCCGGTCAGCGTCTTAATCTTTCCGGCGATCGCTGTGTTATGGCTGAGAACGTCGTTCGGGGAAGCGTGCGACATATTTGAACTGCTCATTGCACCTCCCTTGTTAGCTTCTCCCACGCTGGAACCCGACGCCCCGGAGGGCCCATGCCCCGCAGGTGGGCCGCCGCCAGGATGCGAACGTTGTGCAAAGGCTGGCGAACTACATGCGAAGGTTAGAGCCACGACCAGAATCAGATGCGTACGTTTCACGGATGCCTCCTCTATTCTGTTTTCAGGGCTAACGAGCAAAGCAGGGTCGACTGGTGCGACCTTGCCAAGGATCTCTTCTGTTTGAATTAGGATGCTACGAAATTGGAAAGAGATGCAAGCCGATGTTGCAACTGGATTCAGATGCTCACCGGCAGATTTTCTTCTGAGCTTAGGGCCATGCGCCGAACCGTGCGGCGCCAGGCGAACAGCAAGACAATGCCAATTAAGATCAGCGCGAGGCTCAGACCAGACCATAGGCCGAAAGCGCCCCATCCGCGGGAGAAACACAACCATGCGCCTAGCGGAAGACCAATGATCCAATAGGCAGTGAAATGGCAAAACATGGGCGTGCGTGTATCGCCGGCACCGCGGAGCGCGCCCGTGGCAACGGTCTGGATGCCATCGAAAAGCTGGAAGGCCGCACCTGCGGCCAGCAGAAGGATGGTGCTGTGAATCACGGTTTCGTCCGGCGTATACATGCGCGCGATCCATCGAGGGAACAGGAGCAGCGCCCCTCCGGCGCAGGTCATGAAGGCGGCACCAAGCAAGATAGCGGTTCCGCCGGCCTCTCCCGCTCCTCTCGGATCTCCGCGGCCAATGGCTTGGCCCACGCGCACGGCAGCGGCGGAGGAGATCCCCAGCGGAACCATGTAGGTAAGGGAAACCGTGTTCAACGCGATCTGATGGCTGGCAAGAGAAATGGCTCCGAGGCGGCCGATGAGCGCCGTGACCAGTGCAAAGACGCCAATTTCTAGAGTGATCTGCATCGCTGCGGGAAAGCCGAGGGCGATGAGCCGCCGGATTCGCGCCAGTTCCGGCTGAATCGGAGTGCGTAGCAACTCGGTGCGATGTTTCTGGTCATACCAGAGCAGGTAGCCAACGAGGATGGCCGCAAGATAGATGCGGGCGAAGGCGGTGGACCAACCTGAGCCGACGGCTCCCATCGCGGGCGCACCAAGCCTTCCGTAGATGAGAAGCCAGTTGCCGACCGCGTTGATGATGTTCGCGGTCACCAGCGCGAAGGAGATGGGGCGAACCATGTTCATGCCTTGCATGCAACGCCGTACTGCGAAATAAAGCAAAAGGGGCAACGTGCCCCAGGCCATTGCCTTGGAATAGGGGACGGCCACGGAAATGATGTCCGGTGCGATGCGCGCGAAACGAAGCAGTGGATCGAAGAACCAGACTGGCGTCATTAGGAAGGGAGTAAGAGCGAGGCTGAGATAAATGCCGTGCAGAAGCGAACGATGGCAATCTTCGCGGCGGCCCGCACCGAAAGCTTGCGAAACAAGTGTGTCCAGGCCAATCAGAAGCCCTCCGCCAAAAAACGCCAGCACGTGAACAAGAATGCCACCCAAGCTAACGGCGGAGATGGCCACGGCGCTGTTGGGGAGCCGCCCGACCATCATGGTATCGACGATGGCCATACTCATCCAGCCGAGCTCGGCCAGGACAAGGGGAACGGCGAGCCGCAAAGTGGGCCGGAACTCGGCGCGAAGTGTCTGGAGTGCGCGCATGGTCGAAGACAAGAGGAACGAGTTTAAGCGGAGCTGACAGAAGGAGCAAACAGGTGCGTTGCGGACAGGAATTAAAGAGAATGGAGTTGTGAGTAAAATGTAAGGCGCGATGAGGAAAAGCCGTTACGGATACGTCTCGCTATAGCCTCTAAGTCAAGCCGCCTTAGGGGGAATTGGCGCTTTTTGACCGCAAGGTTTCGTAATAGTCGAACTCAATTCCCAACTCGCCTCCCCCAGCATTGCCCGGCTGGAAACGCACCACGTGGCCCGCACATCGCCACTCTGTCGTTGGCTTACGGCTAATTTCTTGCGGCATTATCAGAAGTATCTCGACTGCCGATCCAATGACCAGGGGCACATCCGTGGAGAAGAAGGTTCCTGTTTCCGAGAGATTTTCCGATTCCACGCTCCATTCGGTTTGGCCGGATTTCCGAACGCGTAAGCGCGTGGTAGTTTTCAAAGGATAGCGGCGAGAAACACGTTTCTCTGATGGATGCACTTGCATGAGTGCCTCCTCGCACCAAGGAAGGACGATGGCGCAGGCTGAGATTTGGTACCGTGCTAGGATTGTTGAGCAAAGCGGCCGCTTTGGGAAGACTCCATTTAGTACTTGGATTCACTAAACGTTAATCCGAAGCGTGTTCTAAAAAGCGACATACCCTCCCCTGGGGTAACTTCCCGAGCGTACTGGGTGGTCAGTTCCATTGACCGGCAGGGAAAACCCTCATACGCTCATGAAATCGTTGACTTTGTCGGACTTCGGCGCTGGCAAATCAATTTCGACAAATTAGCAGAGTGCCCAGTGCGATTGCTGTACTTGAACCCGGGTACTGAGGAGATTACGTGGCACTCTTGAAGGATTCAGGTTTTGAATCCCGGATGGGGGATGTTCGCAGCACTCCGCGGCTTAATTCGCGGGTGGCAGTGGCGGTTGAGTGGACTGACGCGGGCCGAAACTTGCGCGCGGAGGGGCACACCATCGACATTGGTGCGAAGGGATGTCTTGCCGTGGTACCCCAGGGTTTTACCGTAGGGCAGAAGTTGCGACTAGTAAATCTCATCAACCAGATTTCTTGCGAAGCTATCTTGATCTGGCGGGGCCATGAAGGGCGCACAGGGTGGGAACTCGGATTGGAATTGCAGGAACCATCGCCCGATTTTTGGGGTCTGGATTTCTAAGGCTTCTCGAGCAGCACTCCGTTGCTCCGTTCCGGCGTTTTCCACCGTTCCTTCCGCTGATTGGTCCACTTTTCTCTTGCCAATGCACGGGCTCCAAACGTAGAGTTAGCCTAGGCCTTGGGGGTTTTCAGAAGGCGGCACCCATATATAGGAACCCAGTTGCCGGATCGCTGCGGCTCGTTTTTTCGCGCGCCCTTGGTGTCAGCTTAGGACAAGCGGGCGGAGGCACGAACAGATGACTGCCATCATCACCATTGCGAATCAAAAGGGCGGCGTCGGAAAGACCACGACGGCGATCAATTTGGCTGCGGCTCTCGCGCACCGCGGCAAGCGTACGCTCCTCATTGATCTGGATCCACAGGCAAATTCGACGATCGCCTTTTATGATTCCGGAGAAATTTCCACCAGCATGTTCGATGTGCTGAGCGACAGCCGCGTCACGATGACCGCGGTCATCAAGCCTAGCAAAGATCCGCTGCTGTTTCTCGCCCCGGGGCGGCTGGCTCTGGCAAAATTGGAGCAGGTGCTGGCGGGACAGTTCGATGCGCCGTTCAAGTTGAAAGACGCGCTCACACCGGTCCTAAAAGATTATGACTACGTGGTGCTCGATACTCCGCCGTCGTTGGGAATCCTGACGGTGAATGCGCTAGTGGCCTCGACGCATTTGCTGGTGCCCATTCAGGCGGCCTATTTCGCAATCGAAGGGACCGACGATTTGCTGGAGACCTACGAACGAATCCGCGCGCGTCCCAATCCGGCGCTGAAAGTTCTGGGCGTGGTGATTACGCTTTATGACAAGCGCACCAATATTTCCAAGGATACGCACGGGCAAATCCGCTCGGTGTTCGGCGAAGTGCTGTTCAAGACGAAAATCACCAAGAACGTGCGGCTGGAAGAGAGTCCCGCTTACAAGGAAACGATTTTGACCTTTGCGCCGAAATCACCAGGCGCGGTCGAGTACAAGAAATTGGCAGGGGAGGTAATCCAACGTGTCGAAGAGAATCGGGCTACCCATCACGCTGAAGATGCGGCATGACGCGCATTACGTGGAATCGCTGACAAGTTATAGCGGCGCGGCAGTCGGGCGCATGATTCGCGTGGACCAGATTCGCCCGAATCCGGACCAGCCGCGCAAAGCGCTGGGCGACTTGCGCGAACTCGCGGATTCCATTCGTGAGAAAGGCGTGCTGGAACCGTTGCTGGTGCGTTACGTTCCCCGCGAGGATTGCTTCCACATCATCTCCGGCGAGCGGCGCTATCACGCATCACGCGCAGCGGGGTTGCGCGAAGTGCCGTGCATCGAAAAGACCGCTGACGACGCCGAGACGCTAGAAATCGGGTTGATTGAGAATATTCAGCGGAAAGATTTGACGCCGTTTGAAGAAGCGGATGGGTTGCACCGGCTGAGCACGCAATTTGAATACACCCACGAGGATGTCGCCAAAAAGATCGGGCGGGCGCGGTCTTCGGTAACCGAGACGCTGTCGCTGCGCAATATTCCCGAGTCGTTGCGGAAGAAGTGCGTCGAGCACGGCATTCTGTCCAAGTCGCTGCTGCTCCAGATTGCCCGGCAGCCCAGCGAAAAGAAAATGATCGAAATGTTTCACCGCATCATGCAGGGTGGGTTGACGCGCGATGAAGCGCGCCGCGAACGCCGCGAAGAGCAAGCGGGACCGCAAAGGCCGCAGCCGTTCATCTTCCAATTCGAACCGCCGGGCGAGACATTCAAGTTCCGGATTCAATTTAAGAAGAGCCACGTTTCGCGCGATGAGCTCATTTCGACGCTGCGCGAAATCCTGGCTCAGCTTGAACGATCATCTTCAGAAGCCGACTCAACGGCGGCCTGACGTCGATTAGAACGGACGCGGCAAGTCCAGCAGCTAGCATCCCGCTACATGGTTGAACTCAGCCAACAGCAAATGCAGGTGGTGGAGCGGCTGTTTGCTGCTGGTTTTCGGCCAATTGCAATTCCGCCATACGAAAGTGCGCTGTGCATGAGAAAAGGGAATTGCGCTGCCTTGCTCGTGCCAGTCCCGAACGCCGGGATCAAACTGCTTGCGCCGCCTTCGTACCTGGTGGACGGGAATTTGAGCGTGAAGCTAAAGCGCGGATCAGGCGAAGTGTTCATCTGGAAAAAGACGGAAGTGCAAGCGACGCCGGAGAAATTGAAGGAACTCGAATCGTTCCGGCGTGAGCTCACAGAAATTTTAGACTTGCCTCCGAAGCAGTAAACTTGCGGCAATTTGCAATTCCGAAAGACTCCCGGCAAACTCAACTGCTCATGGATACTTACGACATTGTCTGCATTGGAGCGGGACCGACGGGCTTGGCAACGGCGATCGAGGCCAAGCGCGCCGGAATGCGGCCGCTGGTCGTCGACAAGGCCTGCCTCTGCAATTCGATTTTCCATTATCCCGTGAACATGGTGTTTTTCACGACACCGGAACTGCTTGAGATCGGTGATTTGCCGTTGGTTTGTGCTGCGGAAAAGCCTGCTCGCGTCGAGGCGCTGAAGTACTACCGCAAGGCCGCGGAGCACTATGCCCTGGAGTTGAGGTTATACGAACGAGTTTTGCGGGTGGATGGGCGGGATGGAGACTTCACGGTCGTAACGGCGTCGGAGAAAGGAACCGAGCAGAAATATCACTGCAAGAAAATCACTGTGGCCACAGGGTATTACGATTTGCCGAACCTGCTCGGCGTGCCGGGCGAAGAATTTCCCCACGTATCGCACTACTACACGGAGCCACACGAATATTGGAAACAGGACGTAGTGGTGATCGGCGGAAAAAATTCCGCGGCGGAGGCGGCGCTCGATCTCTATCGGAATGGGGCGCGAGTCACGCTTGTCCACCGCGGCAAAGATCTGGGAGCAACAATCAAATACTGGGTTCGTCCGGACATTGAAAACCGCATCAAGGCGGGGCAAATCAAGGCGCTGCTCAACGCGCGAGTGGAAGAGATTACCAAAGACGAAGTGGTGGTGGAGCAGCACGCTCAAACAAAGAGAATGCCGGCTAAGCAGGTGTTCGTGCTGACCGGATATCACCCGGACTTTTCATTTATCGAGAGCCTTGGCGTGAAGCTCGATCCGGAAAGCCGCAGACCGGCGCTGGATCCGAATACGCTGGAGAGCAATGTGCCGGGCATCCATCTTGCAGGCGTGGTTATCGGAGGCCGGCACACCGGCGAGATCTTCATCGAAAACGGGCGATTCCACGGGAGGCAGATCATTCAAGCACTGACAACATGAGTTTCGCTGGATTCGCTTCGCGGGCCAAATTTGCTCGCTGCCAATGCGTTTGCTAGACTCGTACTTCATGGCATCCATCATTCGGGAAGTGGGCGAGACGTTTGGCGCACTGGTGAAGGGCTTCAGCGTGACCTTCCGCAACATGTTTCGCAAAACCGTCACGGAAAACTATCCGTACGAACCGGTTCATTTTCAACCGCGCTACCGCGGGATTCACGTCCTGCACCGCGACGAAAGCGGCCTTGAAAAATGCGTTGGCTGCTTCCTTTGCGCCGCCGCCTGCCCCGCGAACTGCATTTACATCGAAGCCGCGGAAAACACGGATGCGACCAGGATCTCCGCGGGCGAGCGCTACGCCAGCGTGTATAACATCGATTATTCGCGGTGCATTTTTTGCGGTTATTGCGTGGAAGCCTGCCCGACGGACGCCATCACGCACGGCCATGGCTTCGAGCTCGCGACTTACGATATCAACTCGCTCGTTTACAGGAAAGAACAACTCCTCGAAAAAGAACCCGCCGCTGCGGTTGCGTCTGCACGTTAACTTGCCGCCGATCTAGTCTAATTTAGACTAGCCACCTCGCATTTGACACCTGTCAGTGTTCCACGCTGAACTGTCCTTAAATTATCTCTAAAGGAACGTCCTCTAATAAATACAAAGTAGCCAAGACGTAAGTCTTTGGTGAAGAGCAGGACGCGAGTGCTGCGATGGATGTGGAAGAAACTGGGCAAAGACGATTCCGGCAGGCGCGCAAAGGGGCGCTGAGGCGGGAGAGTTCATACGGCCAGGTCGCCGGATGCCGCGCACACTTTCGGAGCCGAACGACCGGCGTTCGGTGAGCGCGAGAGCTGGCGGCAAACTGCGGACTGAGCGCCGAAAAATCGTTTTCACTTCAAGCAGGGCCTCGGTTTGTGGGCGGCGCGACGGTCCGATCCGCAAAAGATTATCGGACACGGAATGTCCATTCTTCGGGAGAGATTCAGCAGCGAGAGTATCTTCAGGGGTTTGCTGCGGACGTTCCCGCTACTCCATCAACCAGCGCGCCAGCATGCCGGCGGAGTCTTCCTCCATCCACAGATCGCGAAGCGCGCCGATCTCCTTGCGGAGATTGGCAGCATGGCTGAGCCGCCGGATTTTCGCCCACGGCTCAACGAGTGGGTGGCGGATTTTGCGCTGGCGGGGAAGTCGGCGCTCGATGGACCGGAATGGGCCTCGCGCATGGTGCTGTTCCGCCTCTACTATCTGGGGCTCGCTCCGTACGAAAACGCGCGGCACTTTCTCGCCTTGAGCGAGCACAACTGGGTGAACTGGACGGAACAAATCCGCCACCGCTGTGGCAAAGAACTTCTGGGCCGCAGCATGTTCCCGCCACGAAAATATTTCACGAATACGGAATAGTCGAAGGTGGATCTTCCATGGTGAGGGTTCTAATTTTGCGTTGTAAGGCGGATGGCGTTAAAGTAAGGGGGACAGCCCGGAGTGGAGGGAAGAAATGGACCCCGAAACGAAGCGCGCATGGCGCAGGCTGCTGAGAGAAGTAAGAGAGAATGCGCCCATTGTGGTTCGCGGATTGGCAAGCGAAGGGAAGCGCATGCCCCGGAGGCTCTATTCTGCTCTTGTGCGCGGCTTTCGGTCCTTGACCGGTCGCGCTAAACAATGGGAATTGCCATTCGGCGACCGAAAGACGCTAGTCACCCAGCTCTCCCGCGTTCGGCTGCGCTCGCCGATCTACAAGGTCTAATCGACCCGCCGCATCTGGTCAACCCGGCCACCATTCATCAGGGAGTAGTGTTGCCCGTTGATGGCGGCCTACGGCTTGAAGCCCAACTGCCCTTGACTACAACTCGCAGCTAAAAAAGTACCTGGTCGCCGACGCGGACTGACTTGCCCGTTTCCGTGGAAGCCACGCGCGTGTTGGTGGCGAAGCGATAGTAGTGATCGAAGCGGGCTTCGGTAGACCACCGCGGAATATGCGAGCGGCGGTAATCGCTGAAGGTCTTCTGGAAGGCGGGGATGATCTCACCAGTGCGCGGGTTACGCGGGGGAACCGGGCAGCGCGCGCAGGGATTGCTGCCCTCGAAATTCACTTCGCCGATGCGGAAGTGCACCGCACTGCGTTCTTCTGCGCCGAAGAGTTGATCCTCCCAGAACGCGGGCACGCCGTCGATTTCGAGCGTGGTACGAAATCGCTTGCGCGCCTCGTCGAGGTCCATGCCGGGGAACAAATCACAAACAGCCTGCAAACTCGCGTTGGAAACAATTGTCGGGCCGTTGGCGACGGTATCGTCGGGAAAACCTTCGGGGGAATGACGCACGGTGATAGTTTGCTCGAAGAAATTAGAAAACCAAGTTGAAGCGGCTGCCGTGTCGGACGGGAAGGCAAATGTGGTGGCCGGGATTTTGCGCTGGTCACCGGAAACAGAGAGCGTGACGGAGCTGAGGTCCGGCGCGAAAGCTGCGCGGATCAAGTGAATGGCGGCGGTGCGCTTGCCGTTGACCCATTGGCCGTCAAGGGAGTAGAGCGCCCAGGCACGATCGAGTTCGAGGCCGCCGCCTGGCCCGACGCGTGCTTCCTTTACATGCACCGGATCGAGCGACTTGATGGGATGAAGGCGAATGTTCGCGAGGCGCGCCGATGGGATTGCAGAAATCACGGAAAGAGTTTAGCAGAAGGGAACTGGGAAGCAGCGGACGGGCGCCGTTTGCGCGTATTATCCGGAGACGTGGGCCGTGCCGAGGAACAGCCAAGCAAGGAAAACAGCGCCCACGAACGCCAGCGAGACACTCAACAGCGTGCCAATCAGAACGTACTCGGCAAAACGCGCGGACTTGAATTCAGGATACCGCGTGATGGCTTTCGCGGTAAGAATCAGTCCCACGGCCGCGGGAGATCGCAGGAGCAGCGCGGTGAGAATCAGGAACCGCTCGAGCCAGCCGATGTACAACCCCGCGTTTTGCAATTGCTCTCCGGCTTTCCCGAACTCTTCCTCTTTTACGCTTTCTGTCAGGGAACGCGTCATGAAGCGAATCAGATAACCCCCGCCGAAGATCACTCCGAGGTAAATCACCGGCACGGCGAGGAATTTGGTCCCGACGCCGCGGGAAGCTTGCAGCGGGGCGGAGAGCGCCGTGAAGGACATCCCCGGGGAGAGCAGCCAGGCCGCAAGAACCACAGTCAGCAAGTGAACGAATTGATCGGCCGCGTAGGATCCAGCGCCACCGCGGATCACGCGCCTGGCTACGAGCTGCACTTTGGCAAAGTCGACCAGCAAATGAACCAGCGCAAGCGCGGCGATCACCAGGTGCGTCCCGAGAGAAACGATCGAGCCGGGAATAAAAAATCCCACGAGCAGAATGGCGGAAAGATAGTGAGTGAGCCCGTGCAGAAGATAGGCGTTGGGCCGGCCGCGCAGTTTTTCGTCAACGAGGCGGCGCGTCTGAAAAACGAAATCGGCCGCCAAGTGGCCCAGGTAAACGGCAAGCAGAATTCGCAGGAATATTTGCATACTTTCGCGCAAGATTCAGGATTTGTACGTTTCTGTACAACTAGCTAAAAGTACGTTCAATGAACGATCCAGCCCGGTTCACCGTTTCCGCCAATTGCCAATAGTAGCCGCGTTTGAGATTCCTGGAAACCGTGGAAATGTCTACTCGGAGCTTCCGGGCGGTCGGCTCAAGGGTCTCACGGCTGAGGAATGCCCCAATGGCGCCCCATTGTTTCGAGGTGATCTGGAGCACCAGGGTGTCGTGCAAGCCGTAGATCAGGTTGATGGCATCATTGAAGTCCTCGTTGCCGGATGCAAAGGCCGTGAGCACGTCGAATTTAAAGAGGTGGCCGGTCTTGATGCTTTCGATGGCGCGGCGGGCCAATTGAAAGGCTTCGCCGGTGAGTTGATTGACGGGCGGCTGAATGCGGTCGGCAACGTCGCCAATGCCGACTCCGACGCGCAGCGACAGAGGCCGGAGCGCGGACCGCAAATCCAGAATCAACGCGGGGAGCGCCGGCAACTCTGCGGTAATGGTTTGGAATTCGTCCCCGGCGGTCACGGCATACGGCAGCCGGATGAGCTTCTGGCGCAGATGTTTTTCCGATGCGGCCGCGAGGTTTTTGCCTAGCAGGGAACGCACGCTCCCGCGAACGCTTGAGGCTACGATGTCGGCAATCAATACGGCGTAGATTCCGTCAGGCATATAGTCGTCCAAGGCCGGTTTTTGCTGTTTGTACGGAAGCGTACAATAAATGAATCATGCACATATTTGTACAAATATTACAATTGGGACAATAACGTACAAATATGAAAATGTCAAGCGGATTCCACGCGGGATTCAGTATTGTTCATGCAACTCCGGCGGATTGGGGCGGCTGGCGGGCGGGACGATACCGTTCTCGCGCAAGTACAGGAGCATCTGGCCATAGTGGTTGGCGGCATGCCAGATCACCACGGTGGCCAAGCCGAGCCGCGTGTTCGGTCCGGCATAGGGACCTTCGATGGGATCGAACATGTTTTTTGAGTCCGTGGCGCCCAGTGACTTGCGAATCGCGGCAAACGAATCGCGCAGATAAATCAACAGTTCTTTCCTGGTTTTCGCGGGGCTGGGGCCCTCTTTGTCGCAACCTTCGGGCGGCTTCTGACCGTCAAGTTCGGCGGCAAAACCGAAATTCGAGCACGCCACGTGCTTCACTTGTTCCGCGAAGGTGCGAACTTCGGCTGGGCCGAATTGTGGTTTTTCATTTTTGAATTTGCCTTCAGCAGGACGATAGCCGTATTTTTCTTCCGGCATGGCTTCGGCGGCGGAGCGCACTTCGTACTCCTGGTATTGCAAACCGCGCAGAAACGCCGACGCCACGGTTTCCTTCTTGCTCATTTCGGCGGCGGTCGGCTGCTGCTGCGGAGCGGCTTGGACACTCTTATCCTCAAGGGGTTTCGTCTGGTCGGGCCGTTGCGACTGTGCCGGAAAGGGCGGTTGTGAAGATTGGGCTTTCGCGGACGGGCCCGCGAAAGAGCAGACCACGAGTGCTGCCACGGAAAGGGCAAGCGGTGAGAAACGCACAGCAAGGGGAATTTTGAGGCGCATCGGACTCTCCTTCCTGCGAAGTCTACCACTGGCGGCTTGCGAAATACGGCGATGACGCACACATCCAATACGCCCTCAACGAGTTAGACCCATTGGGCGATGCTGTGCTAGAAACTGTGGCCCTTCTCGGATCTTTCCGACTACGGGCGCGCGGCAGCTGCGCTGGATGCTGCCGTGACCGGTTTATAGCCGCAGGTTGCGGCTTTGCGCATAGCATCAAGGCCCTCGGCGGTGAACATCAGCGCCGTGGTCCGGCAGGTGCGTAACGCGCCACCGGCGCCGAACGCCAGGGCGATCGCCGCGGCCGAAACGCTGTCCTGCATTTCGGTAATCAGCATGGCGTCGTGTTCGCCGAACGCGAAATACAAGTCTTTGATCTTGCCACCTAACTTTTCGATAGGCCCGCGCACAGCCTCGGTGCGGTCCTGCGGATTAGCAATGAGCCGCGCGAGTGCTTCGGGCGTGTAACTAACTTGATGAAGAAACAACGGCATAGTAGGCCTCCTTACCTTGCAGCGTCCGCTTGAAAACAATCGGCGTGATTTTTGCTTTTTAGGGCAGCGAAAATTCCCTTTACGTCTTCTTTGTCATTGAGTTGCAGCGACTGAGGCGGTTTCCCACAACTTTGCTCCGAGCCAGGTTAGGGTGAAGACCTGAGCCCGCTATCCGTGGAATACCTGATTGAGTTGTCGTGCTGGCCCTAGCACAGTCTATTCGTGTTGCCACCAGTCCGGCAGCGCAGTGGATAATCCACGGCATTCGGGGTGGTATATGGACTCGCGTCCTTCTCGCCGGACCGAGAATCGCACGCGTCTTGAAGTGGCCATAACGCTGGTAAGCTTGGACTTGGCCACCTACGAGGTCACGACCACGCAGGATGTGAGCCTTCACGGCGCTTGCGTTTTGACGAAACAGCAGTGGACGCCCAACCGGCGCATCGACGTGCGGTCTCTGCAGGGGAGTTTCAACGGTCTTGCCCGTGTGGTCCACTGTCAGCAGGGAAGAGGCGCCACTTTTGTCATGGGGTTGGAGTTCTTTTTCACGGACGGCGACTGGAAGCAAGATCGTGGACACTCTGCCGCCGCGACTGGGTAAAGATTTCTCTTCACATCAATTCATTATCTGATGTACTGGTTGGCGTAGAGAAGCGCGTCCCGGTGCAAACTGGGACGTTTTGCTTTTAGGGCCGTTCGCAGGACTTTCCAAGACTGCATAGGCGCGGGCTAAAGCCTGTGCCACCAAGACTTTCGAGCCGCGTGGCCGGATCAGCGCATTCGCGTGCTTGCTGCCGACTGCTATCGAAATCGGGGCGAAAAAGGAGCCGAGATGCCTACCAGAACGTGACTCCGCCGATCTCTCTCTTTTTCGGGGGACGGGGGTTTCAGTTTTAACAATGAGACGTTTCCCGCTGCCAACACCGCGGGCAACCAGTTCGCGCTCCCCAGCTTTACGGGACTGTCGGATAGCGGTACGACAGTGCGTTGGCAAACGATTTTTGGCACCGCGCTCACGGGGCCGTGAACATGGTCCTGCAGGGCGCCAGGGCGGACGTCGACGCGGAATACCAGACGATTGACACCACGATCGCAACCACGGGCGAAGCCCGCACTGTCGCCAGCGTGCAAGCAAAATTCCTGCGCATCAAGTTTGTCTCCTCCACCGGCGGCGCCGGCTTGACCGCAAAACTGATGGTGTAAGTGCGCTGCGGAGTTGTTTATGAAGGACCAATCGAGGAGCGGCAAATCGCGGCAACCATGAAGTGTATTGCTTATGTCCCGGCACGGGCGCGATGGGAATCGCTGGATTCCTTGTGCGCGCCGAGCCACGGCCGAGAGTGCGTTTTGCCGCTCGCATCGTGACGCCTTAAACGGCGTAATTCTCGGACTCTGGGTGCATGGCTATCCGAGGCGCCGGGCCGCCCGTGGCTTTTCCTGGGGTTTGATGCAGGTGATGGGACAAGTCGCCCGCGAAGCAGGCTTCGATACCTTGTTTCTTTCGGCCTTGTGCGATCCCGAGCAAGGCCTCGCCGTCGGCTGCAAAGTTCTTCGCAAGAAATTCGACGCCATGGCGCGACACCACGTGCGCGCTGCTCGCTTGGAACGGCGGCGGCAACCCAACTTACGCCGCGCAAGTGATCGCGCGTCGGGCTCATTATTTGTGATTTGCTTATGAGCTCAAACTATTGGTTTCGACTCATTGCGCTACTCGTGGCGGCCCGTCGCGAACGTTCGCAGCTCGAATCCGAACTTGCCGCCACAAAGCAGCTCCTCGCTTCTGCCGACGCGCGCCAACACGACCGCGACGCTCAGCTCGCGCAAACACTTGCCACTCTTGCCGCCGAGAAACGCACCATCGTGACGCCCGCGCAAATCATCCACGACCTCCCCAACCAGCTCCCTTTGCCATCACTCATCGTTCTGCAATCCGCGCAAGCATCGCCAGATTCTCCAACTCCCCAAACCAACGCTGTCATTCCCGCCGAAGACTTGAAGCCGCTCTACGACTCTGCCATCGACTGCAAGACCTGCCAGGCCAAGGTAGCTGCGGCCCAAGGCGACCTCGCTGATGAACGCAACAAAACTACTGCTCTAACCCGCGAACGTGACGACGCCCTGCGTATCGCGCGCGGCGGCAGCGCCTGGCGCCGCATTGGCCGTGCCGCCAAATGGTTCGCGATCGGCGCCGCCGCAGGCGCCGTTGCCGCCAAGACCGCCCATTAATACGGTTTTCACAATTCCTGCACAATTCCTGAGGTATAATCCGCGCACCGAATCGTTTTAATGGCGCCATCCGACATACCGGCAAGCGGAACCACTCCAGGCCCCAAGGGGTCGCCCCTTGCAGACAGGAAACTGGTTTCCTGGAAAGAGATTGCCTCCTATCTTGGCCGCGAAGTGCGCACCGTGCAGCGCTGGGAGAGAACCGAAGACCTTCCCGTCCATCGCCACGAGCACCAGAAAAAATCCACCGTCTATGCCTTCACCAGCGAGTTGGACGAATGGTTTAAGAAGCGCCAGCCCGTGGACGATCCCGAAGCTGACGCCGAGTTCATCCCCGAGCCTGATATCAATGAGGCAGACTCCGACGAGGAGATCTACGATCCTGAGGCGCCGACTCCCGTTGCAGGGCAAGTTGACATACCTCCGACCCCCTCTGTCGTGGTCTCCACTAAGACTGCTCCTCCTTCGGCAGGGAAGCGCGTCGTCGTCTCCTTGTTCGCTCTCGGAATTCTCAGCGCCCTGTCTCTTGGCGTGTACCGCTGGCTTCACCCCAGCGTAGGGGTGACCGATAAAATTCGCCTTGTCGTGCTCCCCTTTGCCAATCTCAGCGGTGACCCAAAGCAGGACTACTTCAGCGCCGGTCTGACCGATGAAATGATCACCCGGCTGGGCAGCCTCGACCCGCAGCGCCTCGGCGTGATCGCGGCCGCCTCTTCCAATGCGCTTTCCGGAAAACCGCTCGCCGAGGTTGGAAGCACCCTCAATGTGCAGTATGCGCTCGAAGGCAGCGTGCGACGAGAGGGCAACCACGTGCGCATTGATGTCCAGCTCATTCAGGTCAGCGACCAAACACACCTGTGGGCTGATTCCTATAATCGCGAACTTAACGACATCCTGCTCGTTCAAGACGAAGTCGGCGCTGCGGTAGCAAGTCAGATTAAACTGGCGTTAGCCACTGCTACCGAAACGAGCAGCCCCAGGATCGCAACGCGCTCTGTCAACCCGGAAGCTTACGATGCCTATCTCTGGGGCCGCTTCTATTGGACCAATCGCGGCGACCTTCACAAAAGCATCGAAGCCTATCAACTGGCGATCCAGAAAGATCCCCAATACGCCCTCGCCTATGCGGGCCTCGCCGGCTCGTATGCTCTGCTCGGGCAGGTCCCCTACGACGATATGCCGCCAGACCAGGCTAAGCCCAAGGCCCGCGCTGCCGCCGAACACGCCCTCCAACTCGACCCTGAGCTTGCTGAGCCTCACGCCGTCCTCGCCAATGTCTCCTTCAGCTACGACTGGGATTTTGAGGTCGCGGACAAGGAGTTTCAGCGTGCCTTGGCCCTTGGTCCAAACAATCCCACTCCGCACCTCTGGTACAGTCACTACTGTATTGCACGCAACCGCCTGGCTCAGGCACTGGAGCAAAACTCCCGCCTGCTTGATATTGAGCCCGTCTCTCCTTTGTTCAATACCAACCGCGCTGAGATCTATTATCACCAGCGCAATTACGACGCGGCGATCACCCAGGCAAGCCGGGCGATCGAGCAATATTCAACTTACTGGCTGGCCTACATTTGGCTGGGCTCCGCCTATCGCGAGAAGAAGATGTACAGCCAAGCTTTGGAGCAGTTTTCCGCAGGAAGGAAACTCTCCGGCGATCATCCCGTCATGATTGCCCTGTACGGGCACGCGTTGGCTCTCTCCGGCGACACCGCGGGCGCTCGCAAAGTTCTCGCCGATCTCCAGCGCCTTGCCCAATCGCGTTACGTTTCCTCTCTCTATTTCGCGGCTATTTACACGGGCCTCGGTGACAACCACGCCGCTTTCGATTGGCTTGATCGAGCCTACAAGGAGCGTAACGACCGCCTCGTCTATCTTGGCACCGATGCCATGGCCGATCCGCTGCGCTCCGATCCTCGCTTTGCCCAGCTCATGGCCAAGATTGGCCTGCACTAGGCCGCTCCAGGAATACTCCTCGCGCTTCGGAGCAGTCCTGCTAGAAGAAATCAGCCTCTGTCGCAATGCTCGCGCGCTATTCCTGCTCGACGGCCAATTGTGTAAGTATTCTCGTCAGAGCTCAGGAATCGCCGGCTGCAAGCGCACCCCAAGCGGGATAGTGCTGTAAATGGCATCGACGCCCAGCGAGGAGAAAAAGTTCCAGACCGCTTCGCTGCCCGCTGGATCGGCGAACACTCGTAAACCGAGCGAGTGCGCTCCCGCCACAAAGGCGGCGCCACTGCCCGGCTGCTGTTGCTCTGCCGGCCCGAAGAAGTCTATCTCTCCTCCGACAACGCGAACGCTGGTGGCCATCCCGGTCGCCAGGAACTGCTGCGCAGAAGCATAACCCGGCAGACGGAACACCGGGCCAATCTCGGCCCAAGTAAGTCCCAACGAGTTTTTCTTGTTGATAATCGTCACCGGCAATCCCGTGACGGTTTGAATCTCCGCTGGAGTCAGCAATTGCAGACCGTCGAGATCCAGCTCGCGCGGTATCTCCGGCCCCGTCTGCGCCGCCAAAAGTAGCAGCGCTGGCGAGAATGAATCGAAAATTACCTTGTCAGCCATCTTGGCCTGGCGCACTTCTGACACCGCTGCCGACACCACCGCCTGCTCCAATACGTCGCCCGGATCACAGTGCGGCGAAAAAGCCTTCAGTTCGACGATAAAAATGCCGCCCAGGTCGTCGCCGGCCACATTGTTGAATTCGCGGGCCACGTCGAGCAACTGATGCAGCTCCGGCACGAAGGGCAGCCGCTGCTGAAGCTGGTCGAGGGTCATAGCGTGGATGCAAGTAAAGTCGCTTAGAAAGTCATCGTGGAAGACGGCCAGCTTCCCGTCCTCGGTAAGTTGCACATCCACTTCGGCGACGCGCGCGCCCAGCCTATAGGCCTGCCGTACTGAATCGACGGTATTCTCGATTGGCAAAGTCGGATCCGGATTTACGCCGCTATTTGGCCCCACCCCATGGTGTCCGATGGCGATTGGCCGCACCCCGAGCCGCAGGAAGTCTTCGGCCGTGCTGCGCACGCTATTGCTATGGTTACCGGTTGCATCCTGAGCTGCCGCGATGCCGCCGCAGAGACCAAGACACAACGCACCTAGCGATACCAATGTTAGGAAATTAAACTCCGATGCGTTCGTTTTCATTTAAGCCCCTTCAACCGGGATTTCCCGCTTCTAGAGATTTTTTGCGCACATCGCAAGTACCTCCAGTGGCTAGCATCCCCCGCCCAAAAAGATCTTACAAGCGACAAAGAACGCCAAAAGCAGAACCAGCCGCCAATGTCGTCAGTTGTCGTGGGAGGGTCTCGAGACAAGGTAACAACCGCTCGCGGCGGGGAATTACGCCTGGTCAAGAATACAAGACGGGCTGCAGACTCATGGCGATAGAGCGAAGAAGCAGCCATTCAGAGGGAGGACTCCGCCCTCGAAGAAGTCCCAACAGTCCCTTTAAGCAGCATTCGCCGATTTCAAACGACTTTCCACTCCCAGTGAGGTCACATCACCCACACTAAGAGGTTAACCTCTTCGTAAGGACCAGGCGGATTTCCACAAGAAAAGCTACAAAGAGCCTCAGATTTCCCTTGACAAAGCGTCCTATAAGTTATATTATGTTTACTAGAAAGTCGGGCTGGATTTTACGCACGTTTTGCCTCGTCCGGGCCGTATCTCCCCGGGTATTCCCTCTCCCTATTTCTTGTCGGCGGTTTTTCCGGGTTTTAGCTGGTCGAGTTCGTAGTTGATGTACTGCTCCAGAATGTGGGCATCCGCGCCCACGATGCGGCGGCCATTCACGAAGACTGTAGGGGTACTGTTCACGTCGAGCAGTTGGCCGTTTGCGCGGCTGGCATTGACGGCCTCGCCAGCCTCAGGACTCGCCATGCAAGCCTTAAACGTCTCGGCTTGCAACCCAGACTGGCCGGCGTAGTCCAACATCTTCGTCCAGGCATTCGCGGCTGAGATGATCTCCTGGTTGTCGTAGATGAAGTCATACATCTTCCAGAAAGCCGTAGGGTTCTGCTGGTAGACGCAACGGCCGGCGATAGCGGCGGTTCTTGCCCAGGGATGAAGCTGCTCGATCGGAAAGTCCTTGAATACAACGCGCACCTTTCCCGAATACTTCGGAAGGATGTTGTCACGCAAAACGTCGTGGAGGTTGCGGCAGACCGGGCATTCAAAGTCCGAATATTCCACCAAGGTGACCGCAGCCTTGGGGTCGCCCAGCGAAGGAGCGTCTTTCATCTGAATCTGTGACCGGCTTTCGGCGAGCGGATCTTTCGTCATGTCCGACATCTCACCACGGAAAAGAGACTTCCCGTCTTTGCTTACGTAAAACTTGACGGTCTCCTTGTTCTCCCCGATGGTGAGGTTGATCGTGGTTTCAAGCAACCCGTCGATAGCGGTCTCCTTGGGTGCCCCTACCAGCAGCAGAACGTCCGGTCCAAAAGCATACAAATGACGGAGATAGGCTTCAATGTTCTTCTGTGTTGGGGTCTGAGCAGCAGGTGCCGGTGTCGTGGTCGCAGATTGTGTTTGTTGTGCGCGTGCTTCGGGCGCAAAGATATGGAAGAGAAAAATCAAGGAAACGCTTAGTGCTGTTTTCACGAGGGCCTCATGAGTTTAGGGGATGAATTTCTGCGCGATGGGAAATGGTCTGCCAAAACCAAAGGAGCGCGAGGTGATCTTCAAGCCGGGCGCGGCCTGTTTTCGCTTGTACTCGTTGCGATCCACCATGAGCGCAATATCGCGGACCATTTCTAGATCGAACCCGTAATGATCGGCAATCTCACGGGGGCTACGCAAGTCCTCGATGTAGGCTTTCAGAATTCGGTCCAGGACGTCATAGGGCGGCAAGCTGTCCTCGTCCTTCTGGTCTGGGCGCAACTCCGCCGAAGGGGCCTTGTCGATGGTCGACCGGGGAATCAGTTCCCTCTCGCGGTTAATCCAATTTGCCAGCTCGTAGACCATCAATTTTGGCACATCGGAAATGACCGCAAGGCCTCCCGCCATATCTCCGTACAGTGTGCAGTATCCGACGG
>WNFQ01000365.1_pt1 | contig 29582 bp, 38 predicted proteins | sample 5400171 | NCBI WGS metagenome assembly WNFQ01 (sample SAMN13153356, study PRJNA577476) | soil metagenome | isolation source: 20 cm soil under Madrone tree | place: USA:California | collected 2016-06-14
CTTCCAGTTTACGTGCGCATGGACATCTACCATTTTGGACGCGTTCAGGCCGCCGAGAGATGGATGCACCCCTTCCGGAGCTCAGGTTGCGTTTGAAGGGTCCATTTTGAGATTTCCGACTCTGATTTGTATTCTTTCCGTTGAACCGGATCAGTCGAATGGCGAATTCTTGACTTAGTTCCGACTGAAAAGATAGAAAATGTTCTAGAGGTTCGCGACGATGGAACTTGACATTGAAGCACTAATTCCAGTACGCATTCAAGTTATGATGCAACGATTTGCCGCCCTTTTATGACTCGGCGACGGCGAAAAAGAATGCTCGGAATACAGAAATGGAAGAAAGCGCGGAGGTGATACAATTAATAGAGCCGTTTAGTAGTCGTAGCATCTAATAATTTTCCATTTCTGCCTTATACTCAGCGTAGCGTACAACATGCGTGTGTCTTGACAACGACAATGACGGTGACGGTGTGCAGCAGGCATTCACAGTGCAAGTGAAAGAAACAAAAAGGGTCGTCCTCAAACTTGGTTTCAAGAAAGATCAAACCCTGCGCCGGAGTAAACTGCTTGGAGAAGCTTTTGTCGAAGGATCCTCTCGCTTTTATACCGCGGCAGCTGTGCACGTTGCAAGGGGAAGATTATTTCAGGCATACGGGGGCATTAAAGATGGGGACGTACCTTGAGCAGATTCACGCAGGTGCTCGACGTCGGCAGGCGATTTTCATCGCCTCCCGAATCGCGGATGCAAAACTTGGGGATGAGACCACTAAAGCCTCTATAAAAAGGACGAAAGGTACATATCAGGCTTATGGGTAGGTGACTGGGGCTTCTGGTTGTACGTACAGAAGAGGGGGCCTGCCAACACTAGTGACGAAGCGTAATAGTGCCCGGCGTTGTTCCGTGTCAAAGCCCTCCACGACCTATAAAGAAACGGAAGTGAACTTATGAGAAAGAGAAGTAGGCTTCTCGCGCGCGCAGACCCACCTTCCAGAATGCCACAATGGTCGGTTCTTGGTCGTTGTATAAGCCGCCATAAAGAGTATTCTGCTGCAGATCGTTGATATCGATCGGTGTGTTCACGCCGCCGAGTAAGGCTTGCAATTCTTGCTGATTGAACATCCTGTAGCCTTCGTCAGATGAAAAGTAAAACCCTGGTAATATGAGGGTGTATGCACCGGAGCCACTTTGGGTCGATCATGTCCGAAAGGCCCTCAAAGAATGCGCCACTCTGCTCCTTGATCTGTTTCGTGAGGCGATAATGTGACACGCGGAGGATGTATTCGTGTTTGTTGTCTTGCGTTATAGGGACGTTGCTGCCGTTGGGTTTGAGGTCGATCGTTCGAGTAACACCAAACTCTGCACAGACAGAAGCTGAGGATTAAAGGCTCCCAATTTTGGTTCAAAATCCACCCCACCTTCGTCGACGATTGTGAAATTCAGCGAAAGGTCCTCTGGATTCCCGGGGTAGTGCTTAAGGAATATCAAACCCTGATACAAAACAGGGTCAAGTGAGGCGAGGTCGTCTAGGAAGCTCTGCTTGCCCAACAACTGTAGTAGGGTCAACATGAGCATCTGCGTGGGGATGCGATCAAAGGACAAAGACGAACCTTGGCAAGGAAGAAACCAGCGAATGCGACGTCCACCAAGATACCCTCGTAAAGCGCCTTGCCCAAAATTCTACCAATAAATCGGTACCAGTTGAGACTGTGTGCTTCAAAGAGGATGAAATTTGACAGTGTAAACGGCGAAGTGTTTGGGAGGTGCTTACGTTGTGTCGCGTAAGAGCCATGGTTAGGATATAGTTCATTCTTCCTATTGGCTAGCCAAAGTCCTCGATTACTATCAAACACTTCTTTCGAGAGATCGGTGAAGAACTCCTTGAAGACGCCGCCACCATCAATACCCATCCTGTGCAACATCCGGTCAGTCCGCCAACCAGTCGATATATGTCAGCTACGGCACATATGCTCACTCCTCTTCACCGAATTGATCTATGAATGTTATCTGGATGTGGTGCTTTAGGTCGGCGTCCGCGAGTTTGTCGAAACCATCCTCAGCTACGTGACCGCGGCGCACTGTGGCGCGTGTGCGCCGGGAAAAGGGATTAGGATCCCCCCCAATGCTGCGTCTATCGTTCACAATGAATGACCTGAAAATCTTTACGCGGGCGTCAAATGGGATAGCAAAGGGTATGTTGTTGAGAACGCCAAGCCGCGGCGATAAGTCTGCGAGTGTGCGCCTGGTTAAGGGCCGTGTACCGGCAGGTTGCACAAACTGTTGCTCTTCCACTCTTTTGGGACGGATCAGGAGAAATGACATCGGATTGGAAAGTTATGATGCTCACATGGCAGCGTCGGCGAACGATCCAATATCAATATGTTCGTTCACTAGCCAGTGATCGGGTGGTGTAAATGGCCGTCTCGAACTGCAAAGCCTCACATAAAACACATCATGAGTGAAGAAGTCTGGGCGCTTACTCTCGCGCATGCACTGCTTGCAGAAAACGCGTGACCTTTCGTCGCACGACTTCCCATTTGATGTTGAGACCCGGGACGACGCCATCCTGAGCACCGATCTGACCTTCTCTCCAAAAGAGTGTGAAAGCAATGTTCAAGAGCTTCCGAGATAGCGATGTGATCTCATCCAGCGTGAGTGAGTTGCGTGGAGCATTGGCGCGGACCGGGGCGTCAAAGCCGGAGAAGAACTCGTCGTCTCCCATGGTAAGAAGCGAATGGGTGTACAAGTCAGTTAGGAAGACGAGCGGTCGCCAAGTGTCCGCATTCGCAGTGTCTGTGAGGAGGATCAATCTATCGTGATTAGGTTAGAAGGGAGACGACATACCCAAGAGTGTGGCGAGACTAACATCCTTCCCTAGTGGGGAGCTTCGCACATAACCACGATATAACTCGCGTACAAAACCACCGCCGGTCGACACGACGATCGTGCCCAGTACACTATCTGAGCGAAGAGGCCACGCAGTGCAAAGTGCAAAGAGAAAATCACAGAGAGCAATATATGACATTGCGTGGTTCTGCGTGGCCCGGATGAGAGAGCTAATATGAGTGGGTGAGGGAAGCGTTTGTAGCCGCTTTAAAGTACGTTCGTCCAATCGGGGCAACAGCACCGGATGAACTGATGAGACTAAAACGTGTGTCGACTCCTCCGAGTCAGAATCACTTTCCGATTCTGCAACCTGTTTCCCGGTCGCTATAGATAGATTGGGTCCTAGCGCACCGACCGGAAGGCCCCTCATGGCCGCTGCTAAGAGGTTCAAAAGGGTCGTGAGGGATGGGGAAGGAAGTGTGGCATATCTAGGAGGAGCAAAGGCAGCAATGTTTGCAAGGAAATGCAATTTTTCCTGTACTCCAAGAACGGACATTAGTCGAGAAATTGACGGGAATAATACAGAAGCGGTGTTGAGAGGTAGATTGGCGGAAAACTGTGTTAACGAGGTAAGGGGAAGTCGATTAGGGAGGAGAGGAAGGGTCAAGATGTGCTGGAAGAGCGAGGTGTATGCTTCTAAGAATAAGTCTGAATGCGAGGACCCGAAGGTTCTCAGAGGGTGGGTGAGAAGGGGAATAAGAAGTGGAATGGATGGAAACTCCTTCTCGTCTACGGGCTATATGCGCATCAATCAGGAGCTGGTTCGCAAGAGATAATCCTGACGCACAATATTCGCCAAAGCTTTTGCCAGTAAGGGATACAACCGGTGTCGTAGAAGATAGTTCGAGATGTTGATTCGCAGATCTTCGGCACGCGCGCCCAGTGCCTGCGCACTTGACGTAGGTGAAAGAAACTTATCAAGGATCCGGAGGTGATTAAGTGAAGCGGGGGCCCTGATTAACAATAAATCGGAATAGGAGTGCACATGACAGGCGAACGAGGAACGCACCGTGGCGAGATCGCAACGGAGGAAAGGAGGAGGAGGAGCATTTGCGGAATAAGTACAACCCAATGATCAAGATCAGGTCCGTTGACATATTGTAACGACCAACCTGCAGGCGAACGGAAGGTTAGTCGGATGAACGGGATGTAATCAGATCGAGGTAGTGGGACAGAGACGCGAACCCAATAGGAAATAGCGAGACGAAGGGTGGCACCGTACTTCCATACATCGTAGCCAATGATGGAGACTGAGGTAGAAGACTTACCATCTCCTGCTCGTACCACACCCTCGGACCACTGGGTGAGTAGTTCGTCATTATTGCCGATGAGGACGAGGGCGCGCATCCCATTCAACCCAAGCACATCCTCCTGGAACAACTGTGATAGGATACGTTTAACTGCGCGAGATTTTTGATAATTGCGCCAGTGCGACTGGATACAGAGAGCACTTTCATGACGGCGGCGTGTCTCCTCGCGTGCAGATCTCCTAGCCTTGGCACCATGTAGTATATCTGTCTGCGATGACGCGGAAGTTGACCCGCCTAAGTTTATTTTCCTACGTTTCTCTTGCGCGAAAGGGAGCATGGAGGAGACGGAGAAGGAAAGAAGGACCTCAGCCCTGTTTCCTCTTACGCGGCCACTTTGGGCGCTCGCTGTCCGAAGCAACGGCCCGAATTTTCCGGTTCGAGATATCTGAAAGCCAATGGCCTCAGCCCGGATTGAACGGATGACCCTGGAGGAAGCGCCGCAACCACTGAGCTACGGGGGTCAGAGACCTACTTACCAATTCGACCATCGCCATGCCAAAACCAGTCGGGGATGCATCCAAGTACTGCGTCGGCGCGTCTCATTAAACCCACTGGCAATTATGACCGTTGCCTGGGACGGGTCCGCGGGCGGGACACTTTTCACTCTCAACGCTCAACGATGGCAGAAGCGACCCCCACTACCGTAGCCTACAAGAAACTCGGAGACCTAACCCTTTACATCGACGTTTACCCACCAACACCTAAATCTGACAGTCCCGTGCCAGCCGTCGTCTACTTTCATGGCGGAGGGATGACCGCTGGGGATCGCGCAAGCTGGTTCCCAACTTGGCTTCACAGTCAGTTTTACCCTCCCCGCCTCTGCATGCATACAGCACTGACTCGGACTGGGGACTCGAAATTCAGAGCGCATGACCACAGCGGGCCTCGCAATTATCTCCGCAGACTATCGACTCCTTTCGCCTTGTAAAGGGCGCGATGCCCTTGATGACATCGTGGACCTCTTTGCATTCATCGCTTGCACTAAGCACCTGGGTACTGTCCAGGTTGACAGTACGCGCTTGGTAGCCGCGGGCAACAGCGCTGGCGGGCTATGCGCATTTCTTGCGGCCATACACGCAAAACCGAAACCCCGTGCGATCCTATCTATGTACGGCTTGGGAGGCGAGATGTTTGTATGTTTTCCCCTCTACTCTCCATGTGTATCTATATCTGAACAACGCATACGCACCACCATCCACTGTGTGCCACCCTCACATCACAGTCGCCGCATGTCCTCTTGCCCAAGACGAAGTCTTTTTTCCGAGGCTACGAGCTCCTCGACCCGGCTGAGTTTTCCGAGTTTTTTCACCCGGCGAGCGCGTCCCTAGCGCCAATCGCACAGTCCAAGCCCACATTCTTTGGGCCCGACTCCGCCACGCCGGGCATGCCGTCGAACCCGCGCATGCAGCTCGCGCGCTTGTGGCTCCAATTGGGCAACTATCTCGACTACTGGACGGGCCTCCACGAGCCTTCGATCAGCGACGCGCTCCGCGAAGTCCTCCCTGTGGAAGGGGAGGACGTAGCAACGACCGACGCCCGACTCGCCGCGACCCTGCCCCCCTCCGAGCACGCCCTCTTTCCGCAACTACTCGTCACCCCCGAGTGGCCCCGCGTAATGCTCATCCATGGCTCCAAAGACACCGCCGTCCCCGTTGATAGTTCTCGAGCATTGCACGCACGTTTACGGGATGCCAAGGTCGAGTCCACTCTGCGCATCGTCCCGGACATGGAGCACGTGTTTGACCTCAAGCCTAGCGCAGAGCAGGCATTTAGTGGGCTATTTGACGAGGCCGCGGAATTTCTACGCGCCGCAGTTCTAGATGTCTAACACGCGTATATTGACCAAAAATACCTAATAGAAAACTTTACTTCCCTAATTGTAGAGTAGACCAACGTACCCTTACCGTGCGTTGCATGTGAATTAAGTCGTAGTGCTCATCTCGTAACTTATCTTGTCCATATCTCACTCCAACACTGGAATTTCCGAAATAAAAATATATCATCGATTGGTACTGTATCACGCACTGACAATCACGCGCAGTTGCCCGCTTGGAAATGCGCATGCGGTACGTGGGGCGCGTCTCACTCGCTTCCACCCGGATCCGCATACACCCGCACGCGCGTAAATCGGTCGACCCGGAGTCGTTGAAACGAGGCGAGAGCTTCTTTCTTTCCTGCCGAGACACTCATTTAGGTTAGAGACTATGAATGTGCGATATATGATTGATTGATTGATCCAGACAACTACCCGGTCGCGTTCAAGTTGGATCGGAAATTATCAGTGCTCGGGCCATGCCGGAACGTACCGCGACCCGCGACATCATATCGTAGTGCACAGAAGCCCGAGGATGTTTACAGTAGCGTCCAGTTCCCTCTCGATACCGCGCACCGGCACTGGCAGCGAGTGATGAAATCGATGTCCGATTATCGGACGACATGTATCACACGTACTGCACACATGATCTCGCTGTGAATATGATAGCCGCCTCGCTCGTCCACGGACTCCACAGTATTTTTTTATTTTTTTTGAAAAAGGGCGGTTCCACTCGTTCTTGATTATTTGGCTTGTCTTTCCTTGAGTAAAAGGCCCAGTCAGCTGCTACTGCACAATTCCGCGGTGGAGGGTTTGGGTCGGTTCGGAGGCGAGGCAGAAAGACCCGTGACGCTGCCGCAACCAGTAGAAGCGCGTCGACCCAGACCCAGCATGACGTGGCAATCTATCACTCGGTCGTTCATGATCGGGTGATCGTCCGTTTTAGTCCCACAAGAACGCGGCCTTGGGGCCCCAAGGTATGCTCCGGTGAAGGGCGACACCCGGGCGGATGACACAGAGGGCGAATTCGCTCTCGCTCTGAATCTGTACCATGTGCTCGCAATTAAGTAAGTTGGAACAACTTTCCTCTTCAACAATCAGGCCACGCGTTCCGTCGCGATAATAGTTTTCCCGTACGACTATATTATGGCGCCCACACTAGTACTCTTAATATCACCAGACTCCCTGTTCCAGGCCTTGCAATGAGAAGCTATACTGAACTGGCATGCTTGCCGCGCCTACCAAATATGGCTACTCTCCTTCTCAGTCTAGTCCTATATGACTCCGTTACCCGAGAGAGAAAAAAGGTTTACAGGGGCAGAGCAGAGGACCCGAGACCCCTGAATGCCGACATCCTCCGATACACTGAATAGAACGAACGCGGACTGATCCAAATCCTGCGCTGATGAGCCACGGACGGGGGAGTGAGAAAGGGGAAAGAGAGGGCAAGAAATTTTTTTTTCGAGAAGGCGTCGCAGTCAATTGCCCCACGGGCTCTGAGTCGAGATTTTGGCTGCAGTACGGAACGTAGTGACGCTGATACATTTTGTCGACACATCTTACACTGGACAAAGTCAATCATCGGATGGTTTATCCGCTCGATAGTAAGAAGATGCCGCCACCATGGGTTCAATGGAATATTCTCATTTATTCGCATTTGTTGCCAAAAGCTCGCTTCAATTCAAAACTCCTATAATCCGATTAGACTGTGATCCTCCTCCAGTGCTCAGTCATGAAATTGCTTTTGCCCTTTGTGAGTGGTATATGGACTACCTACTCCTTCTACTTTACATACGGTAGTACATCCCAACCCTCAACACCTCCGAACAACAATTAACAAGAACAAGAATAGCGAAATCAAGTGTGTTCTTCCATAAGTATTATAATTGAACAAAAAACATGTACTAAGGTTAGGTGAGTATGAGCAGGCAACGGGCTTTCTTTGAGAAGGATGTGTGAGGGTTTGCTGGCACATCCCTCAAACTTTCTCCTTTATGTCTTCCGATCGAGTCTCGCTTAGTTTATCATCTACACCATGCTGATCCTGGCGGGTACGACCGGTCGTATTATCCGAAAAGGCAACGCCTTGCTGCTCAAAGTCGGCTCCGTGGTTCCTATATTACACGTCAGTCAAAATCAGATGTGGAGGATGGCCCGTGGGGAGACGCACTCGGGTCCGATTATGGTGAGGAATATAATGTAAACAGCGACCGTGCCAATAAGGATGCCCTGCACACGCGCATAATCCGGCACGACCGTTCTCCTGCCGTTCTTTATAATCGTAGTCTTCATGTGGTCACCACCCGTCGCCTCAATTTGAGCCGAGGCGGACGAAATCATCTATCACATTGACGAAGGGTTATAGTCAGCAAATAACCCACAATGATGAGTGTCGGTTATCGTACGTTTCCAAGTTGGTAGGTAACACCAGGGAACGTCGCACGGAACCCGGGAGGGCTCATCTCGGCGAGTTGGATCGGGATGACACCCCACGCACCTTGTACGCCAAATTGCAGCCAGAATGCACCAGCCGAAAGTCCACTGAATGTGTGGGGTAGAATCCACAGCGGGATGAATGCACCAGAGATCAAAACAAAGACGATGATGGTGAGACGACGACCGATGAACTGTGATACAGCACCCGCAATTGCGCCACCACTATTGACAGAAGAATGGAAAACAAACGTAATAGTTAGCAAGGGGTATAAATGGGGTTAGCTCGGACACGTACGTGATGGCACCACAGTTTCCAATGATGGTGGCGACAGTAGAATGGTAACTATCAAAGCCCTTGGTCACTTGGAGGTACGTTGGGTACAGGTCCTGAGACCCATGCGAGAAGAAGTTGAACCCTAGGCCGCAGACGCAGACGCAGATCAGCCATCCCACCCTGCTGTGCGTACAACACGTTCACGTACCAGTCATCAAAAGCACAGCGTAGATGCACAGAAGCCAGTGCTTCTTGAGCATCGCATTGGCTTGTTGGATGAATCGACGGGTCTTTTTTCCAGTAGTAGAGCCCTTCTCACGCTCCAGAGCTTTAGCGCGAAGGAAGACTTCACTCTCTGGCACAAGGGCCCGAACGAAGGCGGCAAACGCGGATATGCCCGCAGAGGCCCAGAAGAGAGTGCGCCAGGTGTGGGAGGTGTGGGGAACGAGGCGAAGGTTTATTACCGCTGCAATGAGATATCCGAAGGCATATCCTTGCTGGAGGACACCTGATCCAAGACCACGCGCTTCGATAGGGAGGTTTTCGAGTGCTGTCGATGAGGCGAGACCCCAGACGCCACCCATAGCAATACCGAAGAAGGCTCGTAGGGCAAGGAATTGCCTGAACGTCTGAACGAACCCTGAACCGAGCTCGAAAGTGGCGCAGAGAAGCAGGTTGATGACAAGGGGCCATTTCCGTCCGAAGCGATCAGATAGAACACCAAAGATGACCTGAAAGCACAGAAGGGCGTAAGCATCTACCCTGAGGCATCATAATGGACCTGAAAAGAGGGAGGAATCCAAGGAAAGAACCTTTATCTAGTGCGCTCTCTGAAGTGAATAACGGCAACTAGCACACAGTATAGACCAATAACAGTTGAGACATGTGATGAGGAAGCACTTACGGCGCCTATGGAGCGGAATAGAAGCGTCAACGTGATGGCCTGCGTCTGGATATGGTCGCATCAATATTCATTCGCAAGGACGGTGGGAAAGGAAAAACAGGCCAAATAAAGACAACGCACGATGGTGGAGGCTTCGGCCTTGTTGAACTGCTTTTGAAGGCGAGTGACGCTGAGCGATACGCTGAAAAAGTCGATCGCGTCGCAAGACCATGCCAGCCATCTGCCAAGCGGTACTGAGCCTTCCGGTGTAATGGAGAGGTAAGTGTGATTGGCGCATACCCGGACAAGAATTGGGCCCATTGGATCCATGTGATGGTGCGTAATACCTCTAGGAGGGGTCGTCGGTTGTCATTACGAGCTTCGCGACGTGGGAGGAGATTGCGGATGAAGTAAGGCGCCATTATGAAGAGCAAGTCGTTAGACGGGGGGGTTGCTGATACCGCCTGGGAGAAGATTCAATATAGTTGAAGAACCTTTATATATATGAAACGAACGGCGGTTTGTCAAAAGGTCCGGCGGGCGGCAAATCCTTTCAGGATCAGAAAATCGATCGTGAGTAGGGATGGAGGGTGGATTGGCGCCTGAACCGATAGCCTTATGTAGCCCAAGAGTACACCTGTCCCGTGAGGACGGAGGAGTACTACAGGGGAACGAACGGATTAAGAGGCGATATGCGATGGAAACTCAGACGAGGATTGCAGACAACGGAAAGTGATGGGGGGGAGGTGGGCAACAATCGAGATGGGGACGCAATTGGAATGAATACAGCACAGGGAAGCCCAGGGGGATTGAATGCATTTTGATGCATTTTTGGCGGTTGTTCAACAAGAGAGGCGACGGGTTGACTCGGAGGTATTCAAATACGACCGAAATCAGCCGTCAAATTGAGGCACCTACCACCCCTGCACGTGAGGGCCATTCTCTCACCCTGGCCACGTAGACACTTGGCACACCCCTTCACATTGTCCTCATGAATTTGCTTAGCCTGGGTCCTTCATCTAACTACGCCAACGCAGCTTCCGCTCAGATAGACTTTTGAGAACTGAAAGTATAGTCTGAGTTTGCGTTTCCCTTTATGTCGACGTCACTACCCAAAGCCCGTGGCCATCGACCCCATTGATCTTTTGCCCCAGTTGTTGGCAGAAGTCCGCGGTCGAATGCTAAATATACTCTGTCGCTAACTTACAATGTCCTGACCCCCCGGACAAGCACGCGACTCATGGTTAGACATTTTGTCCGGGTCCGTCCGGCTCCACCACGTCACGGTGTCTTTTGGTTGATTCGTTCTACCCGAGCAGACTTACCGCATCTGGGTTGGCTGAGAGGTTTCTGCCAACCCGGAGCCATGCCTGGCAGCGTCATACTACAGTATCATCATACCAAAGTAATGGCTTTTCAAATGGGGATGATCGATGACTGAATAAACCACTGATGATGCACGCGATGTGATGTGTGATGTATCTTCCCACCCGGCTGGTATATACAAACTTGAAGTAAACCCCGGCCCTTCCCTTACGCCCCACACGTATTGTCCACGACAAAGGGCCACCCTTCTCTCTGGGAAATTGAGCCCTCTGACACCTTCCACGACGAATACCCACCCGTGGCGTTTGCTAGGCAAGCTCGACCTCCGCCCACTGTCCTTCCTCGTCTTGGTACCGTGACAGTAGTATATATGCGCCCTGACGACGACGTCCCACTTGCCGATTTCAGCTACAGTAGCACATCGATACAGCCTAACACACATCATAGCGACGTGATATAAAGAGTGTGTTATATAATGTATAACACACTACTGCATGGTAACTGCTCTGGAAACAGACAGCGACAGCGAACTCGACACGCTGCGGGATTTGAGAGCCGAGGGTGCTGGACGTTCCTTTTCCGCGGATGCATCAGTAAAGAACGTGCAACACTCACATATAACTACGAAGAGTGCGTCTCGGTGGATGAGGACACATCAGTATGCGTGCCTCTCCAATGCCCGACATCGAGTGAAGTTGTCATAATTGTTACCCAACACCCAGTTTATGGCTCGCACCCCGCCAGCCTGAGTAAGTTAGCTCGTCTGAGTGTCACGGTGGCCCTACCCACAGTCCCGCGCGTGAACGACACGTCATGCCGGGTCCGGACTCGCGCAGGTCCCCGTCGCGTTTGGATGCGCTCGACGTCGTCAAAGTCAAACACAGGGCGAATCGATCATCCAGTATTTTTTTTGGCGCTTGGCGCTTGGGGCAGTACGCGCAGCCCAAGCGTGAGAGGATTCACCAGACAATGTAAGGGTCGGGTTTGGAGTCATGAAGCGGGGAGATTTAATTATGGCACCGAACGGTACCTACATGATCGCCTCGAAATGCGTTCAAGCGACCATCGGGATACCTGAGTCGAGCTAGGGTCGGATCAATCGCACTTATGGTATTATCCTTCGACGTGCGATGGTGTACAGATGCCACAGCTACAGCGCTACATGCAATGAGAATAGATGTTATTGCCATGTACGGTAATGATGAGTGTCCATTGGTTCTATGGCTTCGGTTTCCACCAACGGATAGGTTTGGAGGATCATGGCAGGTGGCGTTGTCGATAACAATGCAGGCTAAGCATCTTTCATGCGAGATCAACTCTGAAGAACCTGTAACGAACCTTTAAAAATCACTCATCGCAATAACCTTTTCAAGCACATCCAGATCCCAAGCTCAATTTTGAGCTCCACATGAGCTACAACTGCTGTCTTGTTATGATCTTCTATGGGTTTACGGACAATAGGATCCGCTTCTGTAATTTTCCTATTGGACCTCTCCTCGCGTGATCAAGAGATGTGCCCAGAAGACGTTCAAGGTACCTACCTACCTTGAACGCCTTCTGGGCACTATATATCTCGTTTCCACAGTGCACTGCAATAGGGAGCTCGCCTTGTCCGTCTGCTTCGTTGTCCTAAATTGCTATGCCAGTGTCAGAACGCGTGGAGGGGAAGGAATTATTACTGTAATGGAATGAATAAAAGCTGTTTCTCATATAGAGAGCTGCCGGCCCCGTGTCTCCACTGGAAAAACATATTCTCTTGCATCTGTACTCTGTCTCAGGCTTGCTGCTTCCGTTTCAAGTTCCATACAGCGCAGATAATTCGGCACAATTGGGATCAAGGCAGGCTTGTCGCGTGGGCTCAGTGAGGATTCCATTTCCGTCATACTAGCGGTAATACTGTAGAGTGATGACAGTGGTGGTTGAGTGGAAGTTCGAGCTGATAGATGGGGAATAAGACAGGGAATATGGCGGCTGCAGTGGCGGTAATGACTCGGATATCTCCGGGTGCCGGACTCCAATAAGTCAGTGCGCTCTCGCTGTGTTTTTCTCGGCCGTAATGCCTATCCCTAGTATCAATGGCTCGTTATTCGGGTTCTTCCTCGACAATTGCCTCGGTTTTTACGTTCGAGGATAGGGTGTTGTCATCCAAGGATAAAATCACCTCTCCAAACTTCGTGCGAAGTTCAGTTTTTGGGGAAATGATATGAAAGACGACTCGGATGCGCAAATTTGGTGGCACTCACAGCAGGAGTCACCAAGGTATTGTAGAGGACGATCAAGGGGACAACGGCTTAAGATAATTTCTTTGTCATAAAGAAGTCATTCTGGACTGTTGTCTCTTCGACTTGCCATGGGTGCCAGTGCCATTACCTCAAGGCTTTGGATACAGAGGCACGATCTTTAGCTTAAGCCTAACTTAGGTTTGAAACCACCATGATGCCCCCACTGTCATCATAACAGGACAACGTGGAGTCGGTAACCACCACTCGTAAACCTCTTCCTTACTACATGGAAAGGCATAACGTATTGGACCAGATCTTCTTCCGCACCTTCGGACGTTTATTAAAAAGGAGTGAACTCTACATATATGCCACCTCCCCACGACCTAGCCGATGATTTATGATGACGAAGGCAACGAGGCGAACACTTATACTAGTAATTATGAACCACGGGAACAGAGCGGAGACTACTCGGAAGCTTCGGCGATGTCAAGCTCGATCCAATGGAAACAATCACCAGCACGGGGAGGAATACCATTGGAAATCAGCATCACATTCCAAGGACCTATCCCTCGGTACCCTTTCTAACCCCGATCGCCTTTTCGCGGAACGACGAGATCATGTTTGGGCACACCGGTGGCATTTCAATCCGATCATTTGTACGTCCCGATGCCAGCAAATCAGGCGAATTTTTCTACATTTTCCAATTCACGATGGCGCCCAAACATGACATTGAGAACGTTATGCCCGGCACGGCATCATCTGGCCATTGGTTTAGGAGAAGTGGAGCCGCGCATGTCATACCTCGGTGAAGGACCGATTGATGTGTTTGAAACACGGCTCCGACGTGGTAACCGTGTACAGTATCAGATATTTTTCGGCTTGGTCGTGAATCCAATGGATGCGAGGGGAGAATAGACATTTTAGACGGATTCGGCCATTCGGTCTCGCATTTTGTCACGAGCCGGAGAATGTCAAGGCATCGTCCCGGATACATTCATCGAGGGAATTCACATGCTCCCAGCCAGATGCTATATCGGCTCATTGTAGGATTTGAGAATGCAAGGGCATTTGCACATACCCGCCACTATATAAAAGCTCGAATTCGGAGGACAGGATCTCTCCCTTGCACCAGCCAGTGGGGACATCTAAACTCCGAGATCCATGGTTTACTTCACTGACGATTCAGAACAGTACACGTCCTGGAAGAAGGTTGGTAGTCATACCTCTTTTTTTCAGCTGTTAAGAGACGATTGAGAAATACATGAACGTTCCCCAGCTTCAAGATCCTCGGTCGAAGGATGGCTTTACGACAGAGGCATTGGCTCTTGCCGCTCAGTATGAAGTCAGGATTTTGTCAATCTCCTAAAGAGGAGAAGGACATGGCACTGAAAGTCACCGTGTAGGCTTTGAGAGTATGGGATGATTACGTGAAGAGCAATGGCACACTTAGAGGCAAACAGGCCAGGGATGTCGTGTACGAGACACCTTTGTTGCATCGTTTCCTTCTTAACTGATGCGTATTTCAGTCGAACCGTGGCTGAAGCCTGGGTTGTGCTGCAAGTGGAATATCGCAGTAAATTAGGTATCCACGTCGACTACAAAGCGGCGCAACGCGAAGGCGAGTCTCGGGAAACTTCCATACGATCGATCTGTTTGTGACGTGACCCATTCCCCTGCTTTTCTTTTTCACAGCAAGACAAGGTGCCCTGGATGCCCTTGATGATGCTATCGAAACATGAAACCTGAGGTCGGTAGATGTCGTGTTGGCCTCACTTGGGAGTTGGCTGCTTTCTTGATGGCCGGGGATTTGGGGTATTATACAGTAGGGTAGAATACAATGCAATTCATCGACTCACGAGAGAGGCGGTAACGGTATCCACTGCTTGCCGGTAGCCGACGCCAATTGAACTGTATTTGCTGGACCGGAACGACAGGAGGGAGTGCCAGTCTTGTCAAGAGATGTTATTGTGTCCGGGTCCTTGTTTGGGCGCTGTCTCGGGCATTGTGCCGCGTTGCATCAAACTGCGGTGAACACACGCGCTACTACTTTGCTCCTCTTCTCCACACCGCATGTCCCTCTCGCATTTCCTCCTCCTCTTACTTTCATGGCCCTACCTCCAAGCCGTCTCAGGGCAACCATCACCACATAGACATAAGCGCGACAACGCGCGAAACGTACCCCCCCTTGGCTTTTACGACCCCCACAACAACGGTGGTAGTTGGCTCACGGTGCGTCTATGCCTACGATCGTCTCCTTATATGCGTCGCCAAAGCTGACTTTCATAACCATCATACGTCAACTCCTCATCCGACAAAATTCTTCCTGTCAATTTTTTTTTTGGCATTTTAGCAAGTCAACAATACCTTCCCTGCTGGCCTTGGCGAACCGATTAATGCCGTCATCCTCGGGACATCCGACCCTGCTGTTCTGGCTGACCAACAGACTGATGGAGGACTACGCAATTACTTTCTGTACGTCACTTCATCCGCTTGCTTGAGAAACGTAATTATGACGGATCGCCTGCCTCTTTAACCCCACTTACACGCCTTCTTCCTGCTCTTCCTGCGTCTTCTCCGGCATTCTCGTACACTCCCCATTAGATCCTTTGGGTTCGCTGGCGAATGCCTGGGACAACACTCAGGGAGTGACCAGGAGGCGAATCTTGGGGACGGTCACGGGTATCGTGCGTTCACGACTCCCTTCATCGCACCTCCGCCCACTCATTTTCCTCATTTTTTTCAAGTGAATGAGACAGCTGTGATAAGGTATGACTACGTGGACCCTACGCTGGGCACGTGCAAAGAAACGGTCGAAGGCGGGAACCACTTTCGATATTGGATACAGTCAGGCAGTAGTGCAAACAGGTATTATTCCCGTCGCCTTCCATATCTCTCGACGTTGCTCATCTTCTTTTTCCCTTCCAAAGCGGGGCCGTTTTTATGGCCGTTTCATATGAACTTCCAGAACAATGTGAGCACGTTATTATTCATCCTCCCCTCGTGTGCTCTCATCTTACGCTGACACTTCTGTGCCAAAGTGGGTCACGACGTCATTTTTAATGGGTGTGTGTTTTCCCTTTTAGCATTCTTTGTGATTTTGAACTTGAAGTTAATTTTTGCAAAGATATAACCTAGCTCGGTGCGTCCATTCCTGGTTTGTTTCTCTGTGCGTTTTGCTCACGAACCGCTCCAAATAGTGACTGGCTAATTGGCAATGCAACTACACAATCATCAGTTATTCCTTCATCGACATTGACGAATGGAACGACCTACTCTGGGCAGACCTCTTACGGCGGGTACGTGTACCAGACGAACGTGCAGTACGTCTCCGGGTACCTCTCGAACTCTTCGAACGGGATCAACCACTACCTAAGCGTCGGGGCGAACGGGACGATCGCAGTAGACGGGCTGGTGGCGCTGATGAATGTGAAAATCTTGACGAGTCCTGTTTCAGGATCGTCGAAAACTTCATCGTGCGTGTCTTTACATCTCATCCGAGTCGCTTTGCTGATGATTTGTATCACTCTTCCTCTTCGTGCGGCAGAGCGCGACCGTATGCACTGCCTTCACTGTCCCCAACCTTCGTTGTACTTATGTCCGTGCTCTTTACTGCATTATTCTTCCCTTAATCTCTCCGGGCTTTCTTTCCTCCCTCCTCACCCCACATCTCACTCTGGCATGGAATCATTAGGACCTTATTCAATACTCATGACCATATATATACACCTGACCTTTACGTTGCTCTATCCTGTCATTCTGTGTAATTTAACGTTAGAGGATTAGACATAAATTGCCCATGAGTGGGCTCATTCGTTGTAACACGTGTTTCCCTGCTTTCTCTCGCACGTTTTCCTCTTTCTTTTAATGATACAGCTGTAGTGCTGTTGGTAAGCGCGAGTGAGTTCGTGATGAGGGAGAGTGAAAGAAAGAGGTGGGAAGAGGGAGCCTAGAGGGGGTCAGCGTCGATTGTAGCGATTCGTTATCTGCAAACTCTAGATCGTTAACGATTCGACGGTGAAGGGATCGTACGTTGGCACGGCAGTCGGTTCAGAACGTTGTCACGGCGTTGAGGCAGAAGCAAAGCATAAAAAAAGGAAAAGATTCGTCCTGAGACGACACACACACAAGAAGAGAAAGGAAGAGGGAAAACTGGGGGAGCTTCGTTCGCTCTTGCTCGCCTGTCTATTGTAGAGAGAAAATCGTCCTTAAATACATCCAGGCTTGAGTAGGGTACTAATCCTAATGCGTCGAGGACCAGAGGACGCGAGCGGGAGGAAAGCGATGAGCCGGAAAGAAAACGAGGCCGACGCGAGGACCATGTGGTCGTGTGACACCATGAATGTACACTAGGGGTATGTCAAGTAGAACACGCGCGTGGTATATCGAGGTCCAATCGTGCTAAAACTGAATACTATGAAGAAAGGGGATAGAGGAATAAATGTCTGTAAAGTATGATATCAAGAAAGCAGTGACATTTATGAAAGGAGATCGATGCTAGGATGCTTCAGGCAGCCTGTACGAGCGCAGCCACGCGTCCCACCTTTCGTATGATCGGCCTAGAGCATCAAAGAAATAACATAATCTGAGTACCTCTAATTTTGCCGTATTGCCAGACCTTGCAAAGTGGTGTACGCGAAAGAACCTGTCCTCCCCTCTGACGGTATACGCAGTCCTTGCCGGGTGGTCTGATGCGCGACAAGCCTGGTTCAAACAAAACGGGGAGGGAAAACGAAACGTCAACGCGTCAACCTCGATGACGGGTCGCCATGCTGGTGCATGGGAAACACGTGTTCAACTGATCCATGTGTCGCTTGACGCGTGCCCGACGACTTGTAAGACGCGACGCCAGAAACGGGCTGTTGTTCTGTAGTAAAGAGGCACGTCTCATCAGAGACTAAGATATTACGATGACGGATTTCCTCGCTCGTCCGCCCATCGCCTCTCGAGAACAGCACCGCCGTTCACTGGAATACTACGGATGTTTATTCCAGTGGGCAGCGGTGCTGTTCTCGAAAGACGTTGGATGGACGAGCGAGGAAATCTGACGGATGACTCCTATGTATCGGCCGTATGCATGCAATTATTGTAGTACCATTCAGGTCACACGGTCACGGTCAGCGTATTGGGGTATCCGTGTATGCGAGCAGTCTTGTCACGATCCTTGCTACTCGTGATGAAGGACTGTACGGTCGATCGGCGGCCGCCATGTGGGTTCGTTCGTTCGAGAAGAGTTCTTCGCGCGTGTAGGCGTCGAAAGAGAGCGATGGCTGAGGATCATGCTAATGTAACTCAAAATCTGGCCAGACCAGGAATCGAGCCTGGGTCTCCCCCACCAGTACTGGGGTGCCTACCGCGGCCGCCCAGCCCATCCTGTCTAGAGTGTGGGTTCCATACTCTTTGAGTTACATTACATGCCTGCAGGGCACGTATGGAAATGAAATGTGCAGAGTGTCGTGTGGAGAAGAAGTGTGTAACTGTGACCTCCGAATCACGAAAAGGGGGGCGTGGCCCACCATTCCTGTTTCGGGTGGTGCCGCCGATATTCATGGGTTCGACAAGTTCGGACTCATCGACTCATCTCCCACGGGTTTGCGTCAACTTGGCTGCGAATCAAAAATTTATTTCAAGATTATGAAAAAGGCGTCGACATCGCCATTACGCTCGTCTCACATCGCAGAACTACCTTCGCTATATTTCTGAAGCCAATAACTTGGCCTTGCCAGTGGCTGTCGAGTCTCGCACCCTTTTTCTTCGCCGACGTGGGGAACGGCGCGGCTTTGACAATGACGACGCGGACAACGTGGGCGACTCTCGGGCCTCGCTGGAGTCCTTTATCCGGATGCGACTCAAGATACAGGTCCGGACGCTGCAGTGAGACGCACGGCTCGGGATATATAATCAGCACGAGGATCTGCCTATGGTGAGGCCCAGTGGTTGACCTTGTGCTTGAGGACTTGGGACAGACGATTCTTCAGCGAGGTGTCAAACTTGACCTGGTCCCACTGGTGAAACATTCACAGAGTATTTCCATTTAAAATCCGCATCACTTTCCGCGCACCAATCTGCGGCAGTTTTCCTCCGAACAAGGGGATCTGAATTTGTTTGAGGTCGCACCAACGGCGTTGGAGTCCAGTCGTTTGTATGTGCCCAAATCGACGAAAGGAGTAGGATTCCATTTCTTCGAGGCCCACCGACGTCTCTATATTTTCCAATTTACGATGGGGCCCGAACATGTCATCAATCAAAAACTGGCGTATGTGGTAGACTTCTATTCTGAATCATTACCCTTAAGGGCTGCCGCTAGTGGAAGACTGGTGCCCCGTCTTTGTCGTTCCCTGTGGGCAACCGATCGATGTTCGATGCAATAATGAGATGAATAGGTTCCCCTTTGTGAACCAACGACACGGATGACAAAGACAATCTTTGCGTTCGGCTGCTCGCAATCGGATAGTCTGACGTTGGCCCGTGACGCCGTCCCCGGCGCAGCTGGATCGTACTTGGCGAAGGTCGGCGAGACCGCTGGGCCCGATGTTGTTGTTTTTATATCAAAGATGACTGCAGTAGTATGTAATTACAGTTGCCAATGAAAGTTTAAATGTGCAGTGTATTACGATAAGGCCAATAAAAGTTCTCCTGTTGACGACAGCCGGGTCATAGACCACCCCCGCCCGCATTAATGACACTTCAGGCGGTCCGAAAGACTGGCAGTCGTCAGCGTCGATGTTGGTTGTTTCAGTAATTGTGCCTCGTGCTGGGAGTGTCGTTCACATTGGTGCCACAATTCCTTCAGTTCCCCCATTTACTTTACGCTTTGACCAGTCCATGTTTGCCATTGCGGCACAAGCGGACACTGACTAATGAGGATTTCATAAAAACGGCCCAGTTAACAGGCGATGGATGGTAGAAAACGATGAACCAATGCAAAATTCCATTAGGCTGCTCGTGGATGGGGCGTTGACAGGAAGACGTGAAAGTACGTATAAAGTACGTATTGTGGAAGGACATGAATAGGCGTGAAAACACATAGCGGATCTAGCTTGTCAAGTGACAGTGACGTGCACGATAGAGGAGATAGCAGTAGATAGCGCGAGTAGAACTATATCCACAGAACAGGAATCCAGAGTAGGGACACAGAGAAGAACAGTTGATCCAGAAAAAAATTGGGCAGGAAATATGCGATGCAAGCCGTGTTACGATGTATAAACAACTGGTGAGAAGATGACATGCAGATTGTTGGCAAGATGAGGGGATAAAAATATAGATAGGGCTCGTGGATGAGAGAAACCGAGACTTGGGATATTGTCATGACGTGCGTGATGCTTTCTTCACTGTGACAAGTGCTTTAAGCGCGCGACGTACAGCTCTCGCAGCGCCAGCGCGGTCCTCACAGGGGCCAGGGGCGTCAACATTCAGACGGCCAGATGACGTAACACCGAGTTCATCAGTGGTCCATGTCATGAACTTATCTTCACTAGATACGGGTGGTGGCATTGGTCGGCGTGTTGAATGAAACAACCGACCTGGACTCTTCGAGGACGATGAGGACTTGTTTATTAAAATTGGCTTGATGTGGGATGACTGGTAACCTTTACCAACCCGCTTCACCCCACTGGTGGCCATTAAACGGTCGTAGATACCTTCGAGGTCACGTCGGGTGGGCGAGTCCATGGCAGGGGGAGTGACTGCTTGCTTGCGAGAAGGATACGGATGCACAAGAAACGGTGAGTCGGTTAGGCTGTTGCTGCCGGGACTATGGGCGGTCGCATGATCATTCGAACTCCATGACGTATCTGGGTCTATCGGCACGGGATCTGGGGTGAATAGGTCCCGGTTTAGGACTGCTGAGGGGCTCGACTTTGCCGCAACTAAACAGGGGGATAAGTTACAGGTAAACGGTTGTCCACAACGTGTTCGAGCTCACGTTTATCCAATTCAAATTGGATCTCAGAAATAGGGCGGATAAGACGGCTCAAGTCATTTGCCGATTTGGACTTCTCTCTTCGTTTTGACGGCGTCAAGTTGGCATCGATATTCAAAATACCCGGCTTCTCAGGGGAGGGTCCAAGCACTGTCGCGCGGCGGGTCGGCCGCGATCCGAAGAAGGCTGAAGAACTGGGCCCTTCTTGGGGACCGGTGGGGAGTATATCCGTTAGAGCTACATCGTGATGGTCATTCTGTGCCGGGTTCGGTGAAGAAGCGAAGCTCTGATCTGCGCTCGAGTCCCCCTCAACCTGATAAACTTGATTGGCAGGAAGAACCATGTGCGAGAGCCTTTGAGAGCGGTCACGTGACGGTCTCCTAGTCTGGGGTCCAGGAGGGACAGGAAGTAGAGGAAGCAAACTGACATTAGACGAAGCAAAATTTTGCCTGGCATCAGCGACCACCTCTGGAAGGTAGAAACGATGGCATAAATAGGGTGTCAAAAGTTACGGTTCACAGACGCACTTTCAACATTCTGGAGCCAAATGGTCATCCGATCATCCTGATTGTCTGCACCAACCTGTCTGTTCCTGACAGCCTGTTGCACAACATGCAAGGACGAGTTTGCTGTCGCAGGATGGTTTGATAAGACTGCAGCTGACATTAACTTGGAACCCTACCTTCCTCAAGGATCTCATTCTCCCAAGATGGCCGATCGCTGAGCCTCTGCGAGGAACCAGGGCGCGTTGAGCTTAGACGACGTCCAACAATGCCAATCGAGGACTTGTAAATGTCAACTGTCTTGGCTGAGGTGTCGATATCCAGAAAGGTTAGGTGGAGAACTGTAGGAATGACACATTGGACGTACCTAGTGGAGCTTTTAAGCTCTGCTTAAAGAGGCCGAGACTTGACTCGTTTGCAGACGCGTTTCGCGCGAACCGTTCGCGCATTGGTATGTCCATATCAACTGATAAATAGTACTTTATTAAGGTCACAAGCTCAAAGGACGAAGGTTATGAAACATACCTGGCATAGGTGGCATAGATGTCGGTGGGGCAGTTGAGTTATTAACTGGCTTGAAGAATTTGGCAGACATGGTCCGTGCGAAGGGATCACTCAGCCTGATCGGTGAGTGTGCATCTGTGGGGATAAACGTCACTATGCAGCTGAGATGAGAATAGAACGGAAAACAATACCAGGCGACGGTGGTACCGCTGGCATGACATCCCCAAGCCGTGATGGCTTCCGAATGGGGAGGTGACGTTCTGTCTCTTGCTCGACATCCAGAGTGTCCGACTCACCGACTCGCTCCATCTCTCGTAGCCTTGCGCGCTCGAGCTCCCACTCACGCATACGATCACGGACACTCCCCTTGCTCCTATCTGTCTCGTTGACACTCTTGGCGAGCGTGCCAGTCCCCGAATTCTCGGCGTTGCGTATCTGCGTTGTGCGATCTCCTAGAGCAGAAGGCCTACGAGCTAAGCTACGCGTAGAGGGTGCCTTACGCGGGACAACCTTCTGCTGGACTATGGCATTCTCTTTATCTCGGACCTTTGGGGACTTCTGCTTGAGTGCAGCCGTACTCTCTCGTAGATTGGGTGGGATGTACAGGTGAGCATTGATGTTGGGCCGCCTCTTCGCCAAACTGAGGGCTAGAAAAGTGTCATTTACGTCTGCTATTAACAGAAAACAGCGACAAACCATCCGTTCCCGAGAGTATGCGCTGACGAGCAGGAGTCTTCTTCGGATTTGGCACAGTTATAGGTGAATTTTCCTTGTCGTGGTACCTCCTCTTTGTCTGCTCGCGTTCAGCTTGTTGAGCTTTGGACCCACGGCGGGAAGACAGAGGCGAGACACCGTTGTAGGACTTTGATTTATCTGGGGTCCCGTTACTTGCCGGCTTTTTATGCCTCGGAGCAGGTGACGCATCCCAGTAGGGGTCCTGTAGAACCTCAGGCGCAGTACAACGCAGGTCAGCATTTGGCTGAATCATACGACGCAGCATCTTCTCTGCGCCCTTGGACATCTTCCAGCTGCCCAGCCACTTTCCACGCATCTGCACCTCACGTAGTAAGCATAGTGTCAGGTCATTTGCAAGTGTACATACAGTTCGCGCCCAGTAATCCTCTAATGCAGCCTTGGTGGCAAAAGGCTCGCCCTCGGTATGCTCGAATGGCGTACGCCCAATGAGGATCTCAAAAAATGTGACGCCAAGAGACCAAATATCTGCCTTGCGGGTGTCATGTGGAAGACCCCTCGCCCGCTCCGGAGACAAGTACTGCGAGAAAATTAATGCATATACACGGGTGGAAGCAAGAAACTTACTTCTGGAGTACCGTATGTAAGGTTTGAACGAAAAGCCTTTTCATCCTCCAAGTCATACTTCTCGGCAAAGCCAAAGTCAACCAACACAGGCACTTGTCGCCCCGACAAGAGAATGTTTGCAGGCCTGAATTGGACTCTCGTCAACCAAAAGTCAAGGCATAGTAAATGCGACGCTCACTTGAGGTCGTTATGGAGGACACCCCGAGAATGGAGGAATTGGACACCAGAGAGAAGTATTTGAAACCACTCTTTGGCTTTGTGTTCTGGGACTTCAACAGGGACAAGTTCTGGGAGGTATTCCCTTAAAGAAGGTTCACGTCAGAACAGGCGCATTTACCCCACCGGGTACAGGTGGCGGTATATAAGCGAACAGAACCCACATTGTGATGAGCGCGTAAGAAGGGGTGATGATGAATGAATGGAAAGGAACGATCGAAGGGTGAGGATCATTTTTGAAAGTGCGGACAACCTTCATCTCGTTCCATCTGAGTGGATAACCTTTCCAGCAGCGCAAAACGATATTATGAAAGGGTCGCTCACAGTGATCGAACCCGAGCGGCGGTCGTTGTTGTTGTCTTGGATCGGTGCACAAGCTTCACCGCAAGTTTAGTGTTGCCGGCATCATTTGATACTCTTGGTCGGCATAACCAAACACTACCCCAGTTCCCAAAACCAATCTAAAATGGATACATGAGCCGTCGAAGCCAAACTGAGATGGAGAAGCACACCTCCTTCACGAATTGGAGCTTGTCGGCGAGAACCCGATCGGAAAGCGAGAAAATGTCCTTGGCATCAGATGGTGGTTGTTCTGTGGGCATCATAAAAATGGAGAGGACAGCTAAATGTACAGAGAGAAAAAGAGAGCAATAAGGACACCGAAAGGAGAACAACTCGAGGAAGAACGACGCGCTCGAGCAGTGGTATATGAACACAGACCAAACAATGGCAAATAACGCGTCCTCAACCGAACCCATTATAGTAATTTACTACAATCACGTGTACGTAGCGTAATGGCCTAAGCCAGACCACCGCTCCGAGTCGGTTCCATCAGGCCCTCCATAATGATGTCCATATCGCTCGCAGATGGTTGCGCCTCCGCTACACCCTTTATCCGACGCTGCAGAACAGTCTCCGCTGTATCTTCTTCCTCTAGCTCTTCGACGTGCCACCGCAACGAACGCATGACCTGATCAAACATCACTTCACAGTAAAGGTTGAGTACATTGAGTTTGTCATGACGTAGTGCCACACGGGATCGTCCCACCTTTTTCCTCTGTTTGTGCACTGACAGTCGTGGTCGCTCCTCGGCGTGTGCGGGGCATTATCAGAGGCCGTGCTTCCGCACGCTCTTCCTCTTCTCGTTTCTCGTGGATGTGTAGACCAGCGAGCACCTTGTTTGAGAACGCATCTTCAGAGAGCTCCGCATCTGATAGACTCGTCTCATCGGCCCCATATGCCGTTGTTAGTGAGTCGTTTGGAGAGGCAGAACGGGTGAATGGTGCTTGATAGGGGACATCGCCACGATGCATCTCATGGGTGGGGGGATTCGCTGCACCCGACATGAGATGAATCTCAGATTGCTGAATACAGAAATCGGCGAGTGTGTCAAACCGCAGACGCGTGATCGTGTGACAAATTGACTATAATAATCGCCCTTGACTCAGCAACACAGTACCTGACCGTTCCAGGGATTTGATATGCACGCTCACTATCAATCTCACTCAATGTCGCTGATTACAGTATCAACGTACTCGACGTTACAGTAAAGTTCAAGACAGTTTACGCTTGTGCTTTGTCCCATCGTAGTCCACTTTCCTCGAATCCTCGAACCTTCTATAGCATCCGGCATCTGCTGCCAGTGGACGAGCGTCCCAATCCACCCATACTGGAAGAAGGCGTGCAACGCTCTCCGAAGGCGCTAGTCGTTAGCCTGTGCGCGACAAGGTTCATAATCAGCCCTTCTCCTGAAGAACACCCACACATGAAGCAATAAGAACGATGATATTGTTGTTCCAGGTCCCATATAGTTGTAAAGGTATATCCAATTGCAAGTAGACGCCAACTACAACGCTTGCCTCTGCAAGTCCCCGTTCGAATTAAATGGAAACTCGAGCAACGCGGGGCCTGCAATTATCTTACTATCATCCACACTATCCGCGCTCATTGTAATAAGGAGAAAGACGACGCCGCGTAAATTACCGGGGATACTGATGCTCTTCCCGCCATCAGAAAGGGGTAGGATGAAGGCTTCCTGCCCACTCATGAACGCGCCATACAGTGGAGTAGAACGATCGAGGCTACTTGGTGGCGTGAATTGGAGTGGGGTCGTCGAGCCTGGCCTTGCACTAGCGGAATGAGGGAGCGTGAGCTGAGAATATGAAGTGATAGGGAGACTTGGATTTGTGGTGGGGCACGAGGTGATGAAGCTTGACGCAATGGTGAAGGCTTGACTTGGATCAAGAGGGGTCTACAGTTTAGAGCATCAGGACTAGATCGCATCGTTAAACGCTGAGGTTACATCAAATGGACCACTCCATGCGCTTCCTTGCCTAATAGCAGAGTCAAGCCAAGCGGAGTGGCGGGACTCTGTAGAGAGTATTGTCGAAACAGCTAGAAGATTTTCCTTTCGTTTTACGACCATCATCACTGAACTGGGAATAGAGGAAGTATAGAGGCGAGCGTACCTTGTTGACGAAGAACTTCAATGCACCAATGTATGACGAATCCCCTTGTATAGGGAATAATGTGAGATATTGGGACAGTCAGCGACAACGAGACACTTGCCGATAACTTCAAGGGCATGGCTAAGAGTGACAAAGGACTTGGGGTCGTCATAAGGGCTGAAGCATGGTGGTCAGCCACCAGCACGCAAAAACAGAACGCCCAGATGACGGACAATTTGTAGGTGCAAGGTTTCGTGGCTTTGTCACCAAGAATTTTCTCCAGAAACTCGACGTGAGCAGCCTCATGAGCTGCGATCTGCTTGAGCCGACCGTACGACCAATCGGGGAAGCCTGCGTGCACAAAATCCTCCTGCTTGAACCTAGAGAGACCCTGGGTATAGAATGCATTTTCGACATGCTCCAGGGTGAGCGCAAAATTCAACATATCGACGTCTACGGGAAGTTCACGGTCAAAGGACCCGAGAGATTTTGCTGTGGCGTGCACGCACCACTCGGCGTGGCGTCGCGGGGCAGAGGGTGAGCAAGGGCGAGTGCTGCGATGGCGGTAAGAGAGAGAATGCGAGCATTAGGCTGCATTGTTGGAGAAAAAGAAGGAACCAAAGGAGCGGAAAGGTTTGAGGGCCAAGAACGCCTAGGTTGAACGTCGGAGGACTCGAGAGACAACCAAGAAAAAAGCGAGGACGAATTTCTCGCTCTTTAAGTGCGTTCCCAGGGCAGCTTCGGTTGGAATGCAAAGCTCAAGTGCTTCGAACTACCCGTTCTCGGCACACAGGCTCGACACATTTCGACTGTCCAGTGCCGCGCGCGTGTTAACCGCCTCCAAGATTTAGATACACAGAATACGTACTAATAGTAAGCCGTCGCTTTCATTAGTGTCTAGGGCTAAACTTTCGTTACTGTAAAAACCGGGTGATCTTCCGAGTTCTTTGGCGGTCATGAATGTAATAACTTTTTCGTGGGTACGGGATCCTTCGTACAGTTCAGTTATTATGCGGCGTGTGGCGATCTGAAACAAAATGACGAGATGCTATACAAGGGTCCTGTTCCGAGGCTTGTCACAGACAGGAAACCAGTTTTCAAGAGGAAAGCACGGGCACGCGAGAAACGGGAGACCCCGGAATGGTGCGGCCCGCGCACCGAGCCAATAAAATAAACCAAAGTTCTCCATGACAGGTTTTGTCAAACGCCTTAATCCATGAGTGATACTTTGGTGTTGAATCTTGCACTTGAGGAAGGGCCATCGACCAGGAGGGAACCCGCCAAGAAAGGTGGTCGGTGGACTGATAGGTGTGTTTGGGAGCCCAGTATGACATGCGCCCATGCTCACTGCCTCTAGACTCAAGTCAAAGAGGGTCGAGAAGCGCAAGGCTCGCACCCAAAATCACTCTCAGGCAAATACAAACGACGTAGATGAGCGACCACCTAAACGGTCACGAAAGCACTCCGATCGCCTGTCCGTGGCATCTCGCTCAGTACCAGATACGCATCCCAAACCTCGCGTACCTACCCAAATTATATCTTCCCTATTCTCCTCCAATCCAAAGGTCGAACCAAAACCCACAGTATCTGTACCGCATGCGCCGAGTAGGCCAAGTAATGCCCCACTCACTGACTCTTCGACTTTCACGGGGCTTGGCCTTGACTCCCTCATTGCCACACACCTCACAACAAAAATGAACATCTTGAAGCCCACATCGATACAACGCGCATCGCTTTCTACACTCCTGTCGCCAGGCGCGTCCTCGTGTCGAGACGCGTTCATCCAGTCCCAAACAGGTTCAGGAAAGACACTGTCATATCTCCTTCCAATTCTTCACGATTTTCTCCCTTTGAGTACCAACTCGTACATTGACCGCTCAATCGGAACTCTCGCAATCATCATCTCTCCGACACGCGAACTCGCCAAGCAAATATCAGACGTACTCGACGTGCTGCTGAAGCTCCGTCTGCGTCCGCCAGATGCCACGGTCGATGATGAGGAAAACAATGAAACTCGACTCACACGCTGGCTAGTATCGGGACTACTAACGGGGGGAGCGACACGGGGCCACGAGAAGGCTCGTCTCCGCAAGGGCGTACCCATCGTAGTCGCGACGCCGGGCCGTCTTCTCGACCATCTTCAAAAAACATCCTCGTTTGATGTCAGCAAGTGTCGCTGGCTGGTGCTTGACGAGGCCGACCGGCTCATGGAACTTGGGTTCGCGGATACGATCAAGGGTATCCTTGCTTGTCTGGAGGGGAGCCGAAATCTCGCGTTACAGGCTGTGAAAGGGGGGCGGAGCATGGATGTTCGCGGGTGGGACTGGAGTGTAAGAAGACGCAACATCCTTTGCTCCGCGACAATGCGTGAAGACGTCCAGGTTCTAGCTGGTGCTACTCTCCAAAACCCGATCATTATCAAAGCCACCGAGGTGGATTTACCTGGAATAGCTACGGATACTACTGAGAGTGCTGCAGCGGATCCAAAGTTTACACCTCCATCGCAGCTATTACAGAAATACACTGTTGTGCCACTCAAATTGCGTCTGGCACAGACTCCGTAGATTTCCACTGGCGCTTGCTAGGCGGTGCTACTTTGGATAATGACAGTAACAGCGGAGAATCAAGCGATCGTAGAGTGGCACAGATCTCGGGTGAGAATGGTAGTATAGAGGTTCATTCCCCGTTGCTTCCTGATACATCGATCTTCCGACTGCACGGGTCTCTACCCCCGGCTCTCCGCCACTCATCTCTCAGTGCATTCTCGTCCCCCAAGGCACCTCAAGCTGGTCGGTTAGCTTCAGTTTTGCTCTGTACGAGCGTGGCGGCTCGCGGACTTGACTTACCATGGGTGCGCGCCGTCGTCCAATACGATCTCCCAACAGAAGGCGGCGCCACTGAATACGTGCACCGTGTCGGTCGCACAGCGCGCGCGGGTCGTGGCGGACAGGCATGGTCGATTATTGCGCCGAGCGAGGAACCATGGGTCGAATGGGTTCAGGCGCGAATGGCCAGTGGAACCTCTGAAGGTAGCGCGGGCCACTCTCTCGAACCCGTGGCTGTGGAAGAAATTCTGCAGGCGGGTTTCGGTGGCAAAGATAGGGAGTACGAGGATCGCGCGACGGAGGTTCAATTGGCTTTTGAGCGGTGGTGTTTGCGTGGCAAAGAGGTGTGTTGCGTGTCTCTCCATGTGACCGCATAGGGATTGATGGCTATGTACGACAGAATGCGGAAATGGCACGCAAAGCTTTTGCTTCGCATCTTCGCGCATATGCAACACACCCTTCAGACGAAAAACACATCTTTCACATCCGACACCTACATCTCGGTCACCTTGCCAAGTCATTTGCGTTGCGCGAGGCTCCTGGCTCTATAAGTAGGCATGGAAAGAGCCAGGGCACGACCAGCGGAAAGAAACAGACTCGTAGATTAAAAGGGCGTAGTGGGGAGAACGATGGTGATGGCGATCCGGATGCAGAACGGCGGATGAGCGCTGCTGTACGTAATCAGGGACGTCTCGTCAAGAA
>WNFQ01000964.1_pt1 | contig 29580 bp, 23 predicted proteins | sample 5400171 | NCBI WGS metagenome assembly WNFQ01 (sample SAMN13153356, study PRJNA577476) | soil metagenome | isolation source: 20 cm soil under Madrone tree | place: USA:California | collected 2016-06-14
GTGCGGAGCTAGGCCGTCTGCTTCGATGCAATAACGGCGCACTTCATCGGATACAGTGAGCACCAGATCGAAGCTTGATCGCATCAAGCGGTAGGCGACACGATGTTTGGTAGTCCGCAGGATGCCCATGTCTCGGCGACTTGAAACGAGTGCGGGCGCATCCTTCACACGCGATACCAGCCCACCCCATAAGTCCGATGTTTCATGGAACGTGTGGACGATATCAACGCCTTCCCCACGGATGAATCTGCGGATTTTCTGAGCAACCCGCAATGAATTCCAATCATAGGTCCTGCGCAAGGGCAGCACATAACTCTGGCAAGGCAGTGATCGAAACAGCTCAATTTTTTCGTCTAGCTTAAACGTAATCAGCGTGCTGCGAAAACGATCTTTTGGAAGCAAACGGATTGTTTGCAGAATTGCCCGCTCGGCTCCGCCTGCTACACACAACTGGTCAATTAAGAAAAGAACATGAGCCGACTTTTTCCCCGGCATGAAACGATTCCCTTTTTCACCCATGTCCTCCCCCATGGTCAAACACCGTGTGCTACATCTGGGGATTGAATATCAGATACAAAGTCGACTGACTGCAGTGCCTGTGTTTCCTGCTGGAGCCAAACGCCGCGGGCCGCCATGCCCAGGAACAACCATAAGAATCCATTAACCTGCAGGTAAGACCAGCGATCACCAAATAGATTCACTATTGCAGCGCAGACGATGGTGGCAAATAATGCACACCCTATCGCTTGCAACAAAGGGTCGTTCGCGTTTCGAAACAGTCGCCAAGCCAGTCCAGCTGCAGAGGCAAACAACCAAAGAAAGACCAAGAGCCCAACGAAGCCCATCTCGACAAGCAGCTTCAAATAGTAATTGTGAGTGTCGCGATATGGGCCGACGCGCCCCATAAACTCATAGGTGTCGAAACCTCTTCCTAAAACGGGGTTGTGCGTTATCACATCAACTGCGTCTGTCCAAATGGCGACGCGCTCCTGTGCGGATGAATCGAGTCCTTGTCCCTCTTGATAGGTCATGAACACGCGCTCGCGAACAGCGTTGGGGAGAATGCCCTCCCAAACAAACAGCAAAACAGCAAGACATAGCAGTAGTTTGCGCTCGCGAATTATTCCTAGGACAAGAATGCCAACTAATAAGCCCAGATAGCCGCCGCGTGAAAACGTAAATATAAGGCAATACACGCAAGTAATAGCGGCACCCCAGAGTCCCAAACGTACCGACTTTTTCTTCCAGAATGTGGTCAACCCTAACAAGAAGACCGCCATTTGCGCCTGGAAAGCCCCCATCCCATTTTCTCCAGCATAACCAAGGGGTCCTGCTTCCCGAAGCTCATCCGAGAACTTGGAATAGTCACGACCGGAGATAGTGCTGTGATAGCTGCGATTAATTGCGAGGACCGAGATACAAACCAAGATCAGAGTGATGGTCATTTGCTTCGGGGTTCGTAGAGCTGCGGCAGCAACGAAGAAAATAGACATCATCTCCACATAATTCTTCCAATTGGAAAAACGCTCGTCGCTGAAGGAAATAGGTAGAGGCAGATCTTGCAGGAACGAGCCCTCCCAGAGGGCCAGAAAAGTCAAAACGCAAAATATCAGGATCACTTTGTTTAACGAAGAGCCTACAAAGACCGGTTTTTCGCTGTGCACGAGCAGGCCGATCAGGACACTCAGCAACAGAATGTCGACCAGTTTTTCGCCGAAAGGATATGGGTGAACCCAATAACGTACGGTCTGCATGGGCAAGAGCGGAACGAGGAAATAAAGTCCAATCCGCGGATTTCGGAAGATGGAAAGAAGAGCGGCAATAATTGCGCCTACGTAGATAAGGAGCGGAGCATAAGTGGAAATTCCTAGATGCATGGAGACTTATTTTCGAAACCCATCGCGAGGCAATTGGTTTAGTACCCGGCAATTTACTTTATGAAGTTTGCGTGCTCGCGCTGTCCAGTCGAATTCGGATTCAACTCTGCTGCGACCTGCCGCTCCCATACGCTGGCGAAGCTCGTGGTTTGTCAAGAGCTCGCGAAGGGCACTGGCTAGTTCGTGGGGATCGTGAGCATCGACAAGCAAACCAGTGATTCCATCAGCTACGGCCTCAATTGCGCCACCTGAACGCCCCCCAATTACAGGCTTTCTGGCTGCATTGGCCTCAAGAAAAACCATTCCAAAACCCTCCACATCGCCATCCTTCTCATGACGGTTCGCAAGCAGCATCACTTCGCATAAATTGTAAATGTCCGGCAGGCTCTCCGTGGAGACAAGTCCGGCGAAAGTGACTCTGTCTTGTAGTCCGAGCTCGCGGCTAAGCGATTGCAGCTTGTCTTCCTCAGGTCCGCTTCCGGCAATCAGGTAGTGGGCTTCGGGAAACTCTTGGCACACGCTTGCAAATGCTTCGAGCGCCGCTCGATGACCTTTTCTGGGTACCAAGCGCCCCACAGTCAGAATTACGACCTTGCCTGCAAGGTTATAACGCGCCATCAATGTCTTGGCGGGCGGTTCTGGCCGGAATCGAACCGCGTCCACACCAGGAGTGACCTTTTCGATACGCGTTTCGCCTACCCCAATACGCAGCAGGTGTTCCTTGGTGAACTCCGAATTGGCGACCACAGCCGCGGCCCCTCTGTAGATGCGATCGCGTATGTACGGCTGATATCTGTAATGGTCTGTTTGCGTAATCTCTTCACCATGGGCGTACATCACGTACGGGATACCGCTCAATCTGCTTACGATCCATGCGATCAAGCCTTGGGGATACAGATCTCCCGCATGGATTACGTCTGGTCGAACTCGCAAGATTTGCCAGACTGTTTGAAAGAACGGAAAAATCCCCTTCGGCAATTCCATATACTTCCAGGATTTCAGGGGTTTAAGTCTTCGGTGAATCCGAAAGGACGGCGATGAATGCTTTGCATCGAAAGCCTTCCATCCCGGGACCTTCTTGGTGAGGATGACGACCTTGGCTGCGCCTGAAGCCACCAATTCTCGATACAAGTTGTAGTAATACTCTCGCGATCCGCCGGCATGTGGAGAAAACGAGTCGGCAAGAAACAGAATGCGCGTCGGGGCGGTCTGCTTCGCAGCCTTGCTTAGGCGGGATGTGCTTTCGGATCCTTCTCCGCAGGTCGAAATTGGAGTCTGCTCTTCGACGGTTTGTGTCGCGAACTTACTCATACCGTCTATTGAGCCCCCCGTCTGAGCAATACGACCTTGATCGTCTCAAAAAGGACGGCACAATCCACGAACAATGAAAGGTTCTTCAAGTAAAAGAGATCGAGCTCAAGCTTGTCCCTGGCATCGTCCATAGTCGAGCCGTATCGGAAACGGACTTGAGCCCAGCCGGTCAAACCCGGCCGAGCCGAGTGTCTGAGATGAAAATACGGTATCTTCTCCTCAAGCATCGTGCAGAATACCGGCCGCTCAGGGCGTGGGCCCACGAGGCTCATTTCTCCTCGCAGCACATTGAATAGTTGCGGAAGTTCATCGAGTCGTGCCTTACGAATGTATTTGCCAACTTTCGTGACGCGGCTGTCCTGCTTTTCAGCCCATTGTGGCCCGTTTTTTTCCGCGTCTTGAACCATGGAACGGAACTTAATCAACTCAAATTCACGCCCCATGTATCCGACCCGCACCTGCCGAAAGAAAATTGGTCTACCAGATTCCAGGTAAATGGCTAGCGCGACCAAAGGCACAATTGGGGCGCTGAGGATCAGCAATATAAGCGAAGCCATGATGTCGATGACGCGTTTTGAGGCCAACAACCACGCGGACTTCTTGAAACCATCGGAGAGGATTAACCAACTCGGAGAGAGGTGTTCCAGTGCAATCCTGCCTGACAGCCGTTCGAAACAGTTATGGACATCTTCGACCCCAATGCCTGCAAGTTTTAGATGAAGTAGTTCGCGTATCGGCGTTCCACCGCGGCGCTCTCTGAGCGATAGAATCACGCGGTCAACCCTTTCAGTCTGCACAATCTTCTCGAGATCGGCTGTTGCACCAATGATCTTCGGATTCACCAGAGACTTCCCTATATCCATACCCCTCTCGTCCAGGAACCCGACCACCTTCATGTTGTATTCGGGATGTCCAAGGATGTGTCTGACAAGAGAGATCCCTGCATCCCCGGTTCCGACCACGAGGATTCGTTCGTTGCCACGGGCCAGCAAGTTCGTCGCATTCGCAGAGAGTCGCCAACCTAAGAGAAATGCCAAGCTCAACGGCGACGCCAGAACGGCGATGCCTCTGCCTAAACTGGCGTTTGGACTCAGGAAGTAGATAACAGACAGGACGACGCACGCCACGCCCAGCGCTTGCATCATGTGGACAAGCAGGTCAATACGCCGCCTCACGACCTGGAAGTCATAGAGATCATTGAAATAGAGTGAGGTTTCGCAGACCGCCACGACCAACGCAATCTTTGCCCAGTACGTAACTTCGCCTATTTCCATTGATAGCGTGCCACGTAGGCGTAGGGCGGAGGCCAAAATTAGTATGAATACGAACGCGACAGAGTCTACCCCAATGAGCAGAAGCGTTCGCGCCGGAACCTGATGTGAGCCTATTCGTGGCATTTTCTGTTTGGCGATCGGACCTGTGCGGCGACGGTTTGCAAGCGCAGGCCTCCAGCAGGGTGCCGGCAATTCTCCCGCCAGTCGACGCTCGCGTAAGTCTATTCTTTACAGTTAGAAGACCGGGTCGTTTTCGTTCTTTTGGCCAGCTGGGAACAACAATTCCACTTTTGTCTCTTCCTGGGGTCTTTAAAGACACCATTTCAGTGCGTTGTAGGGGCATAGGTTCATCCTGGCTAAGTCTTAGCCACTTCCCCAGGCATGAAAAACAATGCCTGGGAAGGGAAGTTGTCGGGACACTTGGTCCACATTTGCTCGGGCATTCGATTTAGTATTGCCTTTATTTGCAGCGACTTACAGCAAAAACGATGCAAGCATGGGGTGTCTAAGTGGCCCCGCGCTTGCTCCCTCCAAACTGAACTTCTTGAGCAAATTGGTCATTTTTCGTCGTTATCGGGAGATCACATAGCATGCGAGTGTTGTTAACTGGGCATTCAGGGTACATCGGCACTGTAATGGCCCCTTTGCTGGCCGACGCCGGCCACCAGATCGTGGGACTGGACACCGACCTATTTGAGCAATGCACCTTCGGGGCGCCTCCGCGTCAGTTTTTTTCGATCCGCAAAGATATTCGGGACGTCTCGCCGGCTGACTTGGAAGGTTTCGACGCTGTAGTCCACCTTGCCGGACTCTCGAACGACCCCCTGGGTAATCTCAATCCAGACCTGACCTACGAAATCAATCACAAAGCTTCTGTGCACTTAGCCGAGTGCGCCAAGCAATCCGGTGTGGAGCGCTTTGTCTTTTCGTCCTCGTGCAGTACTTACGGCGCAGCGGGTGAAAAGATCCTCGATGAATCCGCCGAATTCAACCCGGTCACGCCGTACGGTACATCGAAGGTGTTGGTCGAGCGTGATGTCGCCAAGCTGGCCAGCGCGAATTTCAGTCCGACCTTCCTTCGCAATGCCACAGCCTACGGCGTCTCTTCGCGCCTTCGTTTCGACCTCGTGCTGAACAATTTGGTCGCGTGGGCGTTCACTACTGGACGGGTGTACATCAAGAGCGACGGCACACCCTGGCGCCCCATCGTACACATCGAAGATATCTGTCGCGCATTCCTGGCTGTTTTGGAAGCGCCTCGCGAACTCGTGCACAACCAAGCTTTCAACGTTGGCCGCAGCGAAGAGAATTATCAGATTCGCGACCTGGCGGAAATTGTCAAAGAGACTGTCCCGGGATGTCGCATTGAATATGCTCTCGATGCAGGTCCTGACACACGCTGCTACCGGGCCGATTTCAGCCGCATCTCACGTACCCTTCACAATTTCCAGCCGCAATGGGACGCTCGTAAAGGCGCCGTGGAATTGTACAAGGCCTACCAAAAGATCCAGTTGCGTCTTGATGACTTTGAGGGTGCTCGCTACAAACGCATCGATCACATACAAGGCCTGTTAGCGTCGGGTCGGCTGGATTCAACATTACGCTGGCAGTCCGCCGATGTCGCGAGCGTGGTCCAGGCTGCCGCCGAATAATGCAGCGACTTGGGTGACGCATGATTTTTCGGGAGACCAAATTGCCAGGGGCTTTTGTGATTGAGCAAGAAAGGCATGCAGACGAGCGCGGTTTCTTCGCTCGCACGTTCTGTCGCGAGGAATTTACCGAGCGCGGCATGAATCCGCATGTCGCGCAGTGCAACGTTTCCTTTAACAAACGTAGAGGAACGCTGCGGGGGATGCATTACCAAGTGCAGCCTCTTGCTGAGGCCAAACTGGTGCGCTGTACATCCGGTGCCATCTTTGACGTCATTATCGACTTGCGCGATTCTTCGGCAACTTTCTGCCAGCACGTCGCCATCGAGTTGTGCGCGCGAAGTGGCAACATGCTTTACATTCCCGAGGGCTTTGCGCACGGTTTTCAAACACTTGAAGACAATACCGAGGTCTTCTACCAGATGTCCCAACCTTACGCCGCTGAATGTGCCCGCGGAGTACGCTGGAATGACCCATCGTTTGCTGTCGAGTGGCCATCTGCAGATCGCATCATCCTCGAACGTGACCGCAACTATCCCGACTTTGTCGCACGGAGCGGTGGATTAGCTCAATGAGCCAAGCCGTCCAAAGTGCAGCAGTGCAGAGCGATATAGGCCATGACCTGCATCGTTTCATCGATACCCTTTATCCGATTTGCCGCAGTATCACCGGTGAAGGTCTGCGCGAAACGCTGCGAATAATTGGAACCCACATCCCGTTGACTCTCAACGAAGTGCCAACAGGTACCCAGGTCTTCGATTGGACTGTGCCCAACGAATGGAACATCCGCGATGCTTATGTGAAGAATTCTCGCGGCGAACGCGTAATCGATTTTCAAGCGTCGAATCTACACGTTGTCAACTACAGCATTCCGGTACATCGCCGGATGCGGCTTTCCGAACTGAAGACCCATTTATTCGCGTTGCCAGACCATCCTGATTGGATTCCATACCGTACCTCTTACTACAAGGCAAGCTGGGGGTTTTGTGTGACCCAGCGTCAGCTGGAGCTCTTGCCTGACGAGGAATACGAAGTTGTCATCGACTCGATGCTCCAGCCGGGGCATTTGACCTTCGGCGAATATTTTCTTCCGGGCGATCTCCCGGACGAGATCATCCTCTCGACACACTGTTGCCATCCGTCCATGTGCAACGACAATCTTTCCGGCATCGCCATTTCGACTTTCCTCGCGAGACTTGTATCCGCGCAACCGCACAGGTATTCGTATCGATTTCTATTCATTCCCGGAACGATTGGAGCCATAACTTGGTTGGCTTTGAACCAGGAGCGGGCTCCTCGGATACGTCACGGATTAGTGCTCGCCGGTCTCGGCGATGATGGAAATCTTCACTACAAGCGAAGCCGACAAGGAAATGCCGAAATCGATCGTGCCGCCGCCCACGTGCTGCACTATAGCTCTTACCCGCATGAACTGATTGACTTTTCCCCCTACGGTTACGACGAAAGGCAATTTTGCTCGCCGGGAATCAATCTGCCGGTCGGACGTCTCTCTCGCAGTCCGCACGGTACATTTCCCGAATATCACACGTCCGCAGATAATCTGGAGTTTGTTCACCCGGAGAAGCTCTCTGAATCCTTCGAGGCTTGCCTCCGAATACTGACTTTGCTCGAGCGAAACGAAACCTTCTTAAATCTGCACCAGAAGTGTGAACCGCAGCTTGGAAAGCGCGGCCTCTACGGAACGATCGGTGGCGCCGCGGACTCTCGCGACCGGGAATTGGCCATGCTGTGGGTTCTAAATTTCTCTGATGGTAGCCACTCCCTCTTGGATATCGCGGAGCGATCAAAGATGGGCTTCGATTGCATCCGGGCAGCGGCCGAAGCCTTACGGGCAAGCGGCCTCCTACGCGAGTGCCTGGAATTTACTTCGGCTATGCGTGTGGACTCACCCGAAAGGACAACCTCATGAACGCGATTTTCATTGACACGATGAACGAGGACGACGGCCGGCGTGCGCTGCTGTATGACGGCCAGATAATTGTTCACTCGCCCAGCCCAAGTTCTCTTGCTCTGGTCGAATTCGCCCGCGAAATGCTTCGCGACGCTTTTGCCGGTGTGGACCCGGAGACGGCGCAGTTTCACATGCCCGTTGAGCGCTACGCGGCAGTGCTCGCTGAGCTCAAACCCAAGTTTATCCACCACCCAACGGCAAAAGAGTGTATCCAGGGAATCCTGCGCGAAACCGGTTGCGATCTCACTAAGACTTATTTCGATGTCCCCCGTATGCGTACCTCAACGAGTGACCAATATCTGACCAGTGGCATTGCTTATGCCTTCCACCCCCACCGTGACACTTGGTACTCCGCTCCCATGTGCCAAATCAACTGGTGGATGCCGATTTATCCGGTGGTTTCAGAAAACGCTATGGCTTTTCATCCGCGTTATTGGAATCAGGCGGTACGCAACGGCTCTGCCCATTACAACTATGATGAATGGAACCGCACCAGCCGCCAGAGTGCCGCCCAGTTTCTGAAAGAGGACACCCGAAAGCAGCCTCGACCCGAAGAGCCCCTCGAACTCGATCCCCAGGTCCGCGTGATTACGCCTCCAGGAGGCATGTTGCTCTTCTCGGGCGCGCAAATGCACTCGAGCGTACCCAACACTTCCGGTCGGACTCGCTTGAGTATTGACTTCCGCACTGTGCATATCGATGACCTAGTGTCCCGTCGTGGCGCTCCCAACGTTGATTCCGAATGCACCGGTACATGTATGCATGACTACCTGCGTGGCACCGACCTGGCCCACGTCCCAGAGGAGCTCTACGCCTTGTATCAGAAGCAGCCGCCGCTTGTGCGCCAACGTGAACTGCAGACTACTGCCAGTTGATGAATTTCGGGAAAATACTATGACTACCGCAAGCGAAGTCGTGCCTAGCACAGACACAATCCCCAAAGGCTTGCAAGACTGCGTTGCGCTTGTGACCGGCGCAAGCTCTGGAATCGGAAGGGCCATCGCTCTGGGGTTGGCGGCGCAGGGCGCCTGCACTCAGTTTATCGGCCGCAATGCGCAAAGTCTTGAACCAGTTTTGCAAATTGCTCGCAAGACCTCGCCCAAGTCCCGCTTGTATCGGGCGGATCTCACGCGTGAGGAGGACATTCGGGCTTTAATCACCGATGTCAATAGCATGTATGGCCGACTGGACGTTCTGGTCCACAGTGCTGGGGTCATCTATCACGGTGAGCACGCCAGCGCTCCCGTCTCGGAACTTGATGCTCTGTATTGCGCCAACGTACGGGGACCCTATCTTCTGACCCAATTGGCTCTGCCTCTTCTTCGAATCGGGCCAGGGCAGATCGTTTTTGTGAATTCCAGCAGCGGTTTAAGAGCCCGTGCTCGCGCGGGTCAGTTTTCCGCTACGCAGCATGCAATGAAGGCAATCGCGGACAGCCTTCGTGATGAAGCTAACGCCGATGGCATCCGTGTCCTGAACGTTTTTCCAGGGCGCACGGCCACACCTCGCACCGAGAAACTCTTCCACGAGGAAGGGGTCGCCTACCGCCCGGAGTTACTCATGCAGCCGGAAGATGTGGCCACTATCGTGCTTCATGCGCTTAACATGCCGCGCAGCGTGGAAGTGACCGAGATCGCTCTGCGACCGCTGTACAAGTCCTATTGAGGCCTGCCATGAACCAGACGAATTCGAAATGCCGGTTTTGCGCGACCAAGCTTGAGCACACTTTTGTGGATCTTGGCATGTCGCCTTTGTGCGAGAGCTATCTTAGTTCTGACCACCTGAATCAGATGGAGCCCTTTTACCCGCTCCACGTATACGTCTGCGCCAACTGCTTCCTGGTTCAGCTCGAAGCCTACGTCAGCCCGGAACATATTTTTTCGGACTACGCCTATTTTTCTTCGTACTCCGATTCCTGGCTTGCTCATGCGAAAGCCTACACCGATCAGATGACGCAGCGGTTTTCTCTGGATTCCAACAGCCTGGTTGTGGAAGTTGCCAGCAACGACGGTTACCTTCTTCAATATTTCGTCCAGAAAAGCGTCCCGGTACTCGGCATCGAGCCCGCCGCAAACGTTGCTCCTGAAGCGGTCAAAAAGGGCGTAGCCACCTTAGTGAAATTCTTCGGCACCAAGACGGCTCGAGAACTCGCTGCGGCTGGCAAAAAAGCTGATCTGCTCCTTGGTAACAACGTCCTCGCACAAGTTCCCGACCTAAACGACTTTGTGGCCGGCATGAGCATTCTGCTCAAGCCTGGTGGCGTTATTACCATGGAATTCCCTCATTTGCAGCGCTTGATGGAAGAGAACCAATTCGACACGATTTACCATGAGCATTTCTCATATTTTTCGCTGCTTACCGTGGAAAAGATCTTTGCTGCGCATGGCCTGACACTATTCGATGCGGAAGAGCTGCCCACGCACGGCGGCTCGCTGCGTATTTATGCTCGCCATCGCGAAGACTCCACGCACCCGGTCACCTCGCGCATCGCCGATCTCCGCGCACGAGAGGAAAATCTGGGATACGGGAAAATTGAGACCTATTCTCAATTCGCTGATCAGGTGAAAGAGACCAAGCGCAAGCTGCTCGATTTCTTGATCCAAGTTAAACGCAGCGGGAAAAAGATCGCTGGATATGGCGCGCCCGGCAAGGGCAATACCCTGTTGAATTATTGTTCCATTCGCACCGACTTCATCGACTACACCGTTGATCGCAATCCGCACAAGCACGGTAAATTTTTGCCCGGCACGCGGATACCGATTTATCCGCCAGACCAAATTCGTCGCACACAGCCGGACTATTTGCTGATTCTTCCCTGGAACCTGAAACAGGAAATCATGCAGCAGAATGCATTCATCCGTGACTGGGGAGGCAAGTTTGTCGTGCCGATTCCAGAAGTGAAGGTTTACTCATGATCTCGTTGCTCAGACACGATCCGTCCATGGGACGGGTTCTAAGGAGAAGGCTTCCATGAAAGTGGTCATCTTCTGCGGCGGTCTTGGGATGCGGTTGCGCGAATATGCCGACAACGTGCCCAAGCCCATGGTGCCGATTGGCTATCGCCCTGTCCTTTGGCACGTAATGAAGTACTACGCCCACTATGGCCACAAGGACTTCATCTTGTGCCTGGGGCATCGCGCGGATGCCATCAAGCAGTACTTCTTGCATTATGACGAGTGCATTTCGAACGATTTCTCCCTTTCCAATGGTGGCAAGGACCTGCAATTGTTCAACAGCGATATCCACGATTGGAATATCACCTTCGCCGAAACCGGAACGCACTCAAATATCGGGCAGCGTCTCAAGGCCGTCGAACGCTATCTCGCTGGCGAGCAGGTGTTCCTGGCCAACTACGCGGATGGTCTCACGGATATGGCACTGCCGCAGCTCATTGAGTTCTCCCGGCGGCACGACAAGATTGCAACATTTGTCTCGGCCAAACCGAATCTGACGTATCACGTAATTTCCGCCGACGGCGACGGCTTTGTAAGCGAAGTTAAATCCATCCGTGATACTGCCCTTCGCATTAACAGCGGTTATTTTGTCTTCAAGCGAGAGATTTTCGACTACATGCGAAATGGAGAGGAGCTTGTTCTCGAACCCTTTCAGCGTCTAATGACACAAAAGCAGCTAGTCGCTTACGCTCATGATGGTTTTTACGCCTCCATGGATACTTTTAAAGATAAACAGCAGTTGGACGACCTGTACGCTCGCGGCGAGGCCCCTTGGGAGGTTTGGAAAAATGCGCAGCAACGCGAAGAGGCTGCCATTGCCATCGCTGACGCTGTGACGGATCGAATCTAGGGCCGCTCTTTTCATCATGATGACCCTTTTCCCCGCAGAACTTGGTAAGCAGCCGCTCCATGTCCTTTGCATTGGCGCGCACTCCGACGATATCGAAATCGGTTGTGGCGGAACGCTTCTACGGCTGCTCCAAGCGCAACCTAATGTCCGCATGGATTGGGTCGTTTTCAGTTCCAGCGCCCTGCGTCGCCAAGAAGCGCTTCGTAGCGCCAGCCTTTTCTTTAACGGAGCTAAGTGCAAGAACGTCTCGATTTGGTCCTACCGTGATGGGTTTTTTCCATATCAGGGAGCGAAGATCAAGCGGGAGTTCGAGCGCCTGAAGAAACGCGTCAACCCAACTCTGATCTTCACGCACTACCGCCATGACTTGCACCAGGATCACCGGTTACTGAACGAACTCACTTGGAACACATTCCGCGATCAACTCATCCTGGAATATGAAATTCCCAAGTACGATGGAGACCTAGGTTCTCCAAACGTGTTTTCGCCTTTGGACGAATCGACGTGTCGGAAAAAAGCCGCTTTCCTTCAGCAGGCCTTCCGCACACAGACGGCGAAACGATGGTTTTCCACTGACACCTTCCTGGCTCTGATGCGCTTGCGCGGCGTAGAGGCAAGCTCTCCAACCGGATTCGCGGAGGGTTTCTACGCCAGAAAGATTAGCTTGGGGTTGCAATGATATTTCGTTTGGTGACAGGCCGTGCCGCGGATGAGGCCCACAAAAGGGTGGACGCATGAATTCTGAATGGCTTCGAGACTTCTGGCGCTATCGCGAGCTGCTCTACTTCCTGGCTTGGCGCGATGTGAAAGTACGTTACAAACAGGCAGCGCTTGGCGCTTCCTGGGCGATCATCCAACCCTTGCTGACCATGATCATTTTCACTCTCTTTTTTGGTCGCTTGGCCGGCGTCCCTAGTGACGGTATTCCGTATCCTCTGTTTTCGTTTTGCGCCCTGGTCCCGTGGACCTATTTCGCTACCACCCTCTCCCAGGGAGGAAACAGCCTAATTGGCAATACTTCGCTGATTACAAAGGTCTATTTCCCCCGCGTATTATTACCTGCCGCAACGGTACTAAGCGGACTGCTGGACTTCATTATTGGTGCGTCATTTCTAGCTTTGATGATGATGTATTACCACGTCAAGCCGGGATGGTCACTACTTATGGCGCCGCTCTTCGTCGCCGGCATGGTCGTGTTGGCATTTAGCGTGAGCATGTTTCTCGCTGCCCTCAACGTTCGATATCGCGATGTCAAATACGCCTTGCCATTCATCGTTCAGATCTGGCTGTTTGTCACGCCGATCATCTATCCCGCAACTTTTCTGCCCGCCAAAATCAAGCGCTTTTTGGCTTTCAATCCGATGGCTGGCTTTCTCGAGGGATTCCGCTCGTCTCTCTTCGCCACGAGGCGGGTGGACTGGAGTTTAGTAGCCATGTCCGTGTTGATCACCGCGGTTCTGCTGGTTATCGGCGCTATCTATTTTCGCAAGACGGAAAGATCTTTTGCCGACATCGTCTGAGCGTGAAAGGGTGCGGTTGGATCTGTTTTCGGTCTCACTATGAGCCAAGCAATTGCTGTTGAAAAGATCTCAAAGAAGTTCGTCCTGGGTGCGCTTCAGCGCGACACCATGTTGCGCGAACGTGTAATCAGTTTGCTCCGCGCGCCGTTTCGTCGTTCTTCTGCTTCCCCTAACGTCTTGTGGGCCCTGCGCGATGTCTCTTTTCGCGTCGACACCGGTGAAGTTGTAGGCATCATCGGGCGCAATGGCGCTGGCAAGAGCACTCTGTTGAAAGTGCTCTCCAAAATCACCTATCCCACCTCAGGCGCCGTTCACGTCGAAGGCCGCGTCGCTTCGCTCCTTGAAGTCGGCACCGGCTTCCATGAAGAGCTTACGGGCCGCGAAAATATCTATCTGAATGGCTCGATTTTGGGCATGAAGCATGGCGAAGTCGCGGCCAAACTTGATTCTATTGTGGAGTTTGCCGGCGTGGCCCAATTCCTCGACACTCCGATCAAGCGCTATTCCACCGGTATGCGTCTGCGGTTGGGTTTTGCAGTGGCTGCTCACCTCGATCCGGACTTGCTGATTGTGGACGAGGTATTGGCTGTCGGCGACGCCGGTTTCCAACGCAAATGTCTCAACGCCATGGAAGGTCTTCGCAGCGGTGGTCGCACTGTCCTTTTCGTTTCCCACAATATGGCCGCTGTTGAAAATCTTTGCTCTCGCTGCATCTGGATTGATGCAGGACAAGTGCGCATGGACGGCGCTCCACGAGAAGTCATCGAAGCCTACATGAACACCTTCGCAAACGCCCGCGAAACCATGGCCGACTTACGTTCCGTAACCGACCGCCGCGGCTCCGGTGAAATTCGCTACACCGGCATCGAGTACCTCACGCCCGTCGGCGAGCCTCTCCCGGTTGTCCGTAGCGGAGACAACTTCGTCATTCGTTTTCACTATCACGCCGATAAGCCGGTCGCTTATCCCAGTTTTGGTTTCCGCCTCTATACCGAACTCGGCACTCTCGTTACCGACACTAGCACCTGGCACCATGGCATCGATATCCCGCTCATTTCTCCCGGCGACGGCTACATCGACTTGCAGATCGATCTCCTCAATCTCCTGCCCGCACGCTATTACATCTCTCTCTGGATAACTGGTGCATCTTCTCCGGTTCATGACAATGTCGAGCACTGTGCCCAGCTCGAAGTCGAATTGGCCAACGTATATTCATCGGGGAAAATGCTTGACAGCCGCTCCGGCATCGTCTTTTTTCCGCAACGCTGGAAGGTCCATGAATTGCTCCCTGCCAGCGCGGATAACTCGGTGAGTGATACATGAGGGAGATGCCTCTCGTTAGCGTTGTCACTCCCGTTTACAACGGCGAACAGTATCTTGCCGAGTGCATTGAGAGTGTTCTGTCCCAGACTTATTCCAACTGGGACTACGTGATTGTCAATAATTGCAGCACCGATAAGACCCTCGAAATTGCTGAATCCTACGCCGCCAAGGATCCGCGAATCCGCGTTCACACCAACTCTCGCTTCGCGCCCATCATCGAGAATCACAATCTCGCTCTACGTCAGATTTCTCCCGAAAGTAAGTATTGCAAGGTGGTTTTTGCGGATGACTGGCTCTTCCCCGCATGCATTTCAGAAATGGTGAAAGTCGCGGCATCGAATGCTTCCGTCGGGCTCGTCGGTGCTTACGGCCTAGATGGAACGCAGGTCCTGTGGACGGGATTGCCTTACCCAGGTACGTTCGTTGAAGGACGGGAAGTGTGCCGCCGAAGTCTCTCGGGCGGCCCTTACACTTTTGGCACCCCGACTTCGTTGCTCATGCGCTCAGACTTGGTTCGCAGTCGCGGAGCTTTGTATGAGGAAACGAATCTTCATGCCGATCACGCTGCCTGTTATGACCTCTTGCAAGAATCACATTTCGGTTTTGTCCATCAGGTGCTCACCTTTTCCAGAGCGCGCCACGAATCGAATCATGCGTTTGCCAGAAATATGGACAGCATCATTCTTGGCGACTTTAGCGTGCTTATTAAGTATGGTGCCGTTTACCTTACGGCAGAAGAACGGCGGGCTCGTCTGGATTGTCTGTTCGACCTTTATTATCGCCGCCTAGCTCAAAGCGTTGTCCGCCTACGGGGCAAGGAATACTGGAACTACCATCGTGACCGGATGAATGCAATCGGACTTCGAATCAATCGCCTTCGCCTGGCGGGCGCAGTCGTCCGAAAAGTGATTATTAGTCTATTTCAACCGCAGAACAGTATCAGACAAGCCGCCGAGTATTGGCCGGCGCGCTTCAAGAAAAACAGCAAGCGTGAAACCCAATCCGCAAATCCTGCGGCGCATCGTCCAGCTTCCGGAGGACAGACGCGGAGTGTGGCCCCATGAAACCCGTCTTTCGCGACCGCGTCGGAAAGCGGGCGGGGCAGGCCGTTGAACCGTGGATTTCTCGTTACATGCTTGCGGTTCTAGAACCTCTGCACCGAAACATCCGCAGCGCCCATAGGTGCGAGGATACGATTATCGTAGATAGGACCGAACCATGAACGCCGCGAAGGGCACTTCCATCAGCATACTCATGTCGACCCGGAATCGGGCCGCGAGCTTGTCACGCACGTTGGATTCGCTATTTACTCCTCGGAACGTTTCCATGAACGACTGGGAAGTGATTGTCGCAGACAACGGTTCGGATGATACCACCTCAATGGTCTGCCGGAATTTCAGCGAGCGCTATCCCAACCATTTTAAGTCTCTTTATGAAAGTCTCGGCGGAAAGAGCTGTGCTCTGAACAAGGGCCTTGAGATCTGTCAAGGAGAACTCCTGGTTCTCATTGATGACGACGTGATCTGCCAGGCTGATTATTTGGATCAGATCCGCGACAACCTGGCAGAAAACAAGGATTGCGTTGTCCAGGGGCGGGTCTACGTTGATTACGACAGTCCATTGGAGCGTTGGTTCGACGCATACTTTGAGTCAATAATGTGCAGAATCGATTTGGGAGACGAACGGTGTGACCTCAAGCCGCCCCGCCAACTGTGGGGGTTGAATGCAGTTTTACCCATGCAGGCCATTGCGCGGGTCGGTGGGTTCTGCCCTGAGCTTGGCCCTGGGGCCAGCGGTTTTTCCGACGATGTTGAGCTCTCGCGACGTTTGCGGGCCGCCCGGTATCAGTTGATTTATGACCCTGAGATAGTTGTCAGACATCAGATCTCGGCAAATCGGCTCACCATTCCGTATGTGTTGAGGCGGAGTTACTCGATGGGCCGCTCGTCCGCATACTACGAACAAGCGCCCGCGGTTTCTCTATGGCGGTACGCAGCTTATATTGCCAGGGAAGTCCTTCGTGCTGTCCCCGGCCTGTTCATGAACTTGCTTGCGGGAAAATCAAACTTAGCTGTGCGCACGGCGTCCACGCATGCTGTCTCTATTGGTTTTATCAGCCAGCATTTCAAATTTCAAAGGGTGGGCAAACCGAATCTCACAGCGCCTATGATTTCACTTTCTCGACTAAACAGCAGCAAAGTTAGCTCGGTCCATCCAAGCGGGTCCTAAGAAATGACGAATAACAAGGCTTCACATCCATTTAAGGCAGGTGAGCTAGTTGAGGTGCGAAGCCGCGAAGAGATTCTTGCCACTCTCGACCAGAACGGACGTCTTAATGGGATGCCGTTCATACCTGAGATGCTCCGGTATTGCGGCAAGCGTTTCCCTGTGTTTAAACGCGCCGATAAAACCTGCGACAATATCAAGGATTGGAGCCTGCGACGCGTCAAAAACGCAGTCCATCTTACGGGTGTTCGATGCGATGGCGCGTCGCACGGTGATTGCGACGCTGGATGTCTCCTTTTTTGGAATGAGGTTTGGCTCAAAAAAGTAGATCCCAATTTCCTGAACAGCTCACAGCTAGACCACTCGGGTTTGCCCTCGACGCCCACACCTGCATCAACGAACGGACACGTGTGCACCGAGCAGAGCCTTCGAGATTCCGTTGTGCGTCCCGACCCCTCCTCTCCCGGGAATACTTTGTACACCTGTCAAGCAACCGAGCTGCGCGAATTCACCTCCGATCTCCCTTGGTGGGATCTCAGGCAATACTATCGTGATGTCCGTTCGGGGAATCTTCAACGCGGCTTGGGCGATTCAAAATCGGAAACCTTCTTGGAAACCATTCTCAGCATCCTTGAAGTTTTTCGAGCCTTGCTCATAACTACATTCAATAAATTCCAGGGCGTTCGAGGTGGCGTAGAGTACCCGCGTGTTACTGGCTCACTGGACGCCAGCACGCCATCCGTAGCTCTAAATCTGCAGCCCGGAGAATTCGTCCAGGTTCGGTCGAAGAACGAAATACTTGCCACCTTGGATCATCGCAACCGAAATCGCGGCCTGCTATTCGATTCAGAAATGGTTCGCTATTGCGGCGGTACGTTCCGCGTTCTGAAGCGTGTGAATCAAATCGTTGACGAACGCACCGGAAAGATGATGACTATGAAATCGTCCTGCATCATCCTTGACGGGGTTGCGTGCGTTTCCGAATTTCACCGGTGGTGTCCCCGGGCTATTTACCACTATTGGCGGGAAGCTTGGCTTCGCAGAGTCGAATAGTTGCAGTCCATATCGCACTGGTTCGTATCAATGTTGGCCGGCATTCCTTGGCGGGTCGGCTTCAATTTCCCCTCTACCATGATCGCCACGATCTATTCAGCTCCGCGAATTCAAGTAGACGACCGCCCAGACACGTTCTCGCCCTACCTTCTCAATATCAAATCGAAGAGTTCAAAGTGCTCGTCCGCAACGGACTTCCAAGTTCGCACAGAGGTGGAACAGTTCGCTAGTCTTCTGCCAGAAAACTCCTGTACTGCTTTGGCCATTTCTTCGACATCACCCGGCACCGCATAGTAGACATTTTCGTCGGGGAACAATCCCTTCTTCTTTGTGCTCGTCGTCACGATAAGTGTGCCCTGCTGGGCCGCTGCTAGAAAGCTTCCCCGCTTTGGATGAACGCCATCCAGAAAGGGCAGGACGCAGACATCAGACATTGCAAGATAGTTCGATGCGGCGATAGGTTCTAAATGCCCTGATGTCTGTATCCAGTTAGCGAGCTTTTCGGAATTGATCCGCTCGATTATTTCTCTATGATATGGATTGCGGTCAGATAATTCGCCCACAACGATCAGCTTAGCGGCAAATCGCCGGTTTCTGAGAATATTCAGAATATCAAGGACCTGTTCAAACCCCTTCCGAGGTTGGATAAATCCGAAATAGCTGAGCACCACTACGCCATCGGAGATTCCCTCGTGTTCCCGAAGTTTCTGAAGTTCATCCCTTTGCATTTTGGAAACCGGAATATTGGAAGCGATTGGAATGACCTTACACGGTACTTTACGCATCCCGGCAGAAACACCCCAGAACTGGTCCCTGTACGATTCATCGACCACAATGAGTGCGTCAGTCCAAGCACCCGAAAGCCAATGACGAAGCGGTCGAAAAACACCTGGGATAACACTTTTAGTTACGGTCATCGGCTCGTGTAAAGTCACCGCTACTTTCGGGGAATAGGGCCACAGTTTGATCGTTGGAACCAAGAGATCGAAGAGTCTATGAGGATAGTACTCGGTCGTCGGGAACTGGAAATGAACGACTTGCGGCTGAGTTCGCAAGATGTGCCGCAGAACTCTCGGTCCTTCCCGTATTGCCCAGCTGTCTACAACAGGTAGGACAGTGGGATTGGCGGCACTACGTTGGGTTCCCAGGTAAGAAGATGTGACAACCGAAACTTCTGCTCCCCGATCAACTAATGCCTCCGCAAGCCTTTCAGTGTAATCTCCCACTCCACAACGTGCTGGCGGGTAGGTTCCGCTGACCAAGCAAATACGGACAGGGTTCACACTTGCCATAGTTGGAGATGTTGTCTCATCGTGTCATGCTCAGAAATAATTACGTCTAACCTCTGTCCAAAGGAATTGGCTTGGCTTAACTTTCCCGGCGCCTGCGCAAAGGGGGGTAGCGATTCCTCTATAACCCAAAAGTATTTGCTAGGCGCCAGATTTCTTCGCATCCGCTAAGATCTAGCTATGTTCTCAAACGCCTCCGCAAAATGACACAAGACAGTTCCACTTACCTCCTAAATCTGCTCGCCGGAGAATTGCTCGAGGTCCGAAACTCGCGAAGGGATTCTTGCCACTTTCCACCAGAAGGCCGCCTTAATGCCATCACCTTCACGCCGAAAATGCTCCACGATTGCAGCAAGCACTTCAAACGCGCCAGTTAGTGTCCCCGGGCTATTTATCATTATTAGTGGGAAGATTGGCTGCAAAGAGTCGAGTAAGGCGATTTGTCGCAACGAACTCCAAGATTGCTTGGGATATATGTGCAAAAATCTTCCCCTTAGCGCCTATTGAACTTGCCGCTCACTCCTAAACGTACTGTTATGAGTGTGTTGGTCCTTCCTTTGGTTTGGAACGCTACTTGCACCAGCAAGGTCCATCATGGTTATAGCAGCCCTTACTTCTCTTCCAGACGCTCTCAGCCTTCTGATTACGGGATCTGTCTTGATCTTTTCTGGCGTGCTTTTGCGCCGAGTGCTCCTGACTTTCCAAAATAGGCCTGGCCTTAGCTCCGAGCGGGAACTGCACTCTCAGGATGGTCTCTGACGTGGTATCGTGTTCTCTCGTTTCGTTCAGCCTTCTCAATTAAGCAGGAGCGAGCCGTGCCTACTTGTGTGCGGGGACGCCACGGCGAACTCCTGAGTTCGCTTACTATGTGGAAGCCCAGTGCCCAAGTTTGGCCCTGTCGTTCACATATTACGAGCTCTCGACGTTCCAGCCGAGGGCTAAGTTCAAAGCAATCAGCAAGTTGAACTAGAGGTCTTTGGAACCGCCGGTGCTACGATCCTCGCAGAATCCTTGCCGGTGGCTGTCCGCCCGAAGCGCTAACAGGCGCAATCATGCGTTCAGATCTCAAGACCGCAGGAATCACCGTAAATGGGGGCTTCGTTGATGCGCGCTTTCCACTGCAAGTTCTTCGCCTTTCGAGGGTCGCTCGCTCGCGTGTTGCTGGCTGCCGTATTGGCATCAATTGGATTCGCTAGCCGCACTCAGGCCTCCACTACTTTCGTACAGCAGAACTCGTCGACTCCCCAAACGCCTCAGACGACCGTCGCTGTGCCCTACACTCTTGCGCAGACAGTGGGCAACCTGAATGTTGTTGTCGTCGGCTGGAACGATTCCACATCTGTTGTTAGCTCGGTGAATGACATCAGCGGAAATGCTTATAGCTTGGCGGTGGGGCCCACGGTACAGGCTGGCACAGCCACCCAAGCGATCTATTACGCCAAGAGCATCTCGGCTGCGGCTGCTGGCGCAAATACTGTCACTATCACATTCTCGGTTGCTGCAAATGCTCCGGACATTCGTATAGCCGAATACAGCGGACTTGACCCGGTGAATCCGCTCGATGTCGCCGTCGCATCTCAAGGCACTTCCGCCACGAGCAACAGCGGGACGGTGGCCACCACCACTGCCAACGATCTACTGATCGGCGCAAACATGGTGCAGACCCTAACGACCGCGGCCGGCGCAGGGTATACCAGCCGGGTTATCACGTCGCCGGACGGCGACATTCTGGAAGACCGAGTTGTTACCGCTGTCGGGAGCTACAGCGCTACGGCGACGATTAATTCGGGTAACTGGATAATGCAGATGGTTGCGTTCCGCGCAGCATCCACCGGTGCTGCTCCGACCATCACCAATGTCAGCCCCACTTCGGGTTCTGTCAGCACGGTCGTCACAATTACCGGCACGAACTTCGGTGCCAGCCAAGGCACCAGCACGGTTGCGTTCAACGGTACGGCCGCTTCGCCGACCGGTTGGGGCGCGACCAGCATCTCGGTGCCTGTGCCGGGCGGCGCAACTTCCGGCAATGTCGTAGTCACCGTTGGCGGCGTCGCTAGCAACGGCGTACTCTTTAACGTCGGGTCCGTTTCCTCCATCGCTTTTGTCCAAACGAATTCCGCGACTCCTCAGGCCAATCAAACGCCTGTGACTGTTGCCTATACTCAAGCGCAGACTGCCGGGAATCTCAACGTAGTTGTCGTCGGTTGGAACGATGCAACAGCAACGATCTCGTCTGTTACTGATTCCAGCGGCAACACCTATTCAATCGCTGCACCAGCCGTCGTTCAAGCCGCCACTGCGTCTCAGGCCATTTACTATGCAAAGAATATTGCAGCGGCGGCCGCAGGAGCGAACACGGTGACCGTCACCTTCTCTGCTGCGGCGCACCATCCTGATGTGCGCATTGCGGAATACAGCGGTCTAGATACGACGAATCCGTTGGATACCTCGGGCGGCGCCCAAGGGAACACGTCGACCAGCGACAGTGGTCCGGCCTCTACTTCAAACGCTAACGATCTCCTGGTTGGCGCCAATACCGTACAAGGTACGACCACACTCCCAGGTACTGGTTACACGAGTCGCGGCATTACCGCCGACGGGGACATTTTCGAAGATCAAGTCGTGAGTGCCACGGGCGGCTACAACGCAACGGCGCTCCTCAACCAAACTCAACCCTGGATCATGCAGATCGCTGCTTTCCGTGCGGCCACGGGAGGCGGCAGTACGACGACTCCGACCATCTCCAGCCTGAATCCTACCTTTGGTCCGGCCGGCACCCCCGTCACCATCACTGGATCCAATTTTGGTGCCAGTCAAGGCACCAGCAGCGTCACCTTCAATGGCACCATCGCAACTGTCAACAGTTGGAGCGCCACGAGTATTGCTGTGATAGTACCGGCCACGAATTCCGGCAATGTCGTGGTCACTGTGGGCGGCGTTCCCAGCAACGGAATCCTTTTCACCGTTACCTTTCCATCGCCTTCCATTTCGTCGCTCAGCCCAACCTCAGGACCTGTGGGTCAGTCGGTCACCATCGCTGGCACCAATTTCGGTGCATCTCAGGGGGCCAGCACCGTCACATTCAACGGCATAACAGCGAGTCCTTCGAGTTGGAGTGCAACAAGTATCGTTGCTCCCGTTCCCGCAGGCGCGACTAGCGGCAACGTCGTTGTTACCGTAGGCGGCGCCGCCAGCAACATTGGCAAAGATGCAGGCTCAACCACCTCTTCTCCGCTCGCCTTCTCGGCAAACAATACGGCCGGCAATTGGATCGGCGTTGTTATCCGCGCTGGGCGCTCCAACCAGGTCTTCACCGTTTCCGACACTCGAGCAAACACCTACCGCAAAGCCGTACAGTTCAATGTAACTGCGGACACACCCAATGGCGACACGCTCGCAATTTTCTACGCGGAAAGCATTGCTGGCGGCGCGAATACCGTAACCGTGTCCGATACCATTAGCGGCGGCACATTGCGTTTTGCCATTCTTGAGTATTCGGGGATTGCTACGTCCACCTCGCTGGATGTCGCCATTGCCAACCAGGGAACCGGCACAGCGCCAAGCAGTGGTCCTGTCACCACCATCGCTGCCGGCGATCTGCTCCTCGCCGCGGTGATGACCGCCAACGGCCAGACCTATACAGCCTCGGGCGGGTTTACCCTGCAAGATCGCGTTCCCTCCTCCGGCACCAAATTGGCGAGCGAAGATAACGTTCAGGTAGTCGCTGGCTCCGCCTCGGCTACCGCTACCCTCGGTGCCTCTGACGTTTGGGGTGCTGCTCTCGCAGCCTTCAAGCCGAACGTGGGAGGTGTCACTCCTCCCAGCATCACCAGCATAAACCCGACTTCCGGGGTGATCGGCACCCCGGTCACCATTAGCGGTTCGAATTTTGGTGCCTCACAGGGCACGAGCACCGTGAAATTCAACGGCATCACTGGCACCCCCTCCTCGTGGAGCGCCACAAGCATCGTCCTCCCTGTTCCTACTGGTGCGACTACCGGCAATGTCGTTGCCACAGTGAACAACATTGCTAGCAATGCCGTCCCTTTCACGGTCACGCCTCCGCCACCCAGCATCACTAGCCTGACACCTTCCTCTGGTCCTATCGGAAGCTCGATCACCATTGCTGGCGCGAACTTCGGCAGCACTCAGGGCAGCAGTACCGTCACATTCAACGGCCTCGCGACCACGCCTACTGGTTGGAGCGCAAGCAGCATCACTGCCCCCGTCCCCAACGGCGCAATTAGTGGAAATGTCGTGGTCACGGCTGGTGGCGTTGCCAGCAACGGTGTTGCTTTCACCGTAACTTCGGCGGGGCCCAGCCTCACAAATTTGAGCCTCTCGCAAGGGCCGGTAGGGGCGAGCCTTACGATCACAGGCGTGAATTTCGGAGCGTCGCAAGGATCAAGTACCGTAACGTTGAATGGCACGCTCGCGACCGCCATAAGTTGGAGCGACGCCTCCATCGATACCACCGTCCCGGCGGGCGCGACGACTGGAAATGTCATCGTTACGACGAATGGAGTAGCCAGCAACGGTCTAACCTTTACGGTTACACCTCCACCGAATATCAGCAGCATTAACCCGACTGCTGGACCGATCGGCACTGTCGTCAACGTGGCCGGCACAAACTTTGGTCCAACCGTCGGCACCAGAGCCAGCAACTTATTTTTCAATGGCATTGCGGCGCGAACCACCAGTTGGGCCAACACCCTCATAGTCGCGCCAGTACCGGCCGCAGCCACCAGCGGTAACGTCGTGGTCTCCGTAGGAGGGATTAACAGTAACGGCGTACCCTACACCGTCACTCCTGGCCCCAATCTCGCCAGCCTGAGTCCGACGGCCGGAACTGTTGGCACTTCGATCACTATTGGCGGTGCAGGTTTTGGCGCATCCCAGGGAACCAGCACGATAACGTTTAATGGCACAGCCGCTACGCCCACCAGCTGGAGTGATACGAGCATCGCCGCTCCCGTACCCTCCGGCGCAACGACAGGCAGCGTTGTCGTCAGCGTCAGCAGTCTCGCCAGCAACGGCTTGCCCTTCACGGTAAACGCCGCCAGTCCTATCAAGTTGGTGCAGCACATTTCGAAGGATGCCGGCACAACGAGTTCGTCCTCCCTGGCCTTTACGTCCAACAATGCCGCTGGAAACTTCATTGCCGTTGTGATTCGGGCAGGCAAGTCTGGTCAGGTGTTTACAGTCTCCGACTCCCGCGGAAACAACTACCGCAAGGCAATCACTTTCAACATGAGTGTGGACCTAAACACCATGGGCATTTACTACGCCGAAAATATATCTGCTGGAGCAAACACGATAACGCTCTCGGACACAGTTGCGAGCACCTTACGGTTCGCTATTATGGAATATTCTGGCGTTGCGACCTCAAATTCTCTTGACGCCACTGCCGTCTCTGAGGGCACTAACGCGTCCCCAAATAGCGGAAACGCGATCCCCTCGGTAAGTGGCGATTTGCTGCTGGGCGAAGTCGTAACCGCTGATCCCGCGATATTCACGGTTGGAACGGGTTACAAAATCGAAGAATTTGTTCCCGCGGAGCCGAATACAAAGCTCATCACTGAAGATCAAGTTCAAACAACAATCGGAGCCGCTTCAGCAACCGCCACGCTCGGCGTCTCCAATCCCTGGGGTGCGGCAGTAGTGGCCTTCAAATCTGTCAGCGGCGCTCCTCCGCCACCCATCTCTGTGTCAGTCTCGCCCACAACGGCCTCCGTCGGCACTGGGAGTGGTTCGCAAAACTTCACCGCTACTGTGCAGAACGATTTCGCAACCGCAGGCGTGACTTGGTCAATTTCTGGCGCAGGCTGCAGCGGCAATACTTGCGGAACCCTGTCGAACGTCGCTCCAACCGCAGTTACCTATACTGGCCCGGCGAGCATTCCCAATCCGGCCACCGTTACGTTGACGGCGACCTCCATAAGCGACTCCACAAAAACCGCAACGGCAACCATTACGGTTGTGCCAGGAGTTCTCAGTGTCGCAGTCACTCCCAAGCGTGCCGCGGTAACAATGTCAGTCTCGCAAACCGTGCAGTTCTCCGCCACTGTACACAACGATCCTTCGAACTCCGGGGTCACATGGTCCGTCGACGGTAATAACGGCGGAAGCGCAACCAGCGGAACCGTTTCGGCCACTGGACTCTACACTCCCGGAACTCAACCCGGCGTTCACACCGTTACCGCTACGGCCGTCGCCAACGCTTCAGTCAATACTTCTTCCTCGGTCGCCGTTACCGATCTGCCCGGCGTGTACACGTACCACAACGATCCGCAGCGTACTGGTCAAAATTTGCAGGAGTACGCCTTGACTCCGACGAATGTGGGTTCTTCCGCCTTCACCAGGCTGTTCTCCTGCCCGGCGGATGGTTATGTTTACGCGCAGCCTCTTTGGGTCGCCAACCTCAATGTCGGCGGCGTCAACCGCAACGTCCTGTTTATTGCCACCGAGCACGACAGTGTCTACGCTTACGACGCGGATTCTCCTTCTTGCATACTCCTTTGGAAGGTCAGCTTCCTCGGCACCGGTGTTACCACCCTGCCGTACACAGACATAGCGCCCAATCCGACGGACGATGTGTTTCCGGAGATTGGTATCACCTCCACGCCCGTCATCGATCCTGCGACGAATACGATTTACGTTGAAGCGAAGACGAAAGAGACCGTAGGCACTGGGTGCTCGTCAGGGGCGCCCTGCTCTGTTCACAGGCTGCATGCCCTCGATCTTATTACCGGCGCGGAAAAGTTAGGTGCACCCAAGGTCATTTCCGCTAGCGGTTTTTCTTCTCTTCGTCACTTTAATCGTCCTGCTCTCCTTCTCGCTAATGGGGTCGTTTACGTCGCCTTCGGTTCGCATGGAGACAATTGCAACTGGCAAGGTTGGATTTTCGGTTACAGCGCTTCGACCTTGACCCAGACCTTCGTCTGGAACACGACAAATCCGAACGGTTGTGGTGGCGGCGCCATCTGGCAAGGTGGGGCCGGTCCGGCTGCTGACGCGAGCGGGAACATATATTTCTCGACCGGAAATGGCACCTATAACGGCACAAGCGAGTTTTCAGACTCGACCATTAAGTTGAGTTCAACCGGCAGCCGTCTGGATTGGTTTACCCCTTTTAATCAGTCTGTTTTCCAGGCAAACGACATTGACTTGGCATCCGCCGGCGTCGTTATCCTGCCTGATTCAGTTGCTTCGGCTGCTCATCCGCACTTAGCGATCGCGACTGGTAAAGTAGCCATTCTGTATCTTCTAGATATTTCTCAAGCCGCCGCCGGTCAAACAAAGATGGGCAAATTCAATTCCGGCAGCAACCTGGACGTCCAGGAAGTGATCCCCGTGCCCTCTATACCACCGGTCAGAATTTCCCCCTGAGCCAGTTCAGGATCGCAAACGGGCTCATGGCTACGCCGCAGTTTGCCAGATCGAACAACTTGTTCCCGCCACGAGGCGCGACCCCGGGGGTTTCTGCCAGCGGCAACACGAATGGCGTCGTGTGGATCTTGGACCTCGCTGCCTGGCCATCGAGCGGCAAGTCTATTCTCGATGCTTATGACGCGACTAACGTCTCGAACCTGCTCTTCAGCAGTCCAGGCAGCGGATCTGGCGCAGCCGGTCCCGCCGTGAAATTTACCGTACCGACCGTAGCCAACGGAAAGGTCTATGTTGGCGGCCAGAGCACTATTACCATCTTCGGTTTACTGCCGAACTAGGAGCAATCGTTGCATTGCTTGCCCCCGAGCGGGCGATTCCATGTATGTCGTTCTCATTGCTCTCACTCTCACGCTGAACAGATAACTCGGTTATGCCCATCCAAAGATCGTTTCACTTGTCGACAACGTTTCTCTTGGCCGCCGCTATTTCCATTTCCGCTTGCTATTTAAACCGTGCAATGTCCCTCTGTACGCTCTCGAGCTACGCATCTGCCACTCTTCTCACTTCGAGTGCAGCATCCCCAACGGTCTACCCCTTCCCTATCAAAGTATCGAAAAACGGCCGTTACCTTATTGATCGGCAGGGGCGCCCCTTTCGTATCCAGGGTGATTCTGCTCAATCGCTCATCGCCAACTTGACGTATGCCGAAGCCGATGCATATCTCACAGATCGCAAAAGCAAAGGGTTCAATACGGTCAACATCAACTTGCTCGAACACAAGTTCGCCGTTGACGCGCCGAGAAACAGGCGCGGAGATCCTCCGTTTATCACTCAAGACAATTTCGGCACGCCCAACGACGCTTATTTCGCCTTTGCTGATTCCATAATCGACTTGGCGGCTGCAAAAGGCATGCTCGTCAGTCTGGCTGCTATGTATCTCGGCTATGGCGGTGGCGACCAGGGCTGGTGGTCCGCACTCACCAATGCCACAAACACACAAGAGGTTTGCTACAAGTTTGGCTTGTACGTCGGTTCCCGCTATAAGAATCGCGTCAATATTCTGTGGGTAATCGGTGGCGATTTTACGCCTCCACCCGGTTCTGAAGGCGAAAAGCGCCTTCACAAGTTCATGGAAGGCGTGAAGGCTGCAGGTGCCTCACAGCTATGGTCGGGGGATTGGAATGCCCCATGTATCTCGACCGATGTTCGTGCTTTCGCCTCACAAATGGACGTAAACGCGGTCTACACCTATGGTATGAGCGGGCATGATGGCCTCACATATGCCGAGTCCCGCTCCGCTTTCAGCTATTCGCCGCCCCGGCCTGCGTACCTCAAGGAAACCGGCTACGAGAATGAGGTCTGGCTGCCAGGTGATCCCGCGTCGGTCCGCAAGTACGAATATTGGGCAGTGCTCGGTGGCGCCAGTGCTGGTGCTTTCTTTGGTCACCGCGACATCTGGAGCTTCGCCACGTCGAATTGGTCCTCCGGTCTAGCCCCGAATCCACGGCCGTGGCAGACTGTTTTGAATTCGACCGGCAGCCTTGACATGATGCGTCTCGGCAAACTCCTGGATTCCGTATCCTGGTACAGATTGGTGCCCTCCGGCACCGCAGGAATGAAAGTGCTGGTCGTCGCGGGCGGAGGTACTTATGGCAAGCCCGACTACGTCACCGCGGCTGCCTCAGACGACGGAAGCCTGCTCTTGGCCTATGTGCCCCCCACAGCTAACTCACCAACCTTGGCCATAAGCATGGAAGCGCTCGCCGCGCCGGCCACCGCACGTTGGTTCGACCCCACGGCGGGCGCCTACATCGATGTTTCGGGCGGCATGTTCCACAATTCTGGCAGCAAGACGTTTACAATTCCGGGTATGAACTCGTCCGGGGCCAGAGACTGGGTTCTAGTCATCGAAACGCGGAAGAATGCTGCACGTTGAATCCGTTTGGCAAAGCGGTGATCCTGGTCGAGTTTCGGCCGATCTGCCCGTCAGCTTTGTGAATTTGTTCGTAGATGTTCGGGAACTAATCGGGGGTTGATTTGAAAGTGTCTGCACGTAGCTTCGCCGCCGGCGGTTTCTTCTTATTAATTATTTTGGCGAGCATCTCGTGGAAAGTATTCCACGCCCATGCTATAGGCGCTACCGTGACCGCTATTTGGACATACGACTACAACCCCCAGCCCGCATGTTCGGCCCAAGTAAACGTTAGCTGCATTGATCATTTCGAGGTTCAGGACATCACAGATCAATACCATATGTCCTTGATCAAGGAAGTAGCTAATCCAGACCCCGCAATCGGCAAGGTCGATCGCATTTCTGCGAGTTTCAAGTATGGCCCGCCGTTCGGCCAGCGAATGATCAGCGTTATCGCCGTCGGTCGCGATGCCAAGGGCAATCGTGTTACATCGAACCCTTTCGCCGCACGTCAACCCATTACCGTATGGCCTCTAGCCAAAGCCTCTTTGATTTTTTGAAATTTTCGGGTTTCAGGCGGACAGTCGCCGGCCTAAAGTGTCACTCGAGCCGCGCAGCCGGAAACGGTGATTTACAGGTAGAAAGCTCACGCATTCTCTCCCGCGACGAATGTTCTGCCTAAACTCTGTAATCTTCCTGAGGTCAAAAAAGGTTGGCTCCCCGGGCTAGATTCGAACTAGCAACCCTTCGGTTAACAGCCGAATGCTCTACCATTGAGCTACCGGGGAACGGTGCAGACGTCCATTCTAATACAGCAATGCTGCGGAACCAACCCGGACAAACTTCCCGAAATGTGCCGACGGCATTGCTAGGGCAACGCGTCAGGCGTGCTGCTATAACGATAGCCAGTTTGCGCAGCTAGAATCGATAATTTATCGCCACCACCATTTGGAAGTTATTTTGCCCTGACGAGTACAACTG
>WNFQ01001008.1_pt1 | contig 29532 bp, 30 predicted proteins | sample 5400171 | NCBI WGS metagenome assembly WNFQ01 (sample SAMN13153356, study PRJNA577476) | soil metagenome | isolation source: 20 cm soil under Madrone tree | place: USA:California | collected 2016-06-14
GCGTGGCTTTGACGGCCCGCGCCAGTTTCTCGATTCCGCGCAGCAATGCATGCCGCGCGTTCTCATCAAACTGTAATTGTTTTGCTGCCATAATTATTAATTCCCCTTTCTGAGGTTAGCCAATGATGCCGAGGATATCGTCCTCCCGCATGATCAGGTAGGTCTCGCCGTCGATTTTGATTTCAGTGCCGCCGTATTTCGAGATCAGCACTTTGTCTCCCTTTTTCACGGTGAAATCGACCTTCTTTCCCTCTTCGTTCACCTTGCCCGTGCCGAGAGCGACCACTTTGCCCTCCTGCGGTTTTTCTTTGGCGGTATCGGGAATAATGATCCCGCCTTTTTTCACTTCTGTCTCTTCAATCGGCTGCACCAGCACCCGATCTCCGAGCGGTTTTACGTTAACTGCTGCCATTTTATTTACTCCTTCTGCTTGTTTGTTAGGGTTGCGCCGGCAACATGTCGATCTTGTCGAAATATCGCCGGTAAATTCGTTACTTTTTCTTGTCTTCGTCGACGACTTCGAACTCTGCGTCGACCACATCGCCATTGCCGCCGCGTGAGCCCGCGCCTTGCTCGGCGCCGCCACCTGATTGCGCTTCCGGTCCCGGCTGTGGACCCGCGCCCTGTGCACCCTGGCCCGCGGATGCCTGTTTGTAAAGTTCGGCACTGACTTCCTGGAACTTGTTCTGCAGGTCGTCATACGTCCGTTTCATCGCATCGGTGTCGTTCTTGTTGATCGCTTCACGCACTGCCGCGATGGCATCCTCGACCTGCTTGCGTTTGTCGGCCGGAATCTTGTCGCCAAGCTCCTTGAGCTGTTTTTCGCTTTGGTAAGCGAGCATGTCGGCGTTGTTCTTGATCTCGATCGCTTCCTTCGCCTTTTTGTCTTCTTCGGCGTGCGCTTCGGCTTCGCGCTGCATCTTCTCGATTTCCTCTTTCGAAAGTCCCGAGCTGCCGGTAATGGAAATCTTCTGTTCCTTGCCGGTGCCAAGATCTTTGGCCGAGACATGCAAGATGCCGTTGGCATCGATATCAAAGGTCACTTCGATTTGCGGAACGCCGCGCGGGGCCGGTGGAATCCCATCGAGGTGGAAAACGCCGAGCTGTTTGTTGTCACGCGACAACGGCCGCTCCCCTTGCAACACCTTGATCTCCACGCCCGGCTGGTTGTCGCTGTAAGTCGAAAAGATTTGCGACTTCCGCGTCGGGATAGTCGTGTTACGCGGAATCATCGGCGTGGCCACGCCGCCCGCGGTCTCGATCGAGAGCGTAAGTGGCGTCACATCGAGAAGCAGCACGTCTTTGACATCGCCCTTGAGCACGCCGCCCTGGATGCCTGCGCCAATCGCTACAACTTCATCCGGGTTCACACCCTTGTGCGGTTCCTTGCCGATAAGATTGCGCGCAATCTCAATCACTTTCGGCATGCGTGTCATACCGCCGACGAGCACCAGCTCGTTGATTTCCTTCTCGGTCAGTTGCGCGTCTTTCAAACACGCCTTCACCGGCGGAATGGTCCGCTGGAACAAATCGTCGCAAAGCTGTTCGAGTTTCGAGCGCGTCAGCTTCTTCTGAATGTGCTTCGGCCCGGTCGCATCCGCCGTGATGAAAGGCAGATTAATCTCATACTCCTGCGTGGATGAGAGCGCGATCTTCGCTTTCTCCGCTTCTTCCTTGATGCGCTGGATCGCATCCGGCTGTTTCGTCAGATCGATGCCGCTCTCCTTCTTAAACTCGTTCACGATCCAGTCCATAATGCGCGCATCCCAATCGTCGCCGCCCAAGTGCGTGTCGCCGTTGGTCGCTTTCACTTCGAAAACGCCATCGCCGATTTCGAGAACGGAAATATCGAACGTGCCGCCGCCCAAATCGTAAACGGCAATCTTCTCGTCCTTCTTTTTGTCGAGACCGTAGGCCAGCGATGCCGCGGTCGGCTCGTTGATAATGCGCAAGACTTCCAGGCCCGCGATCCTGCCCGCGTCTTTCGTGGCGTTACGCTGCGAGTCGTTGAAATATGCCGGCACGGTGACGACCGCCTGCGTGATTTTTTCGCCGAGCTTCGCTTCCGCGTCGGCCTTCAGCTTCGAGAGAATCATCGCCGAGATTTCCGGCGGCGAAAAAGTTTTCTTCTGCCCGTTGATCTCCACTTGCACGTGCGCGTCGCCGTTCGCCGCTTTCACGATTTTGTAAGGCACACGCTTCTGTTCCTCCATTACCTCGTCGAACTTGCGGCCCATAAAGCGTTTGATCGAGAAGATCGTGTTCTGTGAATTCGTCACCGCCTGGCGCTTGGCCGCCTGACCGACGAGACGCTCGCCCGTTTTCGTAAATGCAACCACCGAAGGTGTCGTGCGCGCACCCTCGCTGTTTTCCAGGACCACCGGGTCGCCACCTTCCATCACCGACATGCACGAGTTAGTAGTGCCTAGGTCAATTCCTAAAACTTTAGCCATAGATAAAAATCCTTTCTGGTCGAGTCCGGTCGCCGCGACGACACGGATTTGCCGCACGGCGAAAATTCGACCGCCGCGCTATTTAGCAATCCATATTCCCAGACCTGCGTCGGGCGGACCGCTTGATAATGAACTACTTATGAAAGATCGGCATCTTCCACGAGAGACGTTGTGTCTCACTTGCTCGCCCTTTCTGAGACAATGTCGCGCTAGTGCCGGATACCCGCCTTCGTCCCTCGATTGCCGGGATTATGGCTTGGCAGGTCATCTGCTTTGCAGGAAACGGCATGCAAATCAAGGCGGCACCACGGGATATTACTTTTGTCTGCATACACTGTAATTCCCCCCTTGTTGTCGATGCGGCCGCCGCGGGACTGACTCTGCCTTGCCAACAATGCAAAAAACCGACGCCGGTGCCGGACGTTTCTTCAGGCGATGCATTCGAGACCGCGAAAGTACTTGCGCATCCTGCCGACTTGCAACGCCGCCTGAAAGAGAACGAAGCGCAGCGCTCTGAAGTGATCGGTTGTATTAATCAGCTCACCATTCAAATCCATCGCTGGAAGTTGCGTTTGCAAACCTTGGAAGAGCGCCGCCGCGACCTCGAGTCGCAACTCCGCTCGCAAAAAGCCGGTTAAAAGCGACGAGGTGGATCGAGCAGTCCTTTGCTCGATGCTAAAAGAGTAGTGGCGGTGAAGCCGCATTGTTAACATCGCCCGGCGGAGCGGCCGATCCATTCGCCTCGTTCTGGAAGAGGGAAAACCCCGCGCCGATCGCACTGGCACCGGCACGTTATCGATCTTCGGTGCGCAAGCGCGCTTCAACCTTCGTCCCGCAGGCGCTGGATTTCCGCTGCTCACGACGAAGAAACTTCATCTCAAATCGATCATTTACGAGCTGCTTTGGTTTTTGCGCGGCGAGACGAACGTTCGCTACCTCAACGAACATGGCGTTACCATTTGGGATGAATGGGCGGATGAAGACGGAAACCTCGGCCGGGTCTACGGCGCGCAGTGGCGCGATTGGCGCGGCGAAAACGGCGTGGGTGTCGATCAAATCGAAAAGGTGATCTCCGGGATCAAAAAAAATCCGCAAAGCCGGCGCCTGATTGTGAACGCTTGGAACGCAGCCGAGATCGATAATGTAGCGCTGCCGCCCTGTCATGTGCTTTTCCAGTTTTATGTGCAGGACGGCGAATTAAGCTGTCAGTTGTATCAACGCAGCGCCGATCTTTTTCTGGGTGTGCCGTTTAACATCGCCTCGTATTCGCTACTCACGATGATGGTGGCGCAGGTTGTCGATCTCACGCCGGGCGACTTCGTGCACACCTTCGGCGATCTCCATCTCTACCAGAACCATCTTGAACAAGCGCGCGAACAATTGACTCGCGATTGTCGACCTTTGCCGCGCATGAGATTGAATCCTGCGGTCAAAAATATTCAAGAGTTCGAGTTCGAAGACTTCGAGCTGATCGATTACGAACCGCATCCCGCGATCAAAGCGCCGATCTCGGTTTGAGACTTTTCCGCGTTGCGCGGGTTGAAGTAGGTGTGCGCACGGTTTTAAGGGTCAGCTTCGCGCTTTCCGTCCTTTTCATCAGCATCTCGCAGCTCGCTGGGCAAAACACGAACCTATTTCGCGTTGAGCTCGATCTGGAACAGCAAACGGCCTATTTGATTAGCGGCCGGCGCGTTGTTCTCCAATCACCGATATCCAGCGGTCGTTACGGACATCTCACTGAGACCGGGTCGTTCAAGGTGATTGAAAAAGAGCGCGGTCATTACTCAAGCATCTATGGAAAGATCGTCGATGCGTATGGCCGGACGGTGGTGAGCGACGCCGACGTCGACATGCGGGTGCCGCGTGGCGGAAAATTCATTCCCGCGCCGATGCATTATTTCATGCGCTTTCATGGCGCGGATGGGATGCATGCCGGTTATTTGCCCGGCTATCCCGCGTCGCACGGCTGCGTGCGCATGCCGGAGCAAATGGCGATTGCGTTTTTTAACGCCCTCGAAGTCGGCACGCCCGTTCGTGTGTTCGGCAGAACGCCGCGCACGCGCGATTATTATCAATACGGCCCACAACCAGGGCGCGATCAGATTTGGCCTGGACGTCCAATGGATCCGAGGTTCGATCCCCGTTTTCGGGATCCCTGGTGGCGATAACGCTAGGGTTGCCTCGGCGCCTCGCCGGTGTTGGCGCTCGCCGTCTTCGGCCCGCGCGAAAGAACGACAAGGTCGCCCAAAATATTTACCGTCTCGTCACGCTCCGGATCGATCACGGGCTCTTTGGCGTTATCATCAGTGCCGCTGCTGCTCGTCACATCATCGTCCGCATCAGTGGCTGCTTCCGGCGCCGCCTTTGGCGACACGCCTTTGGTTTTCGCCGCCGCCAGTTTTCCTGGGAACATGATCAATTGCAAATTCGGCTTGTCGACCGAATCAAGGGTCAAACGATAAACGCGCGGCTCCTCTTCATGACGGGCCAGCCGCTCTTGCGAGCGCAGTTCCTTGCGCATCTTGTCGTCCTGCAATTCCTTCCGGCGCACATCCTCGTTCAGCGAGATCCGGTTATCGTCGAGCCGGTGACGGAGCCGCTCCATGTCTTCCATCACGTAATGAAACTCGGCGTTATTTTGACTGCGTGCTTGGGACCGGCGTTTCAACTCGTCGATGAAAAGCGAGTGGGCGTCCGCCCACTTTGTAAACCGCGCTTTCGGCACTTCATCGTAGGGCAGGCAATTCTTGAGCGCGCCTTCGCCGAACTCGGGCAAATCGGTCAACGTCGGCAAGACAATATCGGAAGCGACACCGTGAAGCTGGGTCGACCCGCCGGCCACGCGATAAAATTTCTGAATGGTCAATTTCAATGCGCCATCCTCCTGCGATCGGTTGCCAAGCAGCGAAGTATAACGGCCAATCTCGAGAATTGTCTGCACCGTGCCTTTGCCAAAGGTGTTTTTGTCTCCGACGATGACCGCGCGCCCATAATCCTGCAGGGCCGCGGCAAAAATTTCGCTGGCCGACGCGCTTTGCCGACTGGTCAACACAACCAGCGGACCGGAATAGGCCACACCCGGGTCCGGATCGGGCGAGACGACGATGCTTCCATTCGAGCTTTTCGTTTGCACGATCGGACCCGATTTCAAAAACAGTCCGGTCAGAGAAATTGCTTCCTCAAGCGAACCGCCGCCGTTCCGACGAAGATCGACAACCAACCCGGCGATGTTTTCCTTCTTCAATCGCTTGAGCAACGCCAGGACATCGCGCGTCGTGCTCTTCGAATGCCGATCCATGTCGGCGTAAAACGAAGGCAATGTAAGCCAGCCGAGTTTCAGCGGGTTACCGTCGTCGTCCTTCTTGATAATAATATCGGCGCGCGCTTCCTGATCTTTCAGCTTAATTTCATCGCGCACCAACTCGACACTCTTGCGCTTGGAGGGATCGGTGGCGTCGGCTGGAATCGCGAGCAGGCGCACGTGTGTCCCCTTTCTCCCGCGAATCATCTCGACCACTTTGTCCAGGCGCATGTCGCGAACATCGACGTACTCCGCCGGGCCTTGTGCGACCGCCGTAATGCGATCGCCTACCTTTAATCTGCCATCGGTTTGCGCCGGACCGCCCGGGACGAGGCTCTCAATTTTCGCGTAGCCATCTTCCGTCCGAAGCATCGCGCCGATACCGACAAGGGAAAGGCCCATGTTAATGCTGAAATTTTTGAGATCGGCTTTGCTCAGATATTCGGAGTGCGGATCGTAAGTTTGCGCGAGCGCATCGAGAAAAAGTTTTGTCTGCTCCTCCTTGTCTTCTTCGTGCACGTTGCGCGCGAGACGATCGTAACGGCGCCCCACCAATTGCGGACCGGGCTCGATCGGATGCTCGCTCAAATGTTCCTGCAACAACTCGCTCGCGATGCGTCCCCGCCAAAGTTGATCCGCTTCCGCTTCGTCTTTTGGCCACGATGCCTTTTGGCGGCTCAGCTCAATCGTTCCGTCGTTCTTGTAATCCGGCGGCTGCTTGAGCAGTTCCTTGATTTTCGCTACGCGCTCGTCGACGCGCTTCTGATATAAATCGTAAATCTCGTAGGCCGGTTTCAAATTGCCGAGCAAAATGTCGTCGTCGACGGCCGTGCCGTACTTCGTGTTGAGCGCATCCACATCTTGTTGCGTGAAGAAGAGGTGACTGAAATCGAGCAGCTCCAGGTATGTGCGCAGAAACTTGCGCGACATCTCGTCGGTGAGCGGTTGATGCGTGTAGTGTCCTTCCTCCAAAAGTCGGCCGACCGAGATCGCGATCTGTTCGACATCGGATTTGGCCAGAACAGGTTGCGCGCTGATCGCGAGCGCGATGACGGCGGTGAAAATGAGTGAGGAACGCAAAGGTAGCTTCATTCGAGAAAAGGGTTTCCCATCTTCGCAGACATCGTTGTTAAAGGCAAGAACGTCCGCGTAAGATCGACATGTAAAGAAGTGAGACAACGCTCGCCCATTAACATTCAAAAAACGGATGAACTGGCCCTGCCGGACGCAGCTGTCGTTCAGCTGTAGCCGTGGCCGGGGGCGGCTCCATGGTCATTCGCATTCATGCGCGGCTGGCCGGGATCGACAACGCCAGCTACAATAAACTCAATGACTTACGAAACCTTCTGCGGCGGGATTTTCGAGACCAATTGCTATCTCGTCACCGCGCCAGAGGGATTGATTCTTTTCGATGCGCCCGCCGGCGCGTGCGCCTGGCTCGAATCGCGCCATATCGATCTAAAACTGTTGCTTCTCACGCACGGACACTTCGATCACATTCCGGATGTCGCCAAGATCAAACGCCGATTCAATTGCCAGATCGGCTGTCATCCTGAAACCGTGCCGATGATTTCCGATCCGAAATTCTTTCGCGACTTCGGATTCGAGCTGGAAATCGAACCGGTGCAACCCGACTTGCTGATCGAAGAAACACCAGCACGAAATTTTCTCGGGCTTGAAATGCAGGTGCTCGAAGTCCCAGGTCATTGTCCCGGCAGTCTTTGTTTCTTTTCGCGCAAAGATGAATTTCTCATCGGTGGTGACGTACTCTTTGCCGGCGGCGTCGGCCGCTGGGATTTGCCGGGAGGAGATGTCGATCTTTTGCTCGAAGGAATAGAGAAAAAAATATTGCCGCTCGGCGACGACGTCACCGTGCTCCCCGGTCACGGACCACCGACGAAGATCGGCACCGAACGCCGGACGAATCCCTTTGTTCAGTAGGATTCGTCCGACGACTCAATTGTTAATCCCAGCGGAAAAAATCGCCGCCGCGAACGTGCAGTCGCACTTCGATACTGCGCAACCGCTGGCGAACGCTTTCCACTTCGCGACGCAGACGGTAGCGATCGAATTGGTTGTGACGATATCGCCAGTTGATGCGATCGACCTCGCGCGAGAGTGCATCCACTTGCCGACGTAAACGCCAGTCGCCTCGGTAGCGACGTACCTCCCCCTGCACATGGTTGAGCATGCGGTTCATTCTGTTGATTTGATACTCCAGCGGGCCGCCGCGCCGGTCAGACGAATAGGCCATGCGATTATCGTCCCTGTAATCCCTGTAATCCGCCGCAAAGGCTGATGCGCCAAAGATCCCGAGAGCCAAAGTGATTACCAATACCAATTTTTTCATATCGACCTCCTTTGTTCGCAGGATTCGACGAAGATGCGCCCGCCGCATTCAATGGGCAGCTAATCCGATGTCGCCGGAAATATCCTTATTTTTGGGTATCTGCCTCCCAAGATGAACAGTATGCTCCGCGGAATTGGATCATGTGACCGTAATTGATATTCCACACTTCCTTTAAAGGGAATGCCGTAGACAGTCGCTCGGATTAGAATTGGGTCTCGGATCTGGCGCTCAAGGTTGGCGCGCTAAATCTAACCTGCGCAGGAAAACTTTATCAGCCATTCAAATCAAACGGTGCAAAGCCGTCCCGAGCTCTTGAAGTCCGTTCACCTCGCAAACTATTCTGCACAGAGATTTCATCGCCACGGGAATGTGTTGCAGAAAATGTTTGTGGCCTTTGACGAGACCGAGGAACCCGTAGGCACCGAGCGCCTGCATCAATCGCTGCATCGCACAAAACCGCAGCGTCGAATCAAACTCGCCATTAATATTGACGCCGCTCCTGATCTGCCGTTCGCGATAATAACCGATCAATTCCGCCCGCTCCGTTTCGCTAAGATCGACATATGGGTCGTAGAGCAAGGAGGCCAGGTCGTAGTGCGCCAGCCCGGGACGCATTCCTTGAAAGTCGATCAAGTAAGCCTGGCCGTTGCGGATGATAAGATTCTGCGATTGAAAGTCGCGATGCACCAGATTTCTCGGCAAACGATCGAGCCGTTCCGCGATTTCCGATAAGGCCGGCAACGTGGCGAGCGTAGCAAGCTTTACGTTGTCGATCTTGAAATAACGGCCGAGGCAATTCTCGAAGAAGTAATTTTGCTCCCAAAGATAAAGCGCGGCGTTGAACTCGGCCGGCAGGTCGCCCTTGATCTTTTCGCAGACCCCTTCGGGAAGCCGATGCAGCTTCGCCACTTCGTCGAGCGCCGACTCGTAAAAGGCACGACGCACCATCCAGCTTTCCTCGCGATAACCGAAAAGGTCGCGCTCGCCCAGGTCCTCGATCCAAATCAAGCCCTCACCCGGATCATGAAAATAAATCTTGGGCGCACGGATGTCGTGCCCGCCAAGGAACTGCGCGATCTGGACGTAATGGCGGTTCTCTTCGCGCTCGAGATTGTACTTTACCAGGATGATTGATTGATCGGGCGAACAGCGCACGCGATAGAACTTCCGGTCGGAACCGCCTTTCTCGATCGGAGTGATGTCGATCTTGTCAGCATCGAACCGGGGGAAATGCATCCGCGTTTGCCGAAGAAGGAGATCAGTCCTCATGGGATTAGATGTCGATGTTGCGATGAGTTCCGGCGGCGTTTTGATGGGAGCGGACAATACAACCAACCAGCTCACTTCCGGAAGCAATTTGTGCACCGGGCCACAAAATTGTGTCTGTGAGAATTGCCTTCGCGCCGACACGGCAATCCGGCCCGACAACAGAACATCCGCGCAGCTTCGCCGTTGGATCGACCACTGCGCTGGGCGCGACTCTTTCGGGCCACCGCGGCGCCTTCAAGTAGTGCGGCTTCCAACGCTCCGCAGAAATTATTCGATGCATTTCCAGATAGTCCGATCGCGAACCGATGTTCGACCACTTCCCATCATTAAGGACGGTGCCACCAATCTTGCCGCCTTCTCCAATCCAATCTCCTAAAATTGGAATGAAGGATATCTTCTGGTTGGCGGGGATCCGCTGAAAAACGTCCGGACTCCAAACGGCGATATTGGCGAAGTCGTAATTGCCGAGCACGCCATATCGCCCAGCAATATCGACGACTCGCCCGTCGCGAAAAGCAATGGCCGCGGCCAGACCCGTTTCGCGTCGACGTCGGTGAGAATGTCACCGCTATAAGTGATGAATGGTTCTTTTCCGAGATCGGCTTCTACATTCTTGATGCCGCCACCGGTCTCAAGCAGCACCGGCTCGTGCGCGAGCTTAACCGAATGATCGAGATATTTATTTGCCGGAAAAACATCTTTGAAGGTTTCCGGCAACTTGTGCGTGTTGATGATGAAAGATTCGATGCCGGCATCGACGAGATGGTCGAGGGCGAAAGTGATGAGTGGCTTCTGGAAGATCGGGATTAGCGGCTTGGGCAGATCCTCCGTTAACGGTCGCAAGCGCGTGCCGAGTCCGGCGCCGAGGACGAAAGCTTGTGTGATTGCAGGCATCGGGCTAAAAATCCGGCATGGCTGAAGAAATCGTTTGGCGCGGCAGCTCGTCGCAATGGAAGAACTTTGGCCTGTACTTATTATGCGGGCTCTTCTGCTGGCTCATCGTGCCAATCTTTATCGCGCTGGCGCGTTATCTCAAAACGAAATGCAAGATTTACGAGCTCACCAACGAGCGCCTCAAGATCACAGAAGGCGTTTTCAGTAAAGTAACGGAAACGCTGGAGTTGTATCGCGTCAAAGATCTCGAGACGCGACAGCCGTTCTTGTATCGCCTGGTCGGCGTGGAAAACATTCACATCAACACGTCTGATTTGACTACGCCGTTCGTTCTGGTCGAAGCGATTCCGTCGAGCGTGGGTTTCGGCGATAAACTGCGCAATCAAGTCGAAATCATTCGCCAACAAAAGCGCGTGCGCGAGATCGATATCGAGTAACCAACCTGTTCTCATGCGATGGGTCGTGTTTTTGCGGGCCGCAAACGTCGGCAAGCACAATAGATTTCGGCCGAGCGTTCTGGCCAAGCAATTAGGGAAGTTCGGTGTGATCAATGTCGGCGCGGTTGGAACCTTCGTTATTCGCGAAGGTGTTGACGAGAAGACGTTGCGCTCCGCGATTGTTCGCAACCTGCCCTTCAAATGCGACGTCATGATTTGCCGCGCAAAGGAGATTGTCGATCTTGTCCGCGACGACCCTCTCAAGAATGAACGAACCGACAATGATCGGCGCGTTTTTCCAACCGTAATGTCGAAACCGCCGGTTTCGTCGGCTCGACAGGGTCTCGCCCTACCTTTGTACGCGCCGACCAAGGAGAACTGGGAAGTGAAAATTGTCCAAATCAAGGGAATGTTCGCGCTCAGCTCTTTGGCGTTAAGGGAAAACCCGGTGTATCCCAATCAAGTGATCGAAAAAAATTTCGCCGTCGCCACGACGACGCGCAGCTGGAACACTATTGAGAAGGTGGCGAAAATCCTAAAGGCATAAGCGACGCCGTTTGGATTGGTGTGCTTTTCATTCTCTTGGCTGAGTCTTCTCCAAGCCTCTCTCAAGTTCGCTCAAGGCAAGCGGAATCCGGCGTTGGTGCTTGTCGATCCAACGCTCGGTGACCTGATTGAGGGGCACAGGGTTAAGGTAATGAAGCTTTTCCCGACCACGCCACAGAATGACAACGAGGTTAGCCCGTTCGAGCAATCGCAGATGTTTAGTCACGGCCTGTCGGGACATATCGAGGTGCCGACAGAGTTCACCCAAGGTTTGGCCGTTGTTGCTGTGCAGCTCATCGAGCAATCTGCGGCGGCTGGGACCAGCGAGCGCCTTGAAGACTTCATCCATCGAAAGAATATGCAACCAAATGGTTGCATGTCCAACCCGGCGACTTGTCCAAGGATTCTGGCGCGGCCCGAAACGCATCTCGGGCCGTCCGTGCGCGGCTACTTTTTCAAGTAAAGGGTGCGCGTGCCGAAATCGATGATGCCGTGGTGTTGGCGGAGGATCTCTGAACCAAGCAACCCGGCGACGGGTGGAGTAGCGTCGAGCAGCCCGTTATGGATAAGGCCCTCAAGATCGACCACGCCAACGTCTTTGCCGACGATATTGATGTGGCCAAGCGACAGGCGCCGGATCTTGGCGATATCGACACCGCGCTGCTTCAAATTCACCGCGGCGGAAGTGAACGGAGTCTCGCGCGTGGGGATTCGCATTTGCCGAACGAAAGATTGATGGAGAAGCGTGGCAAACGCGCCGGTGTCGACCATCAGACGCGCGGGCGTGCCGTTGATCGACGTGTCGACATATAGGTTAAAACTTTCGCTCACATGCATGGGCAAGCCGTGAAAACCGCGAAAGTCGACACCAGGCGCATTGCCGGGGAGTTCCGGATCCATTTTCAAAATGAGCAACTGCTGCTGGCAATCGAGCACCGCCTTGGTAGAAAACAGAATGTCGGCGCCGATGATTCCGTCGATCTCCTGTTCGTCCAGCAGGCGCGAGGCGCGATTGGAACTGCCAAGATCGATAATCACGACCGGTTCATCGACCAGGTTTAGGCTGCCAAGCCGAAAACTTTTCGCAATGGCGACGTTGTCGAAGGCACCGTTAATACGAAGGCGCGTCGGGATTTCAGATTGAGCCGTGGTTCCGGTGAGTCGAAAATGTTTACGCCGATGCAAAGCGATCGCGCTGATGGGCGCGCCGGAATCGACGCAAAGCCAGGCCGATTTGTTATTGACGTAAGCACGAACGAGCAAATGATTCTGCCGGGAGCGAAGAAGCGGCAATGCCTCGGAGCGTGGACTGGATTCCAGAACCCCCTCGCCACGAGGTGGTGCTGCCAGGGCCGTTTCGCCAGCGAACAGCGCGACAAGCAAAATCGACAATAATTTTTGCGAAAATAGAAATCTAAATCTGTTGCGACTCGTCACGCGCGGGAGAATAGCATGCTTCGCCCGAGGGGCACGCAGTGTTTTGGCGTTGCCCCGCCGGCATAACCAGTGCTTAACTCTCCGCGAAAAGCGGATCAAACTCACAAGCGCCATGTCACAACTACCTGCAACCGACCACGACAAGTTCGTTAGGGGACTCGGTCTACTCGACTCGACGATGCTCGTCGCCGGCTCGATGATCGGCTCGGGCATATTCATCGTCTCGGCAATCATCGCGCGCCAGGTAGGCTCGCCGGGATGGTTGCTCGTCGTCTGGCTCGTCACCGGTCTGCTCACGCTGATGGCGGCGCTCTCCTACGGCGAGTTGGCGGCAATGATGCCGAAGGCCGGTGGCCAGTATGTTTATCTGCGCGAAGCGTTCTCGCCCCTTTGGGGTTTCCTTTACGGCTGGACACTTTTTCTCGTGATTCAGACCGGCACCATCGCGGCGGTCGCCGTTGGCTTCGCGCGCTACATGGGTGTGCTCATTCCTTGGGTGTCGGAGTCGAATTATCTAATCGCGCCCATTCGTTTTGGCGGTTACGCGTTATCGCTCTCAACCGCCCAGGCAGTCGGCCTGGCGCTCATCGCGCTCCTGACGTTCATGAACACGCGCGGTCTAAAACTTGGCAAGCTCGTCCAGAACGTCTTTACAACCGCAAAGACCGGCGCGCTCGTCGCGCTCATCCTGCTCGGCATCATCGTCGGCGTGAGGTCGGGTGCGGGCGCGGCGAACTTCAGCGACTTCTGGACCCTGCGCGGCAATTTGCAGGATGTCGGGCAAGGCTTAACCGCCGCCACCGCCTTCGGGCTCTTTGTGGGCATCTGCGTGGCGCAAACGAATTCGCTTTTCTCCGCGGACGCCTGGAACAACATCACCTTCACCGCCGGTGAAGTCATAAATCCGCGCCGCAACATTCCGCTTTCGCTGGCCTTCGGGACAATCCTCGTCATCGGACTTTATCTCCTCGCCAACATCGCTTATCTGGCGGCGCTGCCTTTCGCCGCAATTCAAAATGCGCCCAGCGACCGCGTCGCCTCTGAGACGGCGAACGTAATCTTTCCCGGCACGGGCGCCACCATCATGGCCATCGCGATCATGGTTTCCACCTTCGGCTGCAATAACGGACTGATTCTGGCGGGGGCGCGCGCTTACTATGCGATGGCGCGCGACGGTCTCTTCTTCCGTCGTGTAGGCGAGTTGAACAACAAGCACGTGCACGCTTGGGGCCTCATCATTCAGGGCATTTGGGCCGGCGTCCTCGTCCTGCCGCGCACTGTCAAGTCAGACGCTACCGGTACGGTCACCGGTTATGGCAATCTTTACGGCAACCTGCTCGACTATGTCATTTCGGCGGCGCTCATCTTCTACATCCTGACGATCATCGGCATCTTCGTGCTGCGCCGGAAACGACCCGACGCTGAGCGTCCCTATAAAGCTTTCGGTTACCCGATCGTGCCGGCTCTTTATATCGTCGGTGCGAGCATAATTCTCCTCGTGCTTTTCATCTATCAGACGGCCACGACGTGGCCGGGCCTGCTCATAGTGCTGGCCGGCGTGCCAATATATTTTCTCTGGCGGAAATCAAGTGCGGGGACGTCGTCAGGCGACCAGCAAGCCTAGTGAAACCGAAACGACTGCGCAGAACAAACAAGTAACTCAAAAAAGAAAGCGAACGCATGGCAAATCTATTCGCAAGGAAGCCCCTCGAGAAGCTGATGCAAGAGGCGCAGGAAGTCGGTGAACACAGCCTGAAGCGCTCGCTTGGGCCGCTAAACCTCGTGGCGCTCGGCATCGGGGGAATCATCGGCGCCGGTCTTTTTGTACGCACCGCGGCCGCGATTGCTGATCGCGCGGGTCCATCGGTTGTGCTTGCGTTTATCGTCGCCGGCATCGGGTGCGCGTTTGCCGGCCTCTGTTACGCGGAATTCGCGTCGATGATCCCGGTTGCGGGCAGCGCCTACACGTATTCTTACGCGACGATGGGCGAGCTTGTCGCGTGGATCATCGGCTGGGATTTGATCCTCGAATACGCCGTCGCCGCGTCGACCGTCTCCATCGCCTGGAGCGAATATGCGAATCGCGTGCTCGATTGGTTCGGGCTGCGAATGCCGTACCAATGGACGCATTCGCCTTTCGAGCATGACCCGACCGGAATCCATGGGATGATGAACATCCCGGCGGTTTTCATTCTCCTCCTGCTCACGCTCCTGCTTATCCGCGGCACGAAGGAATCGGCTTTCGTCAATGGTCTAATCGTTGTCTTGAAGGTGAGCATCGTCTTGCTCTTCATCGGAATCGGGTGGGGATTCATCAATCCGGCGAACCATACGCCGTTGATTCCGGCCACAACTACTTACGTTACACCGCAAGGTATCACGCACGCCTACGGCGGAATCCTTGGCATTCTCGGTGCCGCAGGCGTCGTCTTTTTCGCTTACATCGGTTTCGACGCCGTCTCCACCGCGGCACAGGAAGCGAGAAATCCCAAGCGCGACATGCCGATTGGGATTCTCGGATCGTTGGCCTTTTGCACGGTGCTTTACGTGCTCTTCTCCTGGGTGCTGAGCGGCGTTGCCACGGTTTCGGACTTTCGCGCGGCTGGCCGTGAAGCCTCCGTCGCGTTCGCGATCACTAAATACATGACCGGGTACGAGTGGCTATCAAAGTCGGTCACGGTCGCGATCCTCGCCGGTTTTTCGTCGGTCATCCTCGTGATGTTGCTTGGGCAATCTCGCGTCTTCTTTTCCATGAGTCGAGACGGACTCGTGCCAAGAGTTTTTTCCGACGTGCATCCACGCTTCCGAACGCCTTACAAATCAAACATGCTCTTCTTTCTTTTTACCGGCCTGCTCGCAGCATTCGTTCCGGCAGACGTCACCGGTGAAATGACCAGCATCGGAACGCTCTTCGCTTTCATTTTAGTTTGCGCAGGTATCTGGATCATGCGGGTTCGAAGTCCTGAGCTGGAACGGGGATTCCGCGTACCGGCGGCGCCATTAGTCGCGATACTCGGCATCATCACGTGCGGCGCGATGATCTACGGACTCGGATGGACCAACTGGATGCGCTTGATCGTCTGGCTTCTCATCGGATTCGTCTTCTACTTCAGCTACGGCAAGCACCACAGCCGGATCAACGTACCGCCGCCGGAAATGCCAGAGGGAATCAAGCTTACCCGGTAGATCCAAGAGCTGAGTATCGATCAACGCGCGAGCCGCGCAGTCGCCGCCGACCGGCGCTGCTAGGTTCGGCTGCTTCCGCCAAATCCACCGCTCGGGCTGCTCGATCCAAAGCCAAGAAGCGCTTCGAGTCTTTTTCGCAATGCTTCGCGGTTGCCGGAATCCAAATAGGCGCGGCGGGCCGCGGCGAGATCAGCCAGGGAGAGATTCATGGCCCGCAAAATTTCCCGCTCTTCGGTGGTCAACGATTCCTCCTCATCAGCGGCGCGTTCCTGCAAATGCGAAATGCTTTCCGTGAGCGCGCCGTCATTGGTAGAGCGAAACAGATCGACAATCCGCTGAAAGCGGAGATGAAACGGAACCGTGGCAACATCGACATCTACTTTTTCGGAAACATTTTCCGGCGGCATGACCACTTCGTCGGACGTCGTGATGGAGTGCCACTCGTTCGCCGGCTGATAATAACCGATTTCGACGCGATAAGTTCCGCGCGGTTGCGCGACGAGCGCGTAATAACTTCCGAGCATCGGCTCGACCAACGACTCAGATTCTTCGCTGCCGTCCGCCTTTTTAACGCGCAAATAAACTTGTCGATCGACCGGCTCGGTTTTTGCGAACACGCCCGGCCAATCGATATTCCAATAAGTGAAAAGGGTGCGGGGATCGCGCGCGATGGCAAAGAGGATTGGCTCGCCGTAGATGCGCGGAAGTTGAGAGAGCTCGACGAAATCGGATTCGCCTTCGTGCTCTTCGCTTAAATAGGCGACCGGCCCGCCGGAAAGACGAAAACCCTCATTAAGGGATGGCGGCTGGCTGGAGGAAGATGGATCGTCCGTAGGCATCTGAAACTTGGGGACTACAACTTGGCGCAAAATGGGAAAACGAAAAGACGAATCTCTCTCGCGCGCGCGAAGATCGACAATTAGTTTGAGAAGGCCAGTGATGAAAACCGTAATTATCTGCAATCCAGTCGCGGGCGTTGGACGGAATCGGGAGGCGCTTGCCCATAAGCTGGGGAAAGCGCTGCGCGCACAGGTGCGTCTGACCAAAAAGAAAGGGGAGGCAACTCGGCTTGCGCGAAATGCCATGCTTAAGGGCTTCGATTACGTCATCGCTGCCGGCGGCGACGGGACGCTAAACGAAGTGATCAACGGTATCGCCGCAAACGCCACGAAAGTGCAGATGGGACTTCTTCCATTAGGGACCGGCAATGATTTCGCACGCACACTCGGCCTGCCGTTGTCCGTCGAGGACAACATCGACATCTTGCTTTCGCGGCAAACGATGGCGATCGATTTGGTGCGCATGCAAAGCGATCGCATCCGATATTTCGTTAATGTGTCGGCCGGTGGCTTTAGCGGCCTGGTCGATGAAAAACTTACGCCCACGATCAAGCGAACGTGGGGGCCGCTTGCCTATGTGAGAAGCGCCGCGGCCGCTCTACCGGAGTTGCATGGGTACCGGACCAAGATCGTGATCGACGATACCGAGCGAATATGGATCGATCTTTGTAACGTGATCGTCGGCAACGGCCGCTTTGTCGCCGGCGGCTTACCAGTCGCGCCCAATGCTAATCCAAGCGATGGATTGCTCGACGTGATTTTGATTTCGAAACGGTCAGCGGCGGAAATGGTTTTCCTGGCCACGCAGATTCCTTTAGGGAAACACCTTTGCAGTGAGGCCGTCATTTTTCGGCGCGCCAGGAAAATTTCCGTACGTTCAAAGCCGGGAATGTGTTTTAACACCGATGGTGAACTAATCGGTAACGAGCCCGCGGTCTTTCAAGTGATTCCCCGCGCGTTACGTTTTGTTGTGGGCAAGAAATGAAAACAAAGATTGTGACTTTAGATGAGCTCGCGCGCACTGCGAAACAATTACGGGCCGCAGGCAAGAAACTGGTTGCGACAAATGGATGTTTCGATCTGCTTCACGCGGGTCACATAAGATATTTGCAAGCGGCGCGCGCGCTTGGCGATGCCCTCGTGGTCGGATTGAACGGCGATCGATCAGTCTGCGAATTGAAAGGACCGGGACGCCCAATCAATAACGAAAAAGATCGCGCGGAATTACTCGCCGCCCTGGAGAGCGTGGATTTTGTGTCGATCTTTCCGGAGATGCGCGCCACGCGCTTCCTCGAGATGGTCGCGCCTTCCGTTTACGTGAAGGGCGGTGACTATCGTGTCGATACGCTAGACGCGGAGGAACACGCGATCCTGAAAAAATTAGGCGCGGAGATTCGCTTCATTCCGTTCGAGCCCGGCTACTCGACTTCGCGCCTGCTGGAACAACTGCGGAATTCGCGTAAATGAATCCGCTTCGGCTCGGCATTCTCGGCTCCGGCAAGGGAACGAATTGTCGGGCGATTCTCCAGGCGATTCGATCCGGAGCTCTCGATGCCGAAGCACGCGTAGTCGTTGCGGATGTGCTGGACGCTCCGATTCTCGACATTGCGCGCGAGTTTTCTGTTCCAAACTCATATCTTCCGCCGGGACATTTCCGAACCCGATTAGAGCCTGCCGTTGAAGAGGAGCTGGTGCAATTGCTGCACAATTGCGAGGTAGAGTTAGTCGCTCTGGCCGGATTCATGCGCGTCCTTAAAACGCCCATGCTGAAAGCGTTTCCGCGGCGCATTCTGAATATCCACCCTTCGCTGCTGCCAAAATTTCCAGGATTGGAAGCGTGGAAACAAGCGCTTGCGGCCGGCGAAACCATGACCGGTTGCACCGTTCATTATGTCGACGAAAAAATTGATCACGGGGACATCATCGCGCAGCGAGAAGTTCCTATCTTGCCGGACGACACTCCCGAAACACTTCACGCGCGCATTCAAATCGCCGAACGCGAATTGTATCCCGCCGCGATCAGCCAGTTTTGCGGGCCAACCGTTGTTTAGAGACCTTCCGCCTTTTGGTCTCGACCCAAAAGTTCTTCCATCGCCTGGGTGAGAGGTTTTCCTTCATATAAAGCAGCGTAAATTTGGTCGATGATCGGAGTCTCAACCTTCAACCGGCGCGCACATTCGTAAGCGCTCTTTGTCGTTGGAATACCCTCGGCAACCATTCGCGTCGATGAAGTAATTTTCTGGAGCGATTCACCGGTACCGAGCTGTTCGCCGACACGACGATTCCGGCTGAGGCGGCTGTAGGACGTTGCAATCAAGTCTCCCGCGCCGCTCAGGCCATAGAAAGTCGCAACTTTCCCCCCCATCGCAGTTCCCAGCCTAATCATTTCTGCGAGCGATCGTGTCAGCAGCGCGGCCTTTGTGTTATCGCCCAAACCGAAGCCATCGCTGACTCCAGCGGCAATGGCAAAAATATTTTTTAAAGCGCCCCCAAGTTCAATTCCGGTCAACTCATCGCCAGTATAAATGCGAAAACGCGCGCTTCCAAGGAGGTTCTGCAATTCCACCGCGCACTGCGCTTTGGTGCACGCCAGAACAGTCGCGGTCGGCAGGCCGCGCGAGACTTCTACCGCGAGATTTGGCCCGGAAAGCACGGCGACCGGATTGTGAGGAAATTTTTCGCGCAGAATTTCGCTCATCCGCATTCCGGTCGTGTGCTCGATTCCCTTCGTACAACTCAGGAGTATTGCATTTCTATTCGCGCCGATTTCGCGAAGCTGATCGGCAATCTGCCGTAACCCCGTGGATGGCGTGACGAAAACGATAAGATCGGCATCGACGCAATTTCTCAGTTCATTGGTAATTTGGACAACGCTGGGGATCTGAACTTTGGGAAGATAGTCGCTGTTTTCCCGCGTCGATTTCAGTTGTTCCACGAGTGACTGATTTCTCCCCCAAAGTCGAAGGTCGCGACCATCCGTGCCCCACAACACGGCCAAGGCTGTGCCCCAACTCCCTGTCCCTAAGATTGCGATTGATTGAATGTTCACTTGCGGCGGAAACTTGCTTCCGTGCCTTTCATCAAGCGAGAAACATTTGAACGATGGCGCCACACGATCACAACCGCCAGGCAGGCGGAGAAATAAACCAGGGGCATGCCGGCTTTTTCGAAATGCACCATCACTGCCGCTGTCACGGGCAGGGCGACGGCGGCGGCAATTGAGGCAACAGAAACATATTTCGTTGCTTGAAAAGTGACGAACCACACCGCCAAGACCGTCAATGCAGCTGCCGGCATCAAACCGAAGAGAACTCCGACTGAGGTCGCAACACCCTTACCGCCCTTGAATCCCAGCCAAACCGGATAGGTGTGACCGAGCACACACAAAACGCCCGCCATGATGCCAACAAGTTCGCTTTCCTGATTCCCGGGATGAGCGGCGTTGATAATTAGGATCGACACTCTCACCGCGCCAACACCTTTGCAGAAATCGAACAGGAAGACGGCGTATCCATAGGGCTTTCCTAAAGCACGAAGAACGTTGGTGGCTCCAATATTTCCGCTTCCAACGCGCCGGATATCAATTCCGGCAAAGCGGCCAGCTATATAACCTGCTGGCACTGACCCCATCAGATAACTGAGCAACGCAATGAGGATAAAAGTGACCACAGTCAATGGGTCCAAAAGTTTATCAATCGAGAATTATGATTGTCGATCTTGCGGAAAGTTAATTTCGTAAGTTATTCTTAACAAGCCAGATAGAGATTATTGCCAAGTCCGAGGGGGTAATGCCGCTAATGCGCGCGGCCTGCCCGAGAGAAGTTGGCCTGACGGCGGCAAGCTTTTGCCGCGTTTCAGATCGAAGCCCCGCGATCCGACCAAAATCCAGTCCATCTGGAATTGTTTGGTTAACCGCTCGCATCAATTTGCGATTCTGCTCGGTTTGCCGGAGAGCATACCCTTCATATTTGAACTCGGTTTCGATTAGCTCCCAAATTTCGATCGAAGCCAAGGCGCGAATTTCGGGCGGCAAATCCTTGGCGCCGAAATCAGGTCGCTTGAGCAATTGTGAGATCGGGGTTGCATCAACTTTCGCCTCGGTCACAACTTTTCTGACCTTCTCCAAAAGCTCACGCTTTTCCTGATACCGAGCCCAGCGTTCCTTTCCAATAAGGCCGGCGTTAAAACCACGCGGGGTGAGTCTCTGGTCCGCAGTGTCCTGCCGAAGGCCCAAACGGTCCTCAGCGCGACTAGTGAACATTCTATAGGGCTCTTCAGCTCCTTTGGTGACTAGATCGTCAATCAATACTGCAGTGTACGCTTCATTTCTCTCGAGTATGAACGGTGGCCTCTCTTGAACTCGTAGTGCTGCATTAGCTCCTGCAACTAGTCCCTGCGCCGCCGCCTCTTCATAGCCAGACGTGCCGTTGACCTGGCCGGCAAGAAAGAGTCCATGGACCACCTTGGACTCCAAAGTGTGAAACAACTGCGTTGGTGGGAAATAATCATATTCGACAGCGTAACCGGGTCGCATCATCTCGGCCCGAGCAAGGCTGGGGATGGAGTGCAGGAACTCTAGCTGGACGTCGTACGGGAGACTCGTTGAGATCCCGTTTACGTAATACTCTTCGGTATGCCGGCCTTCCGGTTCTAGGAACAGCTGGTGGGCAGACTTGTCGCCAAACTTTACGACCTTGTCTTCTATCGAAGGACAATATCGAGGCCCGGTCCCTTTGATCCGGCCGGCATAAAGGGGGGATTTATGCAGATTCGCGCGAATAATGTCGTGCGTCTGAGGGGTCGTCTGCGTTAGCCAGCAGGGGATTTGTTCCACATGGAACGTCCCCCCAATTGTGCGGTTGAGAGTGAAAAGATCGCCATCATTACCCGCCTCGGGATCAAATGAAAACCGCGGTGGCGGTTCGTCTCCCAATTGGATTTCACATTGTGAAAAGTCTATCGACCGGCCGTTGATGCGACAGGGAGTGCCGGTCTTGAACCGCCCCACGCTCAGACCAAGCTCGCGCAAGTTTTCGCTCAGGCTCGAGGTCGCGTCAGCCATTCGGCCCCCCGGCCTCGTCGTCTCGCCGACATGGAGCAGTCCGCGCAGAAATGTGCCCGATGTGATGACCACGCTCCTAGCCTTAATTACCATTCCCAGGTCAGTAACCACCCCCGACACCGCGCCTCGATCGGTCAAGACTTGGAGAACTGTCGCCTGTTTGAGATCTAAGAGCGGCGCGCGTTCCAAAATCGCTTTCATCCGGAATTGGTAGGCTTTCTTATCACACTGCGCACGCGGTCCGCGCACGGATGGCCCTTTCGTCCGGTTCAATAACCGGAATTGAATGCCGGTTGCGTCCGCGTTTGATCCCATCGCCCCTCCCAGCGCGTCGATTTCCCGAACAATGTTACCTTTCGCGATGCCTCCGATCGCCGGGTTGCACGACATCTGTCCTATCGTATCCAGGTTTTGAGTCACCATGATTGTGCGGCAGCCCATGCGCGATGCTGCGAGGGCGGCTTCGATTCCAGCATGCCCGCTTCCGATCACCAGGACATCGTACGTGGTTGGCAATTCAAACATCTTCAAATGATTCTAAGCGATCGCGCTTCATGGTTCTCTTAATCAATCCGGAATTATACATAACTGCTTATCTATTAGATATTTATGTTAATTTCGGCTAAGTCTTGTTTTCTTGTCTTTGCTTCTTTCCGCGACGCCGTCTGCGCTTTTTGCACAGCCTGCCACGCCATCCGGCTAACCAGAACCAAGAGCAGGGCGCTAATAACGAACGCTCCGCCCCAGAGCCAATACTCGACAACGCGGGGATGGCTTTTGCCGCGAACCAAATTCATCCCAAATTGTCCTAACGTGCCAAGATAAACGTACAAGAAAAGTCCCGGCGCGCGGCCGATAGAAACCCAAAGCATGTAGGTGTGAAACGGTATCCTGGTCAGCCCGTAGAGGTAATTGAGGAGACTCGCGGGAAAAAGTGGATGGAGCTGGCTGAGAAAAATAATTTTCCAACCTTCTCGCTCTACGGCCGGCTCTAGCGCCCGAAGGATCGGGTTTTGCGCAAATCTTCGCCGGAACCAATGCGCTGCCAGCCATCGACTCAGTGCAAAAGAAATGGCTGCCGCAACTGCATTGCCAACGAAAACGATTATCAAACCCCACCATAGTCCAAAGAAAAAACCGGCACCCACGCAGAGGATGCTTCCGGGCAAGAGTAAAAGATTACAAAGAGCAAAAAGAAACGGATACAACAGCCCGCCCCATAAGCCCCATTGAATCATTCGTTGCTGCGCCCTTGCCATAAGATCGACAATCGGAAAAAACCGCGACAGAACGAATAACGAAACGAGAATGCCTCCAAAGGCTGCAAGCTGAAGGTAGGCGGCAGACCGCGTCTTGAACATCCGCAAACTTTGCGCGTTTCATCGGCTTCGCGCAAATGTCGTAGTATCGTCGACTAAGCGGTGCCGGCCTGTGCGCTTCGTCGACGCGGAATGCCGAGGCTGTCAAAGATTACTCGCGTGGCGTCGGAACGATTGAGTGTGTAGAAATGAATGCCGGCAACGTTGTTATCCAAAAGATCGTGACATTGTTCCAAAGCGAAGTGAACACCGACGCGCCTGACCCCTTCAGGATCGTTTTCGCACCGCTGTAAAGCACGCAGGAGCTTGGCCGGGAAGCGTGCGCCGCCGGCCAGCTCGGCGATGCGTCTGAATCCGCTCGTGGATGTGACTGGCATGATGCCAGCGATAATGGGGACGTGAATGTCGGCGAGCGCGCAACGCTCGCAGAAGTCAAAGAAGTCGCGATTATCGAAAAATAGCTGTGTGACGATGTAGTCGGCGCCAGCATCGACTTTCGCTTTGAAGTGATCCATTTCGACCAATCGATTCGGGGTCGAGGGATGTCCTTCAGGGAAACCGGCGACGCCGACTCCGAATCCGCGCGGATCTGGATGCGCGCCCGATTCGTTGAATCTGCGAATGAACTTTACCAAGTCGATCGCGTGTTTAAACGAATCGCGCAATCTGTCGTAAGGAATGTCATGAGGCCGATCGCCGCCGAGCGCGAGAATGTTTCCAATCTTCGACTTAGCGTATCGAAGCAATATCTCTTCGATCTCTTTTTCATTATGACAGACACAGGTTAGGTGAGGGATCGGATCCAGTTTTGTCGTGTGTTGAATGCGCTCGACGAGATCGTGGGTTAAATCTCGTGTTGAGCCACCGGCCCCATACGTCACGCTCACGAAGTGCGGCATGTACGATTCCAGATCGCGAATCGTTTGGTAAAGGTTCTCCACCGCCGCGGGCGTTTTCGGCGGAAAGAACTCGAACGAAAACGTGGGAGAACCCTCCCGGATGATGTCGGCGATGTGCATGATACCTGCGTTTATCTTCGTTCGTTCCGCGACTTGCGGTCAACTTGACCAAGCACATTTTTGACCACGCCTGTTCCGGTCATAGCGTCTTACGGCAAAATCGCGAAGACCTGCGCGGAAACCTCAGCGGAAAAGCCGACAGCCTTGTGTCGGGCCGCTTGTCGTACCAGTAAATCGTCTTACGGCTTTCGTCTGGGAAACCGGGCCAGCGCGGGATACCTGGCGTGAAGTCATGCGTAAGATCGATGTATTTCTTTGCGGCCAGCTGCTTGTTGACTTGGATACTGCCAAAAAGTTCGCCAGCTCCAAGCAAGCTCGCTATGCCCAGACTAAGTAGACACGTTTTCATCCCGTCGTTGTTAACGAATGACTGAGCAAGAAGCCAACAACTTTGAATAACCCCCAATAGCTTCGCGCTATTGGTTGGCGCGCGGTGATCCTCGATTGCCGACTCGCCGTTATTAACAGCAAAAAAACGACACTCAACGCGTCGCTCGCGTCAGGTTGCGTTGAACTTATTCGCATCATGAAGATGAAGAAGATAAGGGTAATTAGATAAGAATTATTAATCTGTTATGCGAAGAACTTTGTCTCCTTCACCACAAGATCGACATATTCATCGCGCTTAATCTGGCAATATGAGCGAACACGCTGTCCTCAACCCGCGCGGAGAGTTTCGAGTCCCGCCGAATCTTTGTGCTTTCGGAATTATGACTAAAGCGCCGCACCCCGGAAAAGTGAAGACGCGGCTGGTTCCACCGCTCTCCCTGGAAGAAGCGGCCGAACTAAACATTTGTTTTTTGCGCGACCTGGCGGGCTCGACTTGGCAAGCATGCCTCAAGTCGTCAGCACAAGGTGTTGGAGTTTACACGCCAATTGGCGCCGAGTCAGCGTACGAGAACATTTTGCCCAGAGACTTTTTCCTTATTCCACAGCGTGGCCATGAGTTTGGTGAAAGACTTATTTTTGCGGCGGAAGACTTGTTTACAGTCGGTTTTGAGTCGGTCTGCCTGATCAATTCCGATAGTCCGACTGTTCCAGCGTCGAGCTTCGTTGAAGCGGCGAACGAGTTGGCGAAAGCAGGTGACCGTATTGCGCTCGGTCCATCCGATGATGGCGGCTATTATTTGATCGGCCTTAAGAAACTGCATATTAGCCTATTCCAAGACATAGCTTGGAGCACGGAATGCGTCTTTGATCAGACGAAGCGGCGCGCCGCAGCAATAGGCTTGGACGTTTACGAATTGCCAGGTGGCTTCGATGTCGATGATCGCGCGACGCTCGCGCGTTTGTGCGAAGAACTTATCGGCGACGAGTCAAGATCACCAAGGAACATGGCACCGAACACGCACAGATTTCTGAGTGAGATTGTTGAGCGCGAGGGCCGCGATAGAATTTGGCCAAAAACAAAATGAAACGCGCGCTCGTTACTGGCGGTGCTGGCCTCATCGGCTCGCACGTGACCGATCTACTCGTGCACGAGGGGTGGAAAGTGCGCGTGCTCGACAATCTCGAGCCCAACACGCACAAGCGCGGCAAGCCGGCATGGATCAATCCGAACGCTGAGTTTCTGCAGGGCGATATGCGCGAGCGCGATACCGTCACTGCCGCGCTCGACAAGATCGACATCGTATTTCACGAGGCTGCCTACGGCGGCTACATGCCCGAGATCGCGAAATATGTGCAGGTCAATTCGTTCGGCACAGCACAGATGCTTGAAGTGATCCGCGAGAAAAATCTGCCAATCAAAAAAATCATCGTCGCATCCTCGCAAGCCGTTTACAGCGAAGGCGCCGGCGAATGCCCGAAGCACGGCCTGGTTTTTCCGAGCGTCCGGCCGATCGAGCAACTAAGTCGCGGCGATTGGCAGGTACATTGCCCGATCTGCGGCGCGATCACGAAAAGTGCGCCGACTCCGGAGAATGCACCTGTCGGCGGCGAGACCGTTTACGGTCTGACAAAAGTCGATCAGGAAAAACTCGTGCTGCTTTGGGGAAAGCAAATGGGCGTTCCGACGGTCGCGTTGCGGTACTCGTGCACCTACGGTCCGCGCCAATCCATTTTTAATCCGTACACCGGCGTGATCGCGATTTTCTGCACGCGTTTGCTCAACAATCTGCCGCCGGTGCTTTACGAAGACGGCGAGCAAACGCGAGACTTCTCATTTGTCGAAGACATTGCGCACGCCAATTTGCTGGCGGCGCAAACAGCCAAGCTCGATGGATTGGCAGTCAATGTCGGAAGCGGTCGCGGCGTTTCGATCAAAGAAATTGCCCGACACATTTCCGAGGCGCTCAAGATCGACATCGCGCCCGAGATCAACGCCGAATTTCGGCCGGGTGAAATGCGCCATCTGACGAGCGACATAACGCGGATCCGCGCGGCCGGCTACGAACCACAGGTCGATCTTGCCGAAGGAATTTCGCGTTATCTCGATTGGATTCGCTCGCAATCCGATGTTCGCGATTATTTCAGCGAAGCCGCAACTATTCTGCGCGACAAAGGCATCGTTCACCGCGTAAGTGAGAAATGAGCGAGCCGGTCCGGATTCCGGATTTCAATTCGCCGATCGCCGCTCACGCCCGCAAGGATTTTCCGCTGCTCGATGCGAAGATGACGGTAACGGAAGCGCTCGAGCGCATCCGGCGCGAGGGCGTGGGCGAACGCGTCATTTATTTCTTCGCCACCGATGCGGAGAAACGTCTCGTCGGCGTGTTGCCGACGCGGCGTTTGCTGACCGCTTCACCGGACACGCGGCTCGAGGAAATCATGGTTCGCAAAGTTGTGGCAATTCCCGCGACCGCGACGGTGCTCGACGCGTGCGAATTTTTCGTGCTCTACAAATTCTTCGCCTTCCCGGTCGTGGACGAGGAACGTCACGTCGTCGGCGTCGTGGACGTGAGCCTTTTCGCTGAAGAAATGTTGCAATCGGACGAGCGTGCGGAACAACCGCGTGCCGGGCCGCCGGTGGGCGATGAATTTTTTGAGGCTCTCGGTTTCCGTTTGTCGCAAATCCGTGGTGCATCGCCATGGCGCGCGTTTCGTTATCGCTTTCCATGGTTACTGGCGACGGTCACGAGCGGAACACTCTGCGCGATGCTGGCGGGCGCGTTTGAAGCGACACTCGCGCGCAGCCTCGTCATCGCGTTTTTTCTCACGATGGTGCTCGGGCTCAATGAAAGCGTGAGCACGCAATCGATGAGTGTCACGATCCAGGCATTGCGATCGGCGCGTATGACGTGGCATTGGTTTATCGGCGCGTTTCAGCGCGAGATCGTGACCGCGCTCTTGATTGGCATCGCCTGCGGCACGCTCGTTGCACTCATCGTTTGGTTTTGGCGCGGCGATATTCTCGCCGCCTATGTCATCGGCGGAAGCATTGCGCTGTCTCTTGTCACCGCCTGCCTCTTTGGGTTGGGCGTGCCGTCGGTTTTGCACTGGTTGAAGCTGGATCCGAAAATTGCGGCTGGCCCCGTTACGCTCGCGCTCGCGGATTTCTTTGCGCTCGTTTTCTATTTCACGGGTGCCTGGCTGGTCTTCGGATGAACAGCGTCAGCGTCATCATTCCGGCGTTGAACGAAGAGGAACCGATCGGCGGCGTGGTGCGTGAATGTCTCGCTACGAAAACCCCGCGCGAAGTGATCGTCGTCGATAATGGGAGCGATGATCGAACGGGCGAACGCGCGCGTGCCGCGGGCGCGAGGGTGATTTCGGAGGCGCGCCGCGGTTACGGCCGCGCCTGCCTGGCAGGAGTTTTTTCGCTTTCGCCGGAATGCGATGTCGTTGTTTTCCTCGACGGTGACGGCAGCGATTGGCCGGAGTTCATGAATCAGCTTGTCGATCCAATCATTGCCGGCACGCACGATTTCGTGATCGGCCCGCGTACGCGCGGGCAACGTGAACGCGGCAGCATGAATGCGCAGCAAATTTTCGCCGGACGCCTGGTCGGCTGGTTATTGTCGATCTTATACGGTGTGCGTTACACCGACATGTGTCCGTTCCGCGCAATCCGGCGCGACGCGCTCGAGAAATTGTCGATGCGCGAAATGAGCTACGGCTGGAATCTGGAAATGCAGATGAAAGCCGCGCGCGGGGGCCTGCGTATTCTTGAAGTGCCGGTCAATCATCGTTGCCGCACTGGCGGCGTCTCGAAAGTTTCCGGGACATTGCGCGGGACATTTGTCGCCGGTGTGCGCATTATCGCGACGCTGTTGCGCATTGCGTTGGAGCAAAGGAAACACTGATGTTGGTGGATCGGCTGCTCCGTCGGGCGATGCCAAAGCGAGGCGCCGAAGGCGCAATTGTTTAACATCGAGCAAGGGACTGCTCGATCCACCTGTGCAATTTGATTCCTATCTCTCGCGAAGTTTGTTAGATCGACAATCGCTAATGAGCAGATCGAAAGCGATTCTCGCGGGTCTTCTCGCCGGATTGGTCGGCGGCATCGCGATGACCGTGACGATGCTTGTCCTGGCTCAGTTCGGGATTGCCACGCCACTTACCATTATCGGCGACCGGATTTCGGTTTTCTTTAAGCCGGAACCTTTTCTCGCCTTGATGGGTCGAGTGGGCGGCTACAACCATCTCAAGCAACTCGGCGTGGGATCGACAATCGCCGGCCAGCTCGCTCTCGCCGCAATCGCCGGCGGCGTTTTCGGATTGATTATGCGTCGCGACCCGGCGCGTCGGGCAACGACTTGGACCATGTCGATTTTTGTTTTTTTGCCAATCCTGGCAGTGGCAATCACGCTCTGGCCGGTGCTCGGAACAAGTTACCGTGGTTTACCGATCGACGCGGCGCGTCTCGTCACGCTGGTTGGCTTCGCGCTCAGCGTTATCGTGTTCGAGCGAACGCTCGTGCTCGGCTTTCGGTTTCTTGCCAGCGCTAGAACAACAAGCGATGAGTTCACACCCCGAATTGGACGCCGCGCATTTGTCCTGGGCACCCTCGGTGTCGTCATCGCCGGCGGCGGGGTTGCGCTCGGTCGCAAACTTTATCGCGCTGCCACGTTCAGTTACGACGGCACGCAATACAAAGGCCGCATTGTTCAACCGATCACGCCGAATGATTTGTTTTATTGTGTGACCAAGAATGTGGTCGATCCGCGCGTCGACGCCGGTCTTTGGCATCTGGAGGTAACTGGACTAGTCCAAAATCCGCGCACGTATCGATTCGAGGACTTGAAGGCGATCACGCCGGTCGAACAGGAAACAACGCTGATGTGCATCAGTAACGGGCTGGACGCGGGTCTGATGAGCAACGCCGTTTGGAAAGGCGTGCCCATGCACGATCTGCTCGACGTGGCGGCGCCGCTTGCCAACGCGGCCAAAGTGCGACTGCACGGCGTCGATAATTACACCGACACGTTCCCGCTCGAGAAAGCGATGGATCCGACCACGATCATTGCCTACGAAATGAA
>WNFQ01001551.1_pt1 | contig 29522 bp, 22 predicted proteins | sample 5400171 | NCBI WGS metagenome assembly WNFQ01 (sample SAMN13153356, study PRJNA577476) | soil metagenome | isolation source: 20 cm soil under Madrone tree | place: USA:California | collected 2016-06-14
CCGAGGGTTTGAAATGCGAGTTCATTGGGCTTGATACGCAAACCCAGCTGCTGCTCCAGCCTGGCAACCACTTGTGTGGCCAACAGTGAGTGCCCCCCCAAGTCAAAGAAGTTGTCGTAAATGCTCACTCGCTCAACTTTGAGCACGCGCGTCCATATGCCCGCCAACAGCTCTTCGATTGGTTCATGAAATCCTTGGAAAGATTGGTCGTCTCTCAATTCTAGGTGATCCGGTGCCGGAAGTGCGCGCCGATCCAACTTTCCATTCGATGTTAATGGGAACCTTTCCAGTGGGACGACGATGGGAACCATGTAGCTGGGCAATTTCTCTTTCAGGAAGTTGCGCAGATCTTTAAGCGAGGAGAACTCTTCTTTTGCCAGTGCGACATAAGCCACTAGGCGCGGATCACTTGGAAGATCCTCGCGAACGATGACGCAGGCATCACGGATGGCGGGATGCTCACGCAGCACGGACTCGATCTCACCCAACTCGATCCGGAACCCACGAATCTTCACTTGATTGTCTATCCGCGACAAGCATTCAATATTTCCATCCGCTCGATAGCGCGCGAGGTCACCCGTTTTATAGAGGCGCGAACCCGGTTCGGAATCGAACGGGTTCGAGATGAATTTCTCGCCATTCAAATCGGAACGATTTCGGTAGCCCCGCGCCAAACCATCGCCACCTATGTAGAGCTCCCCAATCACGCCCACAGGCACTGGTTGCATGTTGCGGTCAAGCACGTACATTTGGGTGTTCCCGATCGGGCGGCCGATCGGAATAAGGCCTGCGGATGATGTGACGTGGTAGAAGCTGGACCACACGGTAGTTTCCGTGGGGCCGTACATGTTCCAGACCGAGCATGCCCTAGGGATCAGCTGCTCTGCTAATTCTCGGGGCATCGCCTCACCGCCACAGAGAATCTTCAAGTCCGTTTTTCCCTTCCATCCTGATTCAAGCAACAACTTCCAAGTGGAGGGCGTTGCTTGCATTACCGTAATCTCATAATGGTCCAGCATCTTCGACAATTGCGGCCCGTCCTGCGACGCTTCGCGACTTGCCAGCACACAGCGAGCGCCCACCATCAGAGGCAGGTAAAGCTCAAGAGCAGCGATATCGAACGATATCGTGGTGACGGCCAGCAGAGAATCTTCCTCGGTGAACCCTGGCCGAGCTCGCATGGACGTCAGCAAATTAACGAGCGAACGATGACAAATCTGAACCCCTTTGGGTCGACCTGTTGATCCCGACGTGTAGATCACATACGCCAGGTTTTTCGGTTCTGTCTCGGACGCCGGATTTTCTCTGCTCTCCTGAGATATCATTGACCAATCTTTGTCGATGCGGACGAGTTTCTCCACTTGCTCGCTCAACGTGCTGCGGAATGGCTCGCAGGTAATCAAGAGTTGTAATCCGGAATCCTTGATCATGAATGCAAGTCGTTCTCCCGGATACGTTGGGTCAAGCGGCACATAAGCGCCGCCAGCCTTCAGGATGCCCAACAGGGCCACCATCATCATGATCGACCGTTCCATGCAAATTCCGACCAAGACTTCAGCACCCACTCCTAACTTGCGAAGATGACGCGCAAGCTGATTGGCACGAGCATTCAGCTCTTGATAGGTGAGTCGTTCTCCTTCGCACAAAACCGCCGTAGCCTCGGGTGTCCGCTCCGCCTGGGCCTCAATGAGTGCATGCAGGCAGCAGTCGCTGAGGTAATTCACCCGCCTATCATTCCATTCGACGACAATCTGGTTTCGCTCTGCGTCAGTCAAGACGGGCAATCCCGCGACGTGCTTTCCTGGTTCAGCCGCCGCGCCAGAAAGCAGGGTCTTCCAATTTCTGACCATTTGCGTGATGGCCGAGTCGTCGAACAGATCAGGGTTGTAGGTGATGGGCCCAAAGATACTGTCTCTGCGGTCGTCGAGCACGACCATCAGGTCGAGCTTGGAACCTCCATTGGAGATTTCCCCAGTCACTAGATCCCACCCAGAGCCGATACTCGGCATCTGGGGCTGCTGCGAAAGGATCACCTGAAACAGAGGATTTCGACTGGGATCAGGCTTATGTCGGAGCTCTCTTACGACGTAGGGGAAAGGAGCCTCCTCATGGGCTAACGCGTCCAGAACCACTCCCCTCACCCGCGACAGTAATTCCCGGAACGTCGGGTTGCCTGAGAGGTTGATCCGCATCGCGAGCGGATTTATAAAACAACCGAGCAGGGGCTCAACTTCAGCCCGCTTACGGCCCGCAGTCGTGCTGCCCACGGTTATATCCTCTTGCCCCGTATAACGATGGAGCAATGCGACAAACCCAGCCAGCAAAGTCATGTAAAGCGATACTCTCTCCTGCTGGCTGAGGCGCCTGAGCGTCTTAACTAGGTCTGGGGGCAGTGTGAATCTTTGAATCGCAGCGCGATGCGTCTCGATCGGCGGTCGTGGACGATTGCTGGGCCACTGGAGCGGAGAAAGCTCGCCCGCTAGCTGTTTGCGCCAGTAAGCCATATGTTCGGACCCTGTATGGTCGGACCACCTCTTCCGCTGCCAGTAAGCAAAATCTGCATACTGAACGGGAAGTTCTGGCAGTTGGGAGGGTTTGCCCGCCGCAAAGGCTTCGTAAAGAGTCGCCAGTTCTGGGAGAAAAACCTGGTAAGCCGATGCCGCGTCGGAGATGATTTGATGAACAGTCATGTAAAGGCGATGCCACTCATCGTCCATGCGTACCAGCAAGGCACGCACCAATGGACCCGTTTTCAAGTCGAACGGACGCTGTGCATCCTCCGTTGCCAAACGCACCGCTTCCCCTCCGCGCTCTGCTTCCGGAAGCTTACGCAAATCCGTCGTCGCCAGCGGGAACACGCGAGGGGCCGGGTGAACAATCTGGATGGGCTCACTCGCAGTAGCTTCAAACGTCGTGCGCCAGATCTCGTGGCGGCGAACAATTTCAAGTAAGCACCTTTCCAACACAGCTGCGTCGAGAGGACCTTGCCGGTCAACGATGATACTTTCGTTGTAGAAGGGGACATCGTCCGCAATTTGTCCATGGAGCCATATCTGTTGCTGAGCGAAAGATAGAGGTACAGGTTCCCCGGCTGGACGAGGGCAGATCTGGGCTCGTTCCCCCCTCTCTTTCGCAGGCTCGCCGCGTAGATATTTTTGAAGGAGCCTACGCTTGGCTTCAGAAAGTCGGCCAAGGCCAGATCTTGCGTCGCTTTCCTGCTGATGTGTCACTGTCTCTCTCATGGTCAGGTGGTCGGGAACGCAGGTTGCGGCCCTCCCGCAAATCGGTCATGGTGGCCGCCCCTCAGTTCAGCGGCCTATTGAAGTTGTAGCTCGGGGTGTGACTCGTCTTTCCCGGAGGCTCAGTTCGGAGATATGCATCGCGCGCTTCGCGCATACGCTCTCAGGCAATCTCTAGTAACGCCGCAGACCCCAGGCAATCGCCTCATAAGATACAACCCAACTGGAAGCGACCGAGTGTCCCTATTCTGGCAGGCAACCACAGACTATTTGTCAAGTCGAAGGTTCCTTTAATCTGCCTATGCCGCAGTCATTAGACTCGGTGGATTGCCGAAGCGGAGCGGCAACCTCGTCAAACCGCGCAACCCGAGATTCGAGCGCCAGACGAGCGGCCCGGGCTCAAGTGCCCAATTGGGCAGCCGTCGCAACATCAACTCAAAGGCAACCTGACCTTCGATGCGCGCCAGCGCCGCACCGAAGCAGAAGTGCGCCGCCCACCCAAACGCAAGATGCCGGTTGTCGGGGCGGGTAATGTCCAAGCGGTCCGGATCAGGAAACCTCTCCGGATCTCGATTCCCGGCGGCCATTACCGCAATTACAGCCTGGCGCTTTCGAATCCGCCTTCCACCTAGAATCGTATCTTCCGGAGCCAGCCGCGCGGTATGCTGGCTGGGGCTTTCGTAGCGCAACAACTCCTCCACGGCCGATGGGATCAGTGAGAGATCGAAGCGGAGTTTTTCGAGTTGGTCGGGATTCCGCAGCAGGGCGAGCACACCGTTTCCGATCAGGTTGGTGGTGGTCTCTTGCCCCCCCACCATGGTCACAATGCAGTTCGCAACCACTTCCTCCTCGCTCAGCCGGTCGCCCTGAATTTCCGCATTCATCAACGAACTTACAAGGCCTTCACGAGGGTGGAGACGCTGCTCGCGCATGGCGGAACAGAAGTACTTAGCCATCTCCAGAACGCTCTTCAGAATTCGTGGCGCGCGTTCCGGATTGTGCTGGAAGTTGCCGAGCATCTCAGCGAAATCTTGGGACCACGCTTTCAACTGCTGGAAATCGTCTACGGGTACGCCCAGCATCTCGGCAGTAACGATGCACGGCAGAGGCTCAGCCAAGTCGGCAATTACATCCATGCGGCCCTTACCCTGGACTTTGTTGAGCAGACGATTCGTGATGTCGCGGATGTGCGTCCGCAGGACTTCAACCCGCTGAGGAGTAAACGCCTGCGACGCGAGACTACGCAATCGCGTATGAGCTGGCGGGTCCAGGAAGAGCATCTGCTTCACCATGATCTCAGCGATCGGGTTCAGCGAAGCAAGGCCCATCGCAGCGAGCTGCTCCGGTGTCGGAGTGCGCTCAGCGGAGTAGTTATGAAGTACGGTCACCACATCCTTGTATCGGGTCGCCACCCAGGCGTGCAGAAAAGGATCCCAATGCACCGGATCTTCGGTTCTCAGGCGATGAAAAAGGGGATAGGGATCGGCGAGGACCTCTGGGTCAAGCAGATGATAGAGGCTCAGCGTGCGACCCGGCTCGCTCGCGGCGAATGCCGTTTGGGTGTGCGGCGTCATTCCGGAAGCCTCTCGGCGGTTGCAGGTTCGGTTCCGTTCGCAAGCAGCTGCGCCTCCTCCTCGCTCATAGCTTCCAGCTTGGCGAGGAGGAGCGCATCGATTTGCGCTGAAAGTTTTGAAACCGTCGGCGCATCGAAAAGCGTGCGAAGGCTAAGCTCGACGCCGAACGCATCCCGCACTCTGGCAATCAGTTGTGTGCCTAACAAGGAATGGCCACCAAGCAGAAAGAAGTTGTCTTCCACGCCGACTCGGTCCAGGTCGAGCAACAATGCCAGCATGGCCGCTAGCCGTTCCTCAATGGGTGTGCGGGGTGCGACGAAACTGCTATCGCGCAATGTGTTTTCCACGTTCGGCGCTGGGAGTGCGGCGCGGTCCACTTTGCCGCTCGGATTCAGAGGCAAGGCTTCCAGCTTCACGAATGTCGCGGGAACCATGTACTCAGGCACTCGAGCGGCAATGAAATTCCGCAACTCTGTGTGCGTCGGTTGAGCCTTCGCGGCGGGCACGAAATATGCAACGAGGCGCTTGTCGCCTGGTTCGACCTCGCGCGCCACTACAATGCTTGCTTGCACGGCCGGGTGTTCGTCGAGCACTTTTACGATTTCCGCAGGCTCGATCCGAAAACCTCGAATCTTAACTTGCTCGTCAACGCGACCGAGAAACGCGATCTGGCCATCTGGGAGATAAAGGCCTAGGTCGCCTGTCCGGAAGAGACGCGCCCACGGTTCAGAACTGAAGGGGTCAGGAACAAATCTTTCCGCGGTTAAGTCGGGCTGATTCCGATAACCGCGTGCGAGACTCACGCCCCCAATGTAGATTTCGCCAGAATCTCCGATCGGAGTCTGCTGCATACCTTCATTCAAGATGTAGACCTGCACATTATCGATCGGGCTGCCAATCGAAGGTAGCCGGTGCGGGTGCTCATTAGGAGGAACAGTTCCTGATGTGGCCAATACCGTACACTCGGTAGGACCATAGTTATTCACCAACTTGTACGGCAGCTTTCGGGGAGGATAGTGATGGAGGGTGTCGGCCCCCGTGAGCAACACGCGCAATCTGGCCTTCTTTGGCCACTCCAGGGTTATCACCCGTTCCGCTAAGGGAGTAGCCAGGAAGCAAATGGTAATCCTTTGGAAGATGAGCCAGTCGCGGACTGCTTCCGGGTCATTCATGGCAACACCCTCAGACAGATGTACGCTCGCTCCCGCCGTAAGGTAAGGCCAGAGTTCCCATACAGCAGCATCGAACCCCAGAGCCGATAGCTGACTTGCCGTGTCGTCAGGAGTGATTCTGAAAGCCCGTTGATGCCAGCAGACAAGATTGAGCAGGGCGCCGTGAGTGATTTCAACGCCCTTTGGCTGGCCGGTTGAGCCTGAGGTATAGATCACGTAAGCCAGGTTTTCCCGCCTCGCTCTAGCGATAGGCGGCTCGGAGCTCTGAGTGACAGGCAATCGTCCTTCCGGGTCTAAGGTGACCACGTGCTCTGGGTGTTCCGGCAACGCGTCTACTATGCATTGCCCGGTCACCAAAATGGGCGTCTTTGCATCCTTCAGCACCACCATCAAGCGTTCTTTTGGGTAGCTTGGGTCTAGGGGAAGATAGGCGCCGCCTGCTTTGAGAATGGCCAGAGCTCCCACAATAACTGCTAGAGAACGATCTAGATAGAGCCCGACGACGACATCGGGACCAACGCCGAGCGACTGCAGGAAATGAGCCAACTGATTGGCCCGCTGATCCAATTCACGGTAGGTCAGTGACAGTTTTCCTTGCATCACTGCTAGCGCGTCTGGCACGGCAGCGGCTTGAGCAGCTACCAGCTGCGGAACAAGTGCGTGGGGCAAATCGCCCTTTTCTATGAGGTGCCCGATTTCCAGCCGTTGCTGGTCCGCTTGTCTAAGTGATGCTTGCTCTCGTAATGAACCCGCTGGGGTATTGCACATACCATACACCTCCTTCAGACTTGCCAAGACGCCCTCGTGATAGGACTCAGTGAAACGAGTGAGTCAAGATTTCGGCGCTTGACGAATCCCGTTTTCATTTGAACTGATGGACGAAGCAACTGAAGACCAATTCGGCGTGGCAGCGACAATGAACTGCACATGCTTGTCCCTGCTGAACGTTAGGGCCAAGGGGCGCCAAAAATTCACCCTGGAAACGGTGCTGCTCAGGAAACCAAGTGAGCTCAACTTCTTTGAAGTCGATGTACCTTCGGCAGAGGGGATAGAGTGCCTTGTAGACAGCCTCCTTTGCCGAAAAAATCATGGTGAGCCGCTGTTGGAAATCGCCACCACGAACCCAGTCGAGTTCGGCCTCACGGCAAACCAGGTCGCTGATATCCGTTCCTTGTATTCTTTCTTTGGTTTCTAAATCCACGCCGATTGCAAAGCCATTCGAACATTGGACTGCAACGGAAACACTCCAAGGATGACAGTGGGTAATCGAGCCCACGATTCCGTCAGGCCATATGGGCTCTCCCTTTTGACCACGCAAAACGGGAGGAGCTTTTTCAAAACCGATCTCTTTCAAGGCAAAGTGCGCTGCAGCTCGCCCTAAGGCGAACTCCACCCGTTTTCTTCCGCAAGCACGAGGCGACAGAATTCGCGCCTCCTCTGCGTGGAGCGTATAGCTCGCCTGGTCTTCCCCAGAGACCATAGCCAAACCGACGTTTTGGCCCAGACGCAGAGAGCTGTCCGCAGCCACCATTGTCCGAATCACCGTCCACTCCAGTGCGCTCGCCAGCCTCCTTGCCTCAGTTTGTGCCATTCGGCCGGGCTGAGCGCGCCGGAAACGCTCTTGCCTCGGTTCTGAGGGGAACCTACTGGACAGGGCTTCTGTGATGTTGACTGGCATCGATTCGGGAACTAGATGAAGCATTCCTGGGTGTGTTGAAGGCTGAAGCCGCAATGAGTCTGTTCGAGGAGCTGGAAGAGCTTGCCCGGCCAAGGGACAACTTTTGTCTGGCGGCCACCAGATCAAAAATGGATTGCAATTCAAGTTCGAGTTCCCATAGGTTTGAATAAAAGTTCTTGCGAAATAGGTGTCCGTTGCTTCTTCCTATGTCAGGTAGATTCTCTCCGCCAAAATCAGATAGAACATGGGCGTAGGTGAACGCCGCCAACTGCATCGCTTTTGAAGAGATATTGCTTCTGCCCCCAAAGGGGAAAGCAAAAAATCGCACGGGCTTTGTAAGATGACTTTCCAGGATATTTTTGGATCCAATGATCTCTGCTTCTAGTCTTTTTCGATCCGCGTAGCCGCAGTCGAAGTGAGTATGCGTGTGGCTCCCAAACTCGCCCCCCCTGAGATTCCAATAGCGGACTTGGTCCCAAGTCAAAGGGAAGAATCCGCTGATACCTCTCACCAAGTCGTGCTGGAATTCCTGGTGATTCTCAATCGGTTGCGTTGGAAGAAACAAAGCGACCGGGATTGCTGTCTCCTCGGCCACCGCTCGAAGACTGACAAAATTGTCTCCATAGCCATCATCGAAGGTAATCGCGACACAAGGAACTCTCATCTCGCCCGAACGCAGGAGTTCGATGCCTTCGGATAAGCCAACAATTCGATAGTGTCTTTGTAGGAAGCGGATCTGGTGCCAGAACATCTCTGTCGATATGCCCATCCGATGGATCCGATCAGTAACCAGGTGATGCGTGAGAATAAGCAGCGGGTAACGGCCGCGCCACCGGCGGTACCAGTTCCGCGCAACAACGAGGGGAGAGCAGAGCAACAAAGTCTCAATGAACAATTTCCAGGTGGGGCGGCATCGCTGGCGGATGAGCTCCCCTTGCACTCCGTTACCAGACGCATGTTCGAATTGAGTCAGATAGGGAGACAAAATCTTGTGCATCCAATCCGTTATTTGTTTTGATGCTTGTGTCGTGTCTCCGACCCGCAGGCTCTTGGCGGTTTGTACAAGAAGATCGTCTCTGATCAGATCTGCTTTCAGTGTCAACGCTAGCAAGCCGTCGTAAAACTGCGGGGGGATCGTGAGTGAAGCAATGGCAAACGGTGTCTCTACATCTCTCGCGAGGTGTTCCACTCTGATATGAAGGCCTTTGGGCTCCACCTCTTCGCTTTGCGACGCTTGGATCGCACCACGTCGTGGAATCAACAGGAGTTCTCGGCCCAGCGGGAATTCCCCGAGCACGACAGCTAGGTCGACGCTATGTTGACGGATGAAGTCTAAGACGTCGGTATCATTGACATCGGGGGCCAGCAGAAATGGCCATCCCGCTCGCGCGCATCCTTCCGCCAACGCTTCAATTGTGAATTTCTTTACATCGTTCCTACGTGGCGGACAACCGTGCACCCACCAGAGTGCCCAGTGCGCCAGTCTTTCCGCTACAGAATGAAACCAAACCTTCGCATTCGAAAACACTCGCGGCGAGAAAAAAGACGGAGATGCGCCGCCGTTGATGATCAACTGCTGCGCCCGGGGAAGCTGTTGGACAGGTCGTTGGACGACCCCGCAGATTTCCGCGCCTGGCACTTCTCGCATAATTCGATTAGCCATCCTCCATGCTCGTGAAGGCCGCACACTGGACAAGACGAGAAATCGGAAAGGGCTCATTGCAATTGTTTGTGAATCTCAGGCGAAGGGTTTCGGTAGCTGACTAAGCAAGCGCCGACAACGTTCGGGACTACAGACTTTGTCCATACATTCCAAAGAGCATGGCCAGGATGGCGGTCGGCAATCCCCGGACATTTCATGCCCGCTGCCCTTGTCCCCGAACCCTTGAAACAGAATCCTGGAATGCGAGTGAGTCGCCCGGTGGGACCTGCAACTTTTCGGCCGCTTTACGGAAAACGGGGCCGAGAAAGGGACCAAGCAAGCCGTTATCACCCCAATCGAGATTCACAAGCCAGTTGGAAGTGTCTGGGTGCACCTGGACGTTGCGCCCCGGAGGACCCAGAGCGAATGGTCGGTCTGGCCCGTTCCTCTTGAAACCGAACTGCTCGTAGATGTTTTGCATTCTCGGATGGCTCGAGACCAAGGATACAGTACGCGGTTTTGTGTCGTCATGACCGGCTTGCAGGATACTCAGCAACACGCCGTAGGCCAATGTGTCGGCGTCCCCGCCATCGCATTGCGCGACAAGGATTCGTTCCGGCGAGTCGTTGAGGATGACATAGCCGACCGTTTTCTCGCTCTCGAGAATGCGAAAGAGTCGGTAATGCACGAAGGGAAGGCTAGTGTTATACCGCCAGTTGAGGTAGTCGGGCGTGGGAGCGAAACGAAAGCGGAAAGCCGACCGGCTAGGGAGAAGGTCGTGCGTAAAGTTCTGTTCCTCTCGCACCGACAGTTTCGCCGCAACGTTCGCGGGAATCTTTGAGGCGTATTCGGGGATCCTCTTTTTTCTATGTGTGTGGCGCAGGACCCATTTCGCCGCGACCCGCCATTTTGGCTGCTCGGGGTAAGGAAGATAGGGCTTGTTTAGCATATAGCTTCGCACGCCGGAAAAAAAACTCCAGTTTTGTCTACGGATGATCTTATGGGCCTCCTCGCTTCCTCCGTAAACCAAGCCGACAGAGCAGCATTTTTGCCAGTAGAGAAAGAGGTAACTCCCTATCCCGGAGCGCCGAGAATGGAAATTACTGCCGAATCCAACGATGATCTTCTCCGAGTCATATTCGAAAGGCATCTTCTCGACACCGATCGATGCGATTGCACTCCCATCGTCAGCCAGGATCGTGAATAGCCTGCACCAGTCGCTGCTCGCATAGTAGTAATCGACAAATGGGCGATGGACGAGGCTGCACCGCGGGTCGATACTTTTTGCCATACTCTGTAGAGCGTCGAAGAGCTCCGGAGTGTACTCTACCATCCGCATGGCGCGCACCCCCAAACGGGCATTCGAAAACTCGGGAACGAGAGCCCCGCGGCGCGGCCTTGTTGTCCCACCTGGGCAGCGGAACAATTGGCAGTATTTGAGAAGGTCAGCCGAACGCCGGACAAACTGAAAGAAGCCGGACAGAGCCGCACGGTTGAGCTAGCCACGCCGTAACCTTACATGGAGTTGATGGATGGTGTAGGGAATTCCTTGCTTTTCCACCAGATCCTGCAATGCGTTCCTAACTTCGCAGTCGCATTCCTCTTTTCGTGCCGCGGGAATTTGCATGAAGTGGCCCTCAATTCGCACCCACCAGCCCCAATGTCCTTCCAAAGTGTCGTAATAGGTTTGGTAGGACTCTTCGATGGATAGTTCAATCGGGCTGAAGGCTTTGGCGAACAATTGATGGGCTGCCTCTTTGGTGAGTTGCTTTCGCATCCGTGCGGATTCCAGGAGCAAGGCCGGACCCATGTATTTCAGGAAGATAGGGGTCGTTTTTTGGATGAACTCTCGGCCGTTGTCGCGGCCGATGAAGAACAGATCCATTTCGGCTTCAGGTTTCAATACGCGCCGGACTTCTCTCACTGCGGCATCCGGATCGGTGGTCCAGTGAAAGGCGAAAATGCTGAACAGATAGTCGACCGAGGCGGCTTCCAGGGGAATGTGCTCGAAAGATCCGTCACGGATTTGAACATTGCGAAACGGTCGAACCCTGCGAAGTGCGAGGTTCCGCATGTTCTCGGCCGGATCGATGCCGACGAACTCGACCCTGGACCTAGCCCGGGAGGCCAGCCATGCGAGCGCTCTCCCCGTTCCGCAGCCCGTATCTAGGATGAGCCGATAATCGTCTTTGAGGTCGATCGAGCCCAAAGCTTTGTCGGCGGCCTGGCCCCAGCACGAATGAAGATTCGGATCGTCATCATAGTGTTCGGCAAGCCGCGAGTAAGTCTCGACGATCGGATTGGCGAGTTTTGACGTCGGGGAGGTCAATTCTGCTGGTTCCTTAACGTGATTCGGCACAAACCTTTTACGACGCAGAATTCGCTGGGGTCAACATCCGTGAGCTCGATCTTGCAGCCGCTTTGGCTTTCGATAAATACGATAAGGTCAATGAATCCGAAGGAGTCCAGCAGGCCACTGGCAATCAAATCCGTATCGGCGGAGATCCCGCCGTTCCGTGAATTCCCTGGGCGATGATTGCCCCGAACCCAAGTGATCACCAAATCTACGAGCTGCGTTTCCGACATCGCCATGGTCACGCACCCTCAAGCAGCTTCACAAGTTTTTTTCGGTCGATCTTTCTGTTGTCGTTCAGAGGCATCTCTTCCAGCCGGTAGATCTTTCGCGGGACCATGTAATCAGGGAGGACCTCGCGGCAGCGATTCAGGATGTGCAGGTCATCTAGGTTAGAGCCGCCGGATACGAAGGCTACCACTCCGTCCGCGCTTCCATAGGCGACTGGCCAAGGAACCGCAACCACTTGTTCGGCCTTGCTGGTCTTTCTTAGAACGACCTCAATTTCTTGGAGTTCCACCCGGTAGCCGCGAATTTTGACCTGGTGATCGATCCGTCCGAGATAGTACAAACACCCGTTTTCCCCGCGCTTCACCAGGTCCCCGGTGCGGTACCAGAGAGTCCCGCCGGTTTCTGGGAAACGGACGAACTGACCCTGGGTTTTCTCAAGGTTGTTCCAGTAACCGTCGGTCACTTGCGATCCCGCCAGGCATAGCTCGCCGGTTTCGGAGACTTCGCCCCGCTCGTGATCGACGACGCAGCATTGCTGCCCGGCAAACGGCCATCCGATCGGCACGATCCCGTTTAAGCACTCCTGTGGAGACTTTGATGGATACCAGCGGTAATGTGAGATGGCAATCGTAGTTTCCGTTGGCCCATAAAGATTCTCCACGATCGAGTTGGGAGCTGCTTCCTGCCAGTCTTGCGCGTGGGTGGCTGCGAGCGCTTCGCCGCAGAACAGGCTGAATCGCAGGCTCGGAAAACACCTCGGCTGCAGTAGGCGCACGTTGGAGAGCAAAGCCACCACCGATGGCACCGAGAACCACATGGTCAGCCCGTGGTCCCGAATAAACTTGGCCGGCAGCATCACGGATTTCTCTGGCACGGAAAACAGGCAAGCGCCCCGCTCCCAGCAGACGAACATATCGTGCACGCTTAGATCGAACGTCATATCGAATTCCTGCGAGAAGCGATCTCGCTCGGTCACTTCGTAACGGTTCGAGATGTACTGGATGTAAGACCCCACGTTCGAGTGGTGGATGGGAACGCCCTTAGGTTCGCCTGTGCTCCCCGAAGTGAAAAGCAGATAAGCGACGGCTGTCGAATTAACTTCTATGTCGAAGGCAAAACCCGCGCCATCTGCCATTTGCCTGGAGGAAACAAAGCGGTGCCGTGGGAAAGCGGCACAGAGATCGGCCGCGTCGTCCAGATCCGGCAGGATTACCGTTAAAGTCCACGCGGCCTCCAGGAGGAGCCTGGGTAACTGCCCTAGGGCCTCTCGCCCCACCACCAAGATTCGGCTTCCGGAAAGCGCAAGCATCTTCCGTGTGCGGTCGACGGGAAACTTGGGGTTGAGCGGAACATAACCCTTCCCTGATCCGAGGATACCCAAGACGCCGGCGTAGGCCGTGACGCTCCGCGAAGCGAGAATTGCGGCCAGAGGGAACGATTCCAGTTCCCGGTCGAGAATCGTCTTGGCGATAGCGGCGGCGCGGCCTCGAAGCTCGCGATAACTCAGGCTCTTGTCGTCTACAACCAGCGCCTCGCGAGAAGCGAATCGCTCGGCGGAGTCCAGAAAACCCTGAATCAAGCCTTTGTACCTCAAGCGCGTGGCGGTGGCCAAAGCAGCGCGAATCGAAGGCTGCTGGCTGGCTGTGCTTCGCACGAGCTGTTCCACGTACGGCGAACAAGGCACGATTGGTTCTCTAGGCTTAATTGGTTGTGTCTCTCCCCAATGACATGGCCAAGACTTGATTTCTACTCACGGCTAAGTCTGCTGACAATAAGTTCTACTCGCTCGGACACCTTACTGGGCTGCAGCTGCCGATTCGGTCTGGATATCCTGCCTTGCATGCCTGCTGAAAGACTATTCCCGTGTGTCGCAGTTCTTCTTGGTTGGGCGGGATGTCCAAGATGAACGTCCGAAAACCGACCGCGACGTAGCGCGAGATTTCCTCTGCAACGCGGTCGTAGCTTCCCACCAGATAGGGACAGAAGGTCTTGTAGTTTTCAAACGGCACGAGCCAGTAGGGGTTGTGATTTGCCTTCGTTTCCTTTGCCATTTCCGACAGCAGATGGTGCCAGGAGGAATCCGACACCTTCATGGCCAGCTGATGGGTGAGTTGGCCCTTGCGATCCTCAGGGAATCGCTCACGAGCCACGTTCCATGCTTCGTCTTCCTCCGCTCGGGCGATGACTCCGACGCGGATACCGGAATCGAGTCCGGTGTCCGGCAGCTCTTGGGCGCACTGGTTGGCGGGCTTTGGATACTTGATGGCAGTCGCCCCGATTGCCTTAGCCGTCGCCCACCCTGCCTCCGAAGAACCGGAGACGAAGATTCCGGGAAAAAGTTCGGGAGGCAGTGGTGGCGTCAGCCGTAGATTGTTCACCGCGTAGAACTCTCCGGAAAAGCTGACTGGGTCCGGGCTGGCCACCAATTGCTTAATGATGAGCGTGTATTCGACCAGCCGCTGGTATCTCTTGTCGTGAGGAGTGGTGTCGTTCAACGCTGCCAGGTCGTTCTTGAAACCACCCGCGACCATGTTCAGATAGATCCGCCTTCCATAAAGGTGTCCAATCGTCGCGATCATTTTGGCGACGGAATAGGGATGCATATAGGCTGGTTGGATCGCGACCAGGGGCGCGAGTCGCTTCGTGTTTTGGATGATGATTTGCGCGACGAGCCAAGGATCGGCCTGGGAGTTGTCGGTGTAGACGAGAATCCCTCGGCAACCATGCTCCTCGCTCCATTTGGCAACGTCGATGACATTATCCAAGTAAGACTCTTTCGGTACCATACTGATTTGAGAGCAAGTGGAGAAAGTCTCCAAGCTCGGAATGGAAAATTCATCGTTTTTCATATCTGACATACTCCTCAGCAGAGGGTCTTGGCTCGAGACTAAAGAAGAGTTTTCGAATCTGACTAAGTGATGTCCCGTGAAAATCGGACAGTACGCCGTGCGCGCCGGCTTCAAGCAGGCTCTGTGAGCGGGGTGGTGTCGCGATTCCGAGGCACTTCATGCCAGCGGTTCTTGCGGCACGAACTCCTGAAACAGAATCCTCGAATGCGAGTGAGTCGCCCGGCGAAACCTGCAACTTTTCAGCCGCTTTAGAGAAAGTGGCCGGGTCGGGCTTACCGTTCGCGACCTCGTCCCCGGTCACCACTGTCGCGAAATAGTCTCCGAGACCCAGGAGATCCAAAATGTAATGGACTCGTTCACTGCTGCCAGACGATGCAACGGCCATGGGGAGGCCAGCGCGGTTGAGTTCGTTCAACAGATCTCGAACGCCGGCAACTGTACTTAGGCTCCCTACTTCTTCTTTAAACAACAGGTCTTTCTCGCGGCCATACGCCCGAATTTGATCCTTGTCGAGGTCTCCAAGAAAATGGCGCAGGATGTCTTCTTTCTTTCTCCCGTCGCGAACAAATTCAAGCTCCGCCTCGTTTGCTAACTTGCCTATTGACACGAGGAACTTCTTCCAGGCCCGCATATGGGCCGGATGGCTATCTACTATGACGCCGTCCAGATCAAAGACAACGCTCTTCAGCATGAGGAAAGGTCCTACGACGCCGGAACACCCAACCCGGGCCAGGTCCCTTGCACGTATTGGTAGCTGGCCGGCGTTCCTATATCCACCAGATAGTCGGAAATGGGGTAGGCTGCCATCTTTCCGACGAGTTTGGGTAAGAGGTCAAAGGCGATATCGGCTGGAATGCGATCCGGGATCACATCAAAAATGGCTGGAGTCGCGACCAGAATTCCGGAGAAGGCTAGATTGCTCGAAGGATTCGTCGGCTTTTCCACAAATTCCTGAACGATGCCCTCCCGGTCAACGATCACGATGCCACACTGGTGCGGGTCCGCAACTTCATTGACTCCCAGCGTTGCTATCTGCTTCCGGCGCCGGTGGAATTCCAACATGCTTGTGATGTTAGTATTCGTCAGGACATCGCCATAAAGGATCCAGAAATCGCGCTCGGAGCCAATCCAACGGCGATGCGCCAACAGGGTCCCTGCACTCCCGAGTAAGATCCCCTCCTCGGCGATGTGTACCTTGACGCCGTGGTGGTGATCTCGGAGGTAGCTCTTTACGCTGCCTGCGTGAGAATGTGTGTTTACAAGAACTTCGTCTACACCGTGCCGGCGGCACAGCTCGAGCCAAATCCCTAGAATGGGTATGCTCTGAATTGAAAGCAGACACTTGGGGATCGCGTCGGTCAGCGGCCGCAAACGCTCGCCCTTTCCTGCTGCAAGGATGAAAGCTTTCATAGCGCGGACTGGGCTCTACTCATGAGGACGCGACACTCTGCTGAAAAGAGCCCCGCCGAACGTTCCTGAGGCACTACCGGGAACAAATGTCCAGCGCGTGCCGCACTTCTCGTCACCGTCGATAAACGGATCATTAGCCACTACATGAGAGTCGCGACATGGCATCGCGAACCTTTCCCTGGTGCCGTTCTTCGCAGAAGAGCAAGAGAAAACCGCCACCACCGGCTCCGGTGATCTTGCCTCCTAGAGCCCCATTCTGGCGCGCCAAAGCGTACGCCTCGTCGATGAGCGGATTCGAAATGTGGGAAGAGATCCTCTTTTTAGCTTCCCAGCCTGCATGCAGAAGGGCACCAAACGTCCGCAGATTACCACTCAGCAGCGCGCGACGCAGATGCTCGGCGAGCTCGTAGATATCTCGCAGCGAATCCACAGTCGAGGTGATCCCCTTCTTCGTCGATTCCTCTTGTTGCTGAAGAAGTTCCCAGGAGTTATGGGCTGCACCCGTAAAGAACAACATCAGATTGCTCTCGAACTCGCGGAGATGGTCAGGTCGTAGCATGACGGGCTCTACCAAGGTGCACCCGTCAGGGCGGAAAGTAATGAAATTCAATCCTCCGAAGGCAGCTGCGTATTCATCCTGTTTCCCCACGGGCTTGGCTAGAATGTTACGCGCGATGTGAAATGATCGTTCGGCCAGATCGTACTTGGACAATGAGAAGTCAAGGTAGGTTGCCAATGTCTTTAGGACGCCGACACAGACACTCGCGGATGAACCTAACCCGCTTCCTGCGATAATCTCAGAAGCCAGGAAAAGATCAACGGAGAGATCGCATCCAAGGTCTTTTATGACCCCGATAGGGATCTCCAGCGCGCTGCCCTTGATATCCATGCGGGAGATGTCTCGCCACGTTTCCACGACGCGTAGGTCCGAAGAAATGATCTGGACTTTCCCATCGCTCCTTTTTTGCAGGATCGTATAAAAATATTTATTGATGGACGCATTCAGGACGGCCCCACCGAACTTTTCGTAGTACGCAGGCAGGTCGGTTCCGCCGCCGCCAAAACTAATACGCACTGGACTGCGTACGATCAGCACTCAAAACCTTTCGCATGCCAAACGTGGTATTGACTGTCGGATTCGACACGGGTGTGACCACAAGCCTATCTTCCCCCGTCACCCGTCCGAGGAGTGTCCATACAGTCTGCAGCAGAAGAGAAAGATCGAGGAAGAGAGACCAATGAAAGATGTACTGGAGATCGAAGTGCGCCTTTTCCTCGGAAGAATGGTTTTCTCGGAGTCCATTCACCTGTGCGAGCCCCGTTACGCCCGGTGTGACGCTCAACCGTTGACGCTGCCATATGGAATAATGTTTGACCCTCTCGGGCGGCTCCGGCCGGGGACCTAATAGGCTCATATCACCTTTCAACACGTTCCAGAGCTGCGGTAGCTCGGTGAGACTGAATCGGACGAGAATCCGCTCGTACTCTGACAAATCTGATGCGCCACGATTGACGTTCAAACGCCACATCCAAAACGGATGTCCATTTTTTCCGCAGCGGAGTTCCTTCCTGTACACCTGGTTCCTATGCCTGCGCAACGCGCCTGCAGAAAAGGCGAGGAAAGGTGCACTGAGGACAAGCAGAAATAATGCACCCAGGAAATCAAGGACCCTTTTTAACTTTAGCCCCATTGTCGAGAGGGTCTGTTCTTCAAGAGAGAGCAGGGGGACATCCTCGATTTCCGTCAGTTTGGCCTTCGAGAGATAAAGTTCATAGCGCTGAGGTACAAGGTGCACCCTCATTCCAGCCTTTCGACAATTGGAGATAAGCTTCTCGCTTTCCATTCCCGGTGGCAGCGGCTCCACAACGATGAGTTCCTGCACCTTTTTTTCCTGCATGAGCCCCAAAATGTTCAACGTCCGTATCGATATTGTCCCTACTGGCAAAGTGGAGACCCGGCTAGAAGGCTCGGTATCGGCGGGGAACAGGACACCCTCCACTTCCATCGACATTTCGGGATGCCGCGAAATCTTAAGCACTAGGTCACGCACAAGATGACCGCTGCCGAGAATGACCACGCGCCGCCTCGCCGCGCCACGAGGTTGTGACGTGACCAGCCACCAGGCGAAGGAACGAATGGCGATGAATCCCACCGGCAGTAGACTCCCCAAGTAGACCAGCCCCAGCCGCGAATCGTGGTTCTTCGAAAGAAATCCAAAGGCCAGCAGCGAAGCAAGGATATAGATGACGCCCGTTGTTACGTGAGCAAAGACGCTCGGGAACCGGCGTGCGCCGCCGAAGCCTTCCAGCTTTTCTCTGAAGTAGAGAACAATCCAGATCAAAAATGCCAGAAGAACCGTCGGCGCGTGGAAGACTTGCGACAATCCCGTCCTGCCCGCAGTTAGACCGTTTTGAAGGATTTGTGTCGCCTCAAAGGCCGTGACAATCCATAACAGATCAGCCGCCAGAATCGAATACCTCAGCTTTTGGTCCATAGACCCCGACCTCCGATCAACGGCTGCCTTGTTTGACAAGCATGTGCTCGTATTGCGCTTGCTCCCATTCCCATGCCCCCTTGATGATCTCCTCAAGTTCAGAGTGGCGCGGCTCCCAAGCGAACTCCCGCACGAGCTTGCTGGGACTGGCGCACAGGACGGCAGGGTCACCCGGTCGCCGTGGTGCGTGACGCACGGTGATTCTTCTCTGCGTGACTTTCTGCGCCGTTTGGCAGACTTCTCTTACTGAATGGCTCTTGCCGGTACCAATGTTGTAGGCATGGAATCCCGGCAGCTCCATCTTCTGCAGGGCAAGTATGTGCGCCTCCGCAATGTCCAGAACGTGTACGTAATCGCGCAGGCAGGTTCCGTCGGGCGTGGGATAATCCGTCCCGTAGATCTCAAAATATTCCCTCCTGCCCGAAGCGGTTTGTAGCAGCAATGGAATGATGTGCGTTTCGGGATCGTGTCGTTCGCCCCAGTGTCGCTCGCCCCCACATGCATTAAAGTAACGGAATACAACCACACTCCAGCCATAGGACCGGGCATACCATTTCAAGATTTGCTCAAAGATGAGCTTGCTCTCACCGTACGCGTTCACTGGCTCTTTAACGTGGTCTTCAGGGATCGGAACTACGTTGGGCGATCCATACACGGCAGCCGAAGAGGAAAAGACGAATTTGCGGATGCCGTGCTTCCGAAGAGTTTCCAGCATCATCACGCCGCAAGCGACGTTAGCATCGAAAAAAGGGCCAGGGTTGATCACCGACTCAGAAATCAGCGCCTTCGCGGCAAAATGAAACACCGCATCGAACTTCCTGTCAGCGAGTAGGCTTTCAAGCGCACCGCGGCTGCCTATATCAAATCGGTGCAGGATCGCACCTTGCGGAACGGCCTCAAGGTGTCCGGTCGACAAATCATCCACCACGTCGACGGAGAATCCTCTGGGCAAAAGTTGGGCACAGCAGGCCGAGCCTACATACCCAGCACCACCTGTTACCAAGATGCGATCCATTAAAGAGCCCCTTCCATCTTCAGAGCTTTCATTGGAGTCTCGAAGAGGATTTTCAAATCCATGCCTAGGCTCCAAGTTCCAATGTAATGGAGGTCCATACGGACCCGCTCCTCGTAAGACACATTTTGACGGCCGCGGACCTGCCAATAACCTGTCAAGCCAGGCTTTACCGAGAGCAGGAGATGTTTGTAGGGGCCGTATTTGTGGAGTTCGGCAGCGGTGATCATGCGGGGGCCGACCAGACTCATTTGCCCTCGTAGTACGTTGAAGAGTTGGGGCAGCTCGTCCAAGCTGAGTTTTCTCAGGAAAGCTCCCGCTCTTGTGATCCGCGGATCGTCCTTGAGTTTGAAGTTGCGCTCAAACTCAGCCTTTAGAGCAGGATTCGTGGCCAGGACAGAATCCGCATCCCGCATCATTGTGCGGAACTTGAAAGCGTCAAACTCACCTGTGGTGCCGAGAACGCGCCTTCGGTAAATGACGGGCCAACCGTCATCAAGAAAGACAACCAGCCCGATGACGATGAGGACTGGAAGGAGCGCAAGGATTAGAATCCCGGCACCAAGCAGGTCAATGCACCGCTTGACGAAATGCTGCAGGTGCAGGTTCCCCGATTTGCGAGGGTGTTTAGTACCGGGATAGCTTTCAAATATACGTTCGGAAGTGAGCACCAATGGGTCTCCCCAGACGCCGGGGCGGTGATCGGGCCGAAGAAAATTATTGCGCGGTTGGAAAATCATTCTGTCCGTGAGCCCCCCCACTTACAGTAGGTGCGCAGTTAGCTTCTTGAACCCAAGCAGAGTCCCTGCCAGCTTCGTTGATTTGATGCCGAACCATAGTAAACAAGGCGTGCGTGATACTGAGTTGGAAGTCCTCGATGATCTGCATGTTGTGCGACGGGATAATGATGCAGATGTCGCAGAGCCCGGGCATCTTGCCCCCATTAAAGCCGGTCAACCCTATGCTGAAAGCATTCGATTCCCGTGCCACCTGAAGGGCGAGCAAGACATTGGGCGAGCATCCGCTCCCGCTTATCCCAAACGCAATATCGCCGGGTTGAATGAAGTTGCGCAGTTGCTCGGCAAACACCTGCTCGTAAGAAGTGTCATTCGCCCACGCAGTGATGAGCGGTACGTTATCGGTCAGCGACAAAACCCGGAACCGTTTATGGTGGTTGTCGGGAGCTGTGGTTCCTTTGCCGAGGTCGCACGCAAAGTGCGACGCCAAAGCGGCGCTTCCACCGTTTCCAAACAAAAATACTCTTCGCTCTTGCTCGTAAGCTCGATGAAGTTCATCGGCAACTTGTTCGATCTTGGCATACGGGAGTTCTGCCACAACTCGACTGTAATTCTCAAAATAGCTCTGAGAGCCGGTGATAGGGGAATGCACTTGCGGACGGCACGCAATCGTTAGGACCGGCTTCCGGTTTAGCATTTTTGCAGATCTCCTTCAGAGTACGATCGTCAACACTTAGTGTTCTTTCCTTCGTTCGCAAATCGAGAGGGTTCCGATAAGCGACAAATCTGTCAGGCGTGAAGGACTGCTCCTTCGTTCCGAACCGCCTGTTCGAGCAAGCGACTGTCACGGTCCAGGAATACCCGGTTCCAAAGCTCGAAATTCAGGAGTCGCCAGCAACCTTCGGTGGCGTGCGAGCAGCCGCGGCGATGCGCCTCGAGGAGATGTTGCACGTAGCTAGCTTTGATGAGTCGTCGTTCCGCCATCCGCCCGTCCGTAAGGACTGCTGACAGCTTATCGACCAGCTGATTCCGCAACCATGGTCGAATGGGGGTGGGAAAGCCTTTCTTGCTGCGTCGAAGGACTTCAGCAGGCAGTCGATCCGCCATGGCTCGACGGAGCAAATACTTCCCGGAGAAATTACGAACTTTATAACGTGGGGGAATGCGCCCGACAAACTCGACAAGTTTGTGATCCAGAAACGGAACGCGGCTCTCAATCGAAGTGGCCATACTCATCTGGTCCTGCTTCATAAGAAGTTCGACCAGATACGTTTTAGTATCCAGGTAGAGCAGTTGATTCAGTAAATTTCCATTCGACCCGTTTGAGAGAAAGAATCGCATAGAATTCACATAGGCATTAATGTCGCGAAGTTCTCCAGTCAACTCGCTAGTGAACAACGCCGACTGCTGGTCCTGAGGAAAAACAGAATAGAAATTGTCGAAGTAGATTTTTTCGAAACTATCCGGATAATAGAGAAAAGAATGCCGCAGTTTGCGCCGCGCCCAATCCGGGATCAATTCCGCGCTCAGTGTCTTCTGAGCCAGCTGCTGGAGCGCCCGCGGGACGAGCTTTCGGTACAGCGGTCCAGCTCGCAGGTTCCAGAGCGTGACGCGATACTTCAAGTAACCGGCGAAGATCTCGTCTCCGCCCTCGCCAGTGAGAACCACTTTCACTTTCTCGCGAGCCAGGCGGGAGACGTAATGGAGGGCTACGCTCGAAGGCCACACAAGCGGCTCATCTTCGTGCCAAATCAGTTGCGGTAAACTCGCAAAGAATTCTTCCGGGCCAAGGATCACCTCGTTATATTCAGCCCCGATGTGCTTGGCTACTTGCCGGGCGTAGGGCAGCTCGCTGTATTCGTCTTCTGCATATCCCACCGAAAAGGTTTGGATAGGCTCTTTCCGAAGATCCGCCATCATGGTCGCGATTGAACTGGAGTCGAGGCCCCCACTTAAGAACACTCCAACTGGAACGTCGCTCATGAGGTGAGCACGCACTGTCCCCGTGAACAGGTCACGAAATTGCGCGACGTAATCGGATTCACCGAGCGAGGACTCGGACGGAGACGTATCCAAGTCCCAGTAGGTCTTGACCTCGGGGTTATTGCCCTGTGCTTTCAAATCAATGCGCAGGCAATGCCCGGGCAAGAGCTTGCGGACGCCTTCGAAGAGTGTCTCTTCTGAAGAGAGATAACCAAAGGCAAAAAACTCGGGAAGAGCACGCCGATTAAGTCGCGGCTGGAAGTCAGGGAGTTCAAAGAGCGCCTTGATTTCTGAGGCGAAGACGAAGCGATCCCCCACGATCGCGTAGTAAAAGGGCTTAATGCCCAAGCGGTCTCGGGCGCAAAACAACCTCTGACTGCGGGCGTCCCAAATGGCAAATGCAAACATGCCCTGCAGGCGATGTACACAATCCTCCCCATATTCCTCGTATAGGTGCAGGATCGTTTCCGTGTCGCTCTTCGTCGCGTAGCGGTGACCTCGCTGCTCCAGGGCGGAGCGGAGTTCGAGGTGGTTGTAAATTTCGCCGTTGAACACAATCCAGACATTCCCCTCCTCATTCCTCATCGGCTGGCGCCCTCCGGGTAGATCAATGATGCTCAGCCGGCGAAACCCAAGCGCCACTTTGCCGGAGATAAAGCTACCTTGGTCGTCAGGCCCGCGGTGATGAAGGACACGCGACATGGCTTCCAAATCCCGGTCTGGAAACTTACGACCTGTTATAGCGACAATTCCACAGATCCCGCACATGGCTTTAATTTGGCCTTGTTTGAAATCGATACTTCAGCGGCATTTTGCCGGGGCGTCCGTTGTTATACAGAGGTGGTTGTTTACTCGTACCACAGCTAGACAAATAGAGGCACATTTTCAGGATGCATGGAAGATTCCAGGTCAACTTCTACGGGGTGCTTGGGTGCATCGGAGATCCATTCCCCGTGCGTGAGAGGCACATCTGACGTAAAAACCTGGCGGCCACTCAGCTCAACATAACTGCCATCATAAATAACAAGCCGACGAACATTTTCGCCGCCACTCGTCGAGCAAAACAGAAACCGTGCGTCGCTAACCCACGGCCCAAACTGCCAGGTCCCCGCCTCATCCGCGAAAAACATGTAGTTGGCCACATCCGCGGCGGAATATCGATAAGCTCGAACGGGCACGCCCTTATGTGTTGGTTCGAACAGCTGGAGGAGACCTAGAGCCGCGTCGGCCTTGGCAATAGGAATCAGCAATGCTGCGAACTCTATCGGCAACTCCGCCTGGGAACCAACCCTAAGAATCGGGGAGGGCTCTTTTCTTCCATATACAGGCGAATACCAACCCTGCGTTATCTCCCGCGAGCAGCCTTGACTCGATGCGATCAGCACGGCAAGGGCTGCGTGTTCGCCACTCACGAACATGGCACCTCCGGGAATTGGAGAAATTGAGCCCGGGGCGAAGTGCCAGGAAACTTCAAGCCGATGCACCCCTTGGCCTTCAAGAACGTCGCGAATCAACCAGAAGTTTGGCTTTGAGTGGAAAACATAACGGCGATGTTGAACCGGCTGCCTCAACCGGCAATAGCCACGATGGGAGCCGACGAAGAGGTCAAAGGTTTTGCCAGTCACCCAGCGATCCACACTCACGTTGGGTAGGGCTTCCCACCCAAACGGTCCGCTAGGCTCGGCCTGGCTCAAGTCGTCCACGTGGGCCGTGTTGTGACAAGCCGTTCCGCGGAACCGATTGCGCTCGGCATCCGAATCGACATAAGCAAACGTGCCTGGATCAATCAGCAACGGTTGTCCATTGACAGCTAACTGCACACTTAGTGCATCGGCATGGCGGTGGCCCGACCGGCCCGCTCCGTGAGGACCGGCATTAATCACGAGTTGACGTGTCAAGGGATTCGCACTGGACATCACGTAGATTCCGCTGTGCTCAAAAGAAAAGGAAGCCGCCGTTGGTTGTTGGAGAGAACGTCCCTCAAACCACCTCGCCCCCGCGGGTCCAAGCAGCCAAACTGTTTCTTCTCGAATGGAACCAGCCACTGATTTAAAGTCGCCCCGATCAAACAGCACCGCTCCGGTTGCAAGGGGATCGAGCAAGTCCCCCGCACTGTTACGTCTCGGGTCAAATACTCGCCCACCGTCATCATCTCCGAATTGGGGAACAGACCCTGCTCGGCCCAACGTGCAGAGGACGTTAAGCATTTTCTCCATGGTCCGGTCCAACATGCCGGGGACTGCCACTCCGTTTAGATCCGCCAGGATTCGGGAGTGCAGGAGGAAGTCGAGCGCATAGGTGTGGTAGTAGGTTGATTGTTCAAAGTGCATGCCATCGGGCCGAACCTGGCGTTCCGCTTCGCGCAAGACAATTTGCCATCCAAGCTTTTGCCATCGCTGAGCCAATGTAGAGCCGGAACACAGAGTACCGATAAAAAAGAGGCCTGCTCCTTCGCCCAGGAGGTGCGTATTGGGCGAGAAATAAGTGGAAAGAAATTGCTCGATGTGGTGTCCGTTCAGCATCAGCGCCCGCCGGAGGTCAAAAGAGAATCGTTGCGGGACGGCGGAGCAGCCATTCAGCAAATACCAGACCCACAGCCAGGAAAGGCTTCGAAACGCCACCTCGAGGCTACTTGCCCAGTTAATTCCGATCCCATATGAATTCTGGTCCTGCCAGTCATACCACTGCCGGAACACCTCACGCGCGTAGCGAGCTTCTCCCGTGAAGCGATAGGCCTTGGCAAGGGTGACCAAGTGCTGATGGCGATTGAGTTCCCATGTGACCTTTGAGTCTCCGACCTGGTCAAAATCGAGGTAGCGGACTCGGAACCATGGGCGGCGTGGAGCGCGCTTGCCATGCACTGCATCGAGATGCCAGTCGATCTTCGTTCCATAATCCACGCCCGCGTACCCGAGCAGGTCGAACCGGTGCTCGCAAATCTGCTCCGCCTGTCTCACGATTCCCTCTACCACCTCGGGGAGCCGCTCACGCAAGCACTTCAGGATTTCTGGCGCTTCTTCCTCGGTAAAGAAGAAGCGGCCGAAGCCTCGTAACTGAGGAAGGCGACGCTCCCTCAAGAAGGGACCGCCAATTTGGCACAGCGCAAGGTCCCAGCGTTTCGCGAACTCTTGGTAAGTGCGCAAGCGCAATTCGTCCCAGTCCATTTCCATGATTCTTTTCGCGCGCTTCAACCAGTGATTGCTAAGCGACATGGACGCAGTTCCTTCTCAGCTCTTCCGCCTCGCGAGCGGGGGCCCCGAGTAACCAGTTCACAGTTCGAGCGATATTATCTTCACTGACTTCCAGGTGCGTCTGTTTCTTAACTTGGTCGTACCCCTCAGTCGCGCGTATAAGCTTTGTGCACAAGTCTGCGGCATCACCTTCCCGATAGGTTGTTACGTTGGCCGGACGATGGCCATTCTCGCTGGCTACGACGGGTATGCCCAGGGCCAAGGATTCGAGCACTGAAGCCGCGACGCCGTCGCACGCTGGAGTGCGGATATAAGCAAAGCATCGGGTCAGCAACGTCAAGAACTCGTCGTGGGTGAGGTTACCCAGCAGGAGTAGACTTTGGCGTTCTCCCTCTGGCCAGTCGGCCACAAACTCGTTGACCGCGGGCAATTCCTTGGAGGGAAAACCGAGCCAAATGAATCCCGCTTCCGGATGCTGTTGCCGGAATTGCATCATAGCTTCCCGCAATACAGGAAGCCGGTACTCCGGACGAAACGAAACGTAGCAGAAAAACACGGGATGGTGTGACGCCAAAAAAGTTTTTATCTCTTCAGCAAGCGGTACCCGCTGGAACTCCAGATTCTGTTTTGAAAAGCCCGGAATCACCGCGACGCGCGCTGCCTCAATTCCATACTGTTCAATCGCGTGTTTGACCGCCACGTTGTTGCATGAGATTTGTCCTGCGAGCCGAAAGAGCAGCCGAAAGGCCCAACGCACCCCTAAACCCTCGGGCCGAGGAAAATACCTCTGCTGCAAACCGCCGCGCCAACTCAGTGCCACAGGGTGACCGGCGAGTCGACCTACTACGGCGGCGATGAAGGCCAATATGTAGCCTGGCGTAGACTGACCGTTGACGTGCACCTGGAAACGATAACCTCTCAAAGCAAACTGGATGAGTTTGCGCAGGTAGTCGAAGCCGTTCTGGACGTCGATGTACTCACTGCTGCGCCTCCTCCGGCTCTCGTTGAGATTGAGCACTTGACATACATTTCCTCGCCGGCGAATTTCTTCGACTAGCAACTTGGTTTGCATCGCCCAGCCGCAAACCGGTGGCGGATAGTTACCGATCTGCAGAATCCTTGCTCGCGAATACTCTTCAGCAATGCGATCCGAATCGCTCTCGGCGGATCTATTCATGAGAAACGGCTTTCCCACTACATCACGCTGCGCCTTGAACCACCCCTCCGGTCCGGAGGGATCCGGAGGATTGCTAGGCTGATGCCATCTGGTGATTGGCCACTACACCGACGGCTGCAGAACCGGAGCGGGAAGAACGCAGATCAATGACGGGCTGATCCGGGCGGAGGGTGGCTAATATCGCTTCCTCGTCTAAAGACGTTGCCCCGATGACGAGAACCTCCGCACGCCTGACTACTTCTTCCAAATCGGTCGAGAGTAACGCACCGATGTGTGGAATCTCTTCTTCGATGAACTGACGGTTGGAGCCCACTAGACGACCGAGTGAGACATCCTGGTCCCAGATTTGGATCTGGCACCCTTCGCCGAGGAGCCGCTTAACCAGTTGCACCAGGGGGCTTTCTCGGAGGTCGTCCGTGCCGGACTTAAAACTGAGACCGAGGATCCCCACCCTCTTTCGTTTCGTTGCCAGCACCGCTTCGGCAGCTCGCTCCAGGTGCGCCTGATTGCTCGTCATGATCGCTCGCAATAAGGGCAGGTCAAGGTCAAGTTGATTTGCAGAATAGGCGAGTGCGCGTACATCTTTCGGCAAGCACGATCCGCCGAAGGCAAAACCGGGCGTGAGATAGGCGTCGGAGATATTCAGCCTCCTGTCGGACATGAAGATCTTCATTGCCGCAAGCGCATCTACCTCCAGTTGCTGGCACAATGTTCCGATCTCATTCGCGAATGTGACTTTCAGCGCATGGAACGCGTTGCAGACATACTTCACCATCTCCGCCACGCCCAAGGAGGTCTCGAAAACTTGGCCCGGGCTTTCTCGACAGAGCTCGCGCAGTGGGGTCAGATGAGCAGGATCATCGGCTCCTAAGACAGTAATTGCTGGATTTAAGAAATCGGCGACTGCGCACCCTTCGCGCGTAAATTCTGGATTTGCGCATACGGCGAAATCGACTCCTGAACGCTTTCCGCCGGCCGCCTCGATCGTGGGGATGGCCAAAGACTTTGCAGTTCCCGGCAACACCGTACTGCGGAGCACGACCCAGTGGAATTCTTTCTTCGATCGCAGTGCTTCGCCGATCTCTTCGCAGGTGCGCTTGACCGCGCCTACGTCCAAGCAGCCGTTGCGTAAGCTCGGCGTGCCTACGCAGAGAAAAGAGATTTCTGATTGGCTCACAGCCATCTTTGCGTCCACGGTCGCGTGCAGCCGGCACGCCCGACGCCCCTCCGCGACGAGTTCATCCAGACCAGGCTCCAACACTGGCGCGTGTCCGGACTCGACCATCTCGACTTTGGCGGGATTCACGTCCACGCCGATCACCCTGTGACCCGCCTTCGCCAAACAGGCTGCAGTCACGGCACCGACGTAGCCCATTCCGAACACGCTAACCGTCTTCATAATCAGTTCTTCCCTCGCAGCGGTTGAGATTGTTGGTCAAGAAGGACCACGTCCGAATGCGATACACTTCTGAAATCTTTCATCCCGAGCATAAAGTCACTGCATGATCTATCCAAAGAGTAAAGTTGTTCGAGTTGGGAGATGAGACGATCGTAAGTGAAGTGTGTTCGCACTCGCGCTTGTCCGGTCCCGGAAAGCCTTCTCGCTAAGTCTGCATCCTGTAAGATGCGGAGGATGGCGTCGGCGAAGGCCGGCGCATTCCGCGGCGGAACAAGCAACCCATCCACGCCGTCTACGATGATTTCAGGAGTTCCGCCAACGCGAGTGGCCACCACCGGGAGCCCGGCCGCCATCGATTCCAGCACGGAATTGGACATTGCTTCGGCCTCTGAGGGCAGCACCGAAAGATCGCAGCAGGCCAACAACTCGGGAACGTCCTGCCGACGTCCGAGAAACAAGAAGTTTCCCTCCAACCATGCTTGTCTCACTTGCTGTTCCAATCTGGGCCGCTCCGCGCCGTCCCCGATCAAGACAAATTTTGCGCGGGGAACTGCCCGGCAAACAATGCGTGCCGCTTCAATCAAGCAAGCATGTCCCTTCACCCGGCTGTACATGTTAGCCACAACGGCGATAAGCTTGGAACCGCTCCCGAGACTTCCCAACAGTCCTTCTCGGTCTCTCCGTCCACCGGCAAATCGATCAACATCCACACCGTTGTAGATGACGTGAATCTTTTCTGGGGGCAGCCTGTCTCGTTCGACAAGCAATTGCCGCACGCAAGACGAATTCACGACGACGTGAGTGGAGAGGCGGTAGATGATGGTGATGATCTTGCTTCTCCAAGGTGTGTACCAGTCCAGGTCTGCCAGATAGCGGCGACTGGAAATAATGACTGGGGTTCGCGCCAACCAACCGGCCGGAACTCCCAGCAGATTTGCCCCCAAGTCGTGCGCGTGGATGACGTGAAACTGTCCTCGCCGGAGAAAAAGGGCCAAACGCATCAGCTGGTACACGCCATTGAATGAAAGAAGCGTCTTCTTTTTGCGAAACTCAACTACAGGAATACCTGCTTGTTGCAGAACCTCCAGCAACGGACCTTTCGCACTCAAACAGCCTACAGTTACATGACGGGACGTCGACCGCAGGCGAAGGGCAGTTTGCACCATTTGGGTTTCCGTGCCACCAATGTCCAGCGTATTGACCAAATACAAGACACGCGTGCCGCCGTTGTCAGAGGGCGGCTTTAGCTTCGAAAGAACGGCCTGAAATTTAGGCAGCCATTGTCGTGACGGCAGATCATTCTTAACAACTGCGGCTCGATCTGTACTCAAAGTGCCAGGCATATGGCAGTGTCAATGCGACGGAGTCTAGTTAGCGCGC
>WNFQ01002711.1_pt1 | contig 29514 bp, 42 predicted proteins | sample 5400171 | NCBI WGS metagenome assembly WNFQ01 (sample SAMN13153356, study PRJNA577476) | soil metagenome | isolation source: 20 cm soil under Madrone tree | place: USA:California | collected 2016-06-14
CGAACCCAGGGCAAGGACAGGGAAAAAAAAAACTCGTAAATTGATGCAGGCACAATTCACTCACGGCGGGCGCACCTTTAAGGCAGAAAAGAGACCAATGAAAGTAACAGGTCCCCCTTGCGCTCTCCGCGACGAATGGAAGGTGTGGGATGATGATGGGACATAGGAAGGTTTTGACGGAAATGACGGGCCAAGTTGGAGCAATGCAGGGCTTGTCTGTATGGGAATACACCGACAGGACTTGTGAGACGTTGAGTGCGGATCACGATGCTGCTTGGATGAGTGGTTATGATGGTGGAATGTACGTGTCCCGCGTTGCGTCCGGGAGGGGAACGAACGCGACACGGGGCGAAGAGAAGGGCGAAGCATTTGGCGGAACATTGCGCATGGCGTGAGGGGATAAAGATGCCAAGTTGGCGGTTTGTTTTGTAGAATGATTGAATAACTTGTTCACAGCACCGAATATCTTATCAGACAACTCTCGGGACCGGTCTCAATCTGTTACCTTCCCCCTGACTCGACAAGAGTTGTTGGTTGGGGAGCAGTTAAGCGCGCTGCTTCATAATGCAGTATAATAAAGTTCCGCTTGTGGAGACGATCCACATGCTTTCCCAATTGCTGGCCGATGGTAACGCTGGCCCATACAGTAAAGCCTCCGACGGGTGGCGTTCAGGTCGGCTGATCCCATCCGAGTCACTGCATGTATGGGAAACTAAATCCATCTTACTATACATGCAGTCACCTTTATCTCACCCTGACTTCTCGGCGCTACTCTGAAATAAACGTCGCCTCATTATACGAAAATCCCTCAACTTCCAGCCCTTCTGCCAAACCAGGCAAAATTAAATCCGGTCCCTTTAGTACGAGCTTCGCTGGATTGATCCACTGCGGCATTTCATGAGACGACTGAACTTATCGACGACTGCGCAGGCACTTACCTGGTATATATATGGTTTCGTTCCTGCGACGTAATTCACAACCGCCTTCACCACCGTCGGGATTTCCGCGAGAACATCGACCTTTTCAATCAAACCCTTGGGCTCACTAGGACTGCCCACGTCCACTATGAGAGTGCCTTCAACAGGGCCGGGTGCATCAGGCACAACGGATGGCGCTGCCCAACGAAATACCAGTCCAGTAGGCTGCGGATAGCCAGTTTCCGGGTCGTGCACTCCATCGGCATGCTGCGCTCGAGAGACAAGATCCGTCTTCTCTGGCTGAGCCTCATCCGGCCACTTTGTCTCCGCAGTCACCGTGGCGAGCTTCCCGCCGATTGCAAGCGCGCCAACGTTGACGCTGACATAGCCAGAGCCTGCGCCTTTGCGCCCGTACGCACTGGTAGTCGTGAACTCCATCTGAACCGCAGAGACACCGCCATGCGCAGGGCTTTGGAAGTGGGCAAAGTTCCAGCGCGATGCCACGAGATTCGGCCGCATGCCCTGTATCGCGTGCACAAACATCCCAGGGCCATCAACGGCGAGCGGCTTTCCGTTCAAAATTATTTCCCCCGATGTTCGCGTGAGGGGCCAGAAGCGGTGGACAACGTAGCCCTCGGGTTGTGCAGCATCGGGACCGAAGTACGAGTAGCCGCCGTCGGGCCCCTGGCCGATCTTGAACCCGGGTACACCTGTGGGTCTCCTGATCTCGAGGGAGATCTTCACATCCTGCGTGAGATTGGCGGTGATTGTGTATAATTCGGGATAGTCTGTACCAGGGACGTCCGCGTGCGTGATCGTGAATTCGTCTGCTTTGCTCGAGCGCTTATCCAGGTCAGGAGGAGGAGTCACGAAATTGGATACATTAACGGAGCGCCACGTCTTCTCTCCTGTTTTCGGGTTGAATAGCTTGAAGGTGAACTGGATCGTGGGATACCACACCCTTGACCGGTATAATAAGCCTCTTATGTTTTCCGAATTAGGGACAGCAGGGCGTACCCTATTGATGAATGGATGACTTGACACATCACCGACGTTCCGTCATCGAGAATCGTGTACCAAATCTGTGTCTCCGTTACGAAGCCGCTTGCACATTTCCATTCGATGTCTGCTGGTTCCAGCTCGCCAAACAACTCATCGGAAGAGAATAGAGAGGAGACGGGGAGAAAATTAGGAGCATGTGGATCAACAGCGGGGGTAGACCTGAGCAATCGTCACGTATGGCAGGTTTTGGTGCACTAAAGACTTACGAAAAAAAGGATGAAAACATGATGTATTGGATGGGGAAAGGTGAGTAAAAGGTACATGAACTTGTGGACAGTTTATATCGAATCCCGGACCGGGATTGTCCGGGAAACCTGGTAGCAGTAGTGTAAATTTACGTAGTGCCAAGGCGCGTCAACCATCATCCAGCCTCTGACGTTTACTACTCGACTGCCCTGCATCCGATAGTGATATCTCGGCATCTCCCCTCAATCCCAGCCCGTTCTGCCCAAAGCCAGAAACTGGAAGTATTCGTTCTCGCACTGCGGGAATCGGTTTTGAGGGTGCTGGGTCCTTAACACCGGGGAAATAGTCCGTTGGCTCCTCACGATACATCACTCTATCTATGTCGGCAATATGTGAAACCTGGGATTCGATATCCAACAGACCGTGTTAGAGACCAAGATCCGATCCATATGAAGAAAAAAGCATCTGACTGAAGTGTTAAATTCATCCGAGATCGCCCAAGACAAATCGCTCGAGTTCCCGGTCGGCCCACAAGATGTGGACGTAGCGTCGAATGGTGGTGTCTCGGTATTGATGCGACAGAATTTTAAAGTCCCGCTCGCCAGTGCATCTCTCAATTCTCTATTTTGGCTCGTGGAGAGTGTGGAAGGGTTTTGCATGGGGATACTAGTAGGCCAGCCTTCGAGGCGAACACCGTAAACACTCAGATTCCCATGATTTGTCCATTTCATCTCAGAATTGCGAATGCCAGACGTCAATCTGTCATGGCGATGTGTTATCGGCCACGTAAAAGGACAGGGGGTATCAATGACATGCCGTAGTAAGGTGCGCACTCTCGCATACACTTCTGACTTGAGAGAGTGAGCGGTCTCTTTCTGTCGAGAGGAGATTCCAGTTCCATGCAGTGTAACATTGGACGAAGAGGAGTCCTGGAGTGTAGAGAGGGCCAGAGATTTCAGGGCCTTTGCTCCTGCCAGGCCGCCGCCTCGTAGACTCCTCCAGAACTCTCTTCCAATCGAGCTCCCTCCCAAGAAGCCCTCGTCTTCTGCATCATTGGGGTTGATCGCAAGGACGAACGACTGAACGCCAGACGTAGCTTGCAGAGACTCCAGCACGCGGGATGTTGACAACAGAACGTTACGGACTGCGACAACATTTAAGAGTGAGAAAGACAGTGGAGCCCCGAGACGCACTGTTCTGTTGACGGGTTGATGAAAGGGTCGAATTTCCGAAAAGGTACTCTGAATGCCTTTCTGCAACGTGACGTCGAACCTGAGATACAAAGGCTCAGGCACTCAGGCATCGTCCTGCGGGGAAGTAGTCAACCCACTTGGTCGTATGGGATATTTTCTCGTGTAGAGAATGCCTTGATGTCTGTTAGTGTCTTGGCTGTAAATGCATCGAGTCTCTCCAAGAACAACTCGTTAGAGGACGACGAGGGTTCATTTAGCTGAAAGCCGTTCATAAAGACAATGTGGACTGCGTCCAGCAACTGGTGCTGGCACGCGTGGCAAAGGCAGATCAATGGGAGATTGCCGAAGCTCGCGTCCTGGTTGTGTCCACTGTGTCTATGGGTCGGACCCGTCCAAAAACTCGCAAAGCTCGTCCACCTGTCGCTCCTGATCCAACAGAGTCACAGCGAGAAGATAAATATGAACCGACAATCAAAGCATTACTTGAGAAAGCCCAGGAGATGATCGTCCAATGCGATTATGATCTCGCAGGGAAATTCGTCGAGCGTGTGCTAAAACGTGCCCCCGATAATGTCGAAGGCAAGGAAATTCTTGGGGTCGTGCAACTCGAGACTGGCCTTTTGGGCGCAGCCAAGCAGGTGCGTTTTACATCTTACAGGAACCACGTTCAGCGTTCAGCCCCGGCCATGCATGCTAGACATTCTTATCATTATTACCGCCCAGTCCAGGAGCACCGTCCCCGCCACCACCCGCTGCGCATTTATATCTCGCTCAGCTGAGTGATGACGATCCACAGATGGCGCTGAAACACTTCGTGGCTGCTGTCGACCTTTTGACACCCCAGCTGAAAGGAAAGGATCGCGCGCCGGACGTTAATAGTTTAGTGAAATCCGACGAGGACGAGACAAGACGGACGATAGTCCGCGCACTCATTGGCCAAGTTGAAATATGGATGGACCCGGCGTATGATTTATGGTGAGCCGCCGTTTACTACGCGCGTTTGATTTGATGCAGAACCTGGACGTTTATTGATCGGCTCTCTAGTTTCGACCCAGCAGCAGAATCGAATTGTGAGGAACTTCTCAAGTCTGCGCTTCAAGTCGACCCAGAAAATACGGAAGCGTTGCAGACCCTCGCGTCCGTTCGTATGTCTCAGCAAAGGCCCGACGAGGCCAAGGAAATCCTCGAAAAAGCCTGGGTCTCGTGGAAAGACCTGGACGCAGGTGTGTTCGGTCTTTCCTCTCCCAGAGCCTCCGTCTGAAACTCCCTTTCATAGACGACCCCAAGTTGCCTCCCATAGCTAGCCGGTTAAACCTTACTAAACTCTTTCTCGAGTTGTCACTATTCGCACCTGCCTTGGTGGTTCTACAAGGTATTATGGCTTCTGACGATGAAGAGGTCGAAGCTTGGTATTTAGAAGGCTGGTGTTTCTTCCTCATGGCGAAGCAAGTCCGCGAACATGGAGAAAATCTTGACGAGCTCACATGGGAAGAGCTTGCTAGAGACTCGCGGGATTGTTTGGAGAGTTGTAAAACAGTGCGTTCACTCAATCCGTCTTTGCGATCTTGCCAACCCACAACCTGCATTCTAGCTGCATGTCAATCAAGGGTATCCTGATCTTCCTTTAAGAGAGCATGTCGACGAGCTCATATCCAAGCTGGAAGAACTGGGAATAAAGCCATCTCCCGAAGACGATGATGGCCAAGATGAGGAAGGATGGGAAGACTATGAAAGTGAAGGTAGCGATGGTGACGTGGAGATGTTGTAGATCACCACCTCTATTCTGTAGTTTTATCCTTACTCTACCTCCAGTAGTGGAATTGAAAAGTAGCGAAGCGCTGGCCTAATTTACTTACCCGACCCGGAGACTCGGAGTGGGGCAACTCAACTCTTGCGCCCACGTCACCGCGACTTTCGAGTCGGCATTGCACAGCCCAGTCAAACTCTTTGACGTACCACAGGTTTGCCCTCCTCTGTGGAGTAAAACAAAACGGGCTAGTCATGCGACCTTCACCATTAGCAGCGCTATTTCGACGTTCATGCGTTTGCAACGTCTTGCCCGGGCGTGCCACGACAGCCAGCAATGATATACGGATCGCTCGCCATGTATTAACAAGGACCGTACCACGAAGGGGCTATACTTCCGAGTCGACAGTACCACCACAGGGATCGCTAAAGCCCAAAGCCCACACACCACTGCGCCGCACCGCATACGACTCCCTCTCGATCCGCACCAATCCCAAACCAACCCGAAGCGAGATACAGCCCATCGCGACCCTCGCCACCTCCGAGCGCTACCTCCTGACGCGTCTGCGAACGCGGTTGCCCCCGACCGCGCGGCTGCTGCACGATGCATATTGGGTGCCGAAGTGGAGCAGCAACGGCGAGGGCGTGGATGAGGGTGAGCAGCGGCGCGAAGGCGAGGTGTTCATCTTTAGCAATGGGAGTTTCGTGTGTTGGGGCCTTGGGGAAGAGGACGCGAGACGGTTCAGGAGAGACGTGCTGGCTCCAGCAAGAGCGGAAGTTGGGCCTCTCGCTGAACCCGAGACGGAGGAGCTGGAATTCGCCACGGATCCCTCAGAGTGCGTATCGTCTGCATTTCACATATGTCTTTCCCCCAATTCGTTGAATTTTCGTGTTCTCAACATACGTCCTTGTTTTTGCTTGGTAGGAGGACGCGACTACAGGGTGACTTGATCATCCTCGGGGGCAGTCCAAAGCTGACGGACCCAGAGAATCTTCCCGATTCGTTACCGCCCTCCGCGTTCCCTCAAGAAACAGTCTTGGCACGCTACGCATTCTCGCAAGCGCTATCGCGCTCGACGGCCCTCTCAGCGCTCGAAGCTTCGCTCGAGGACTACCTCTCATCCATGTCCTCGCTCCCCCTAGCTCTCGAGAAAACCGGGAAACCGGGCATGGGAAGACGCGCGCTTGTCAAAAAGCTCGGCGAGTTATTGCATTTCCGTCAGGGCCTGAATCTGAACAGGGAGAACTTCTCTGAGACACCGGACTTTTACTGGGATCATCCGGTGCTGGAAGGAAAGTGGAACCCGTCTTTCTCTCTTTTATTCGAGGCTGATGATGAATAGTTGGTTGGATGACACAGGGTACTTCAATTCGTTGAGTGCTGCGTTGGAAGTCAAGGCCCGGACGCGTGCAGTAAATGACAAGATAACGTATGCTGCTGAGGTGCAATCTGTACTTCGTCAGCTTCTACACGAGGTGTGTTTATCTCCGAGTCTTCTGCGCGATCCTCAAGATAATGACACCTCTCATTTGCGTAGACATCCAGCGCTCGCATGGAGCTCGTCATTATCATGCTTATCGCAGTCGAGGTTGCCATCGTAAGCATTCGAGTTTGGCCTTGCTATCTCGACGTCTTATCCAAGTCTCATTCAATCGTCTAGGCCCTCATCCGTGATGCCCCAGAATTGTTCCATTCGGAACGTGAAAAGCGACCGCAACATGCATAGATGTACGAATATCACGCGCTGATTATCGTAGACACTTTGTAGACACCTGCACCACAGTTCCTATTAATCACATCTCATTACAGTAACTACCACTTTCAGTGAAGATAAATAACCTTTGTCTATACAATACAGCTTATACCGCTCCTCTCCTTAATCACATAACAATTAGCCCTTTCGGAACGGAATAGCGGACACAGAAGTTCTGGCCATCGAGCGAGCTGGCACCTTTACCGGTGAAAGCTCAGTCGGTATGTCCAAGCCACCACCTCCCTGAAAAGTGGCATCAGCATACACAGCCGTCAACTGAGGATATACCCAATAGCGATGCAAACTAACCAAATTGAACTGGTTCGCCCAGTCGAGAGAATCAGCTTTCGCAGAACCGAAAATATTGACGTTCAGCTTTCTCATCTTTTTCTTCTTGGGCACCGCGGCATCCTCCGTGTCGTCGTCGTTCTCCATATCGGTGGGGTGGGACTCCTTGGCTGTGGTCCGACTCTTTTGAGCCCTCGTCCTCGTCGATTTGGCGGTGGTCTTCTTGTCGCTCGCACCTTCTACTACTGCCTCTCTGTCATCGTCGTCTGCAAGTGCCTTGCGTTTCCCTTTGTTATCTGAGGTCAAAGGTTGGCTCTTCTGCTGGGCCTTGCTAGTGTCGGTCTTCTTGGCAGCCTTCTTGCCCTTCCCGTCTGTGAATGATGTTAGTATTTGAAAGTGAGAAAATGTGTGCGTGAGTACATGGCTCTTTCACCGGTGCGGGCTTCCTGCCAGAAGGTCCTGAATTGGTTGGGTCACTATCCGCAAGGGAAGGCGACAACTCCGAATGCGCGGGGTTTGGGGCCTCAACTTTGTCTGATCCACGAACAGACTGCACCCGTGAACGCGACCTCGAACCACCCTGAAGGAGTAATCAGATCAGGGAAACAATGTGGAAAGAACGTGCCCTACGGATTGCGAGTTCGTGCTGAGCTTCTCAATCTGCCTGCGTGCCTTGTCTAGTTCATCCTTGTAATGCTGGGACTGTTCTTCCAGTAGAGAAATCTCCTCATCAGCTTTTGCTACCTTCTCCTGCATGAGGTTTAGTGCCGGACAGCATGAACCCATTTCATTGAGCACATACCTTCTGCTCTTCCAGGACAGTCATCAACTTCTGCATCTTCTTATTCGCCTTGGCATCTCCGTCACTGTGGTGGTTCGCTTCTGCTGCAGCTTTTGCTTCCTCAGCAATACGCTTTAAGACAAGGTTAAAAAATCAGAAGCCAGAAATTTGACGCAGGTACGTACGGCTTGCTCCTCTAAAGCCTGTTGTAGTTTCACAATCTTCTTGTGCTCCTTCTGAGTGGCATTTTCATGTGCCGATGCCCTGTTTTGCTCTTCAGCCAATCGAGACTCTAGGCCCTTTATTTGATCCTCCAAGGCGGCGCGTTGTTTGTGTAATTCCTCTACTTCAGCCCCACCGCGATCATCTAGTGACTTCCATTTCCCAACCTGAAGTTTGAGAGCAGCTTTTTCTTGCTGAAGATCGCCGTTCAGTCGTTCCTTCTCTGTAAGAGCCGTCTGAGCATCCTCAAGGCGTAACGTAACTCTCTCCACATTTGTGCGAGCGGATGAAAGTTGCGCCTGCACGGTAGCGTGTTCGGTGCGCATCTCGGTGGCCTGATCCTAAACAAAGGAGGAAGAGAATATATGAGTGCGGTTGAGGAAGCACTACAGAGGCCCACCTCAGCTTCCTCCTTGGCTTGTTCTGCATCGCGCAACAGAGTTGCCTTCTCCTTCAACTCCCGCATACCTTCGGCCAATTTGTTCTTGAGTTGTGCAACGAGAGTCACATTCCCGTCAGCGGCGTTTCTCAGTTCCTCCCTCAATTGGCCTGCCTCCATCTCGAGTTCTTTCTCCCGTGCCTTGAATAAAATGAGGTTATAGTCGCGTTGAATGACGGCTACACGCTCTCTGCGTATCGAATCTCGTTCATGAGCAAGTGCGACGCGCTCCTGAGCAAGACGGACGTTCGTCCGAAGATGTGCAATACGGTGGCAAGCCATCAGGGAATCACAACCGTCTATCCATTCTCTGTGTTCGGATTGCCACTGGGCCCGTGAGTTCGTTAGTTGCTCCTGGAGTTCTTTGATCGTGTTGTCGAGTGTACGCGTCTTTTGTACCAGTTCGTTGATGTGTGTTTTCTGGGAGGCAATCATGGCCTCTTGAGGCGCAGAGGATGGTGTAGACGATATTAGGTTTGGGATTCTGGAGAGGATAGACATGTTGTGTACTAGTAAGGGCGATACAGTAAGACGACGCGGTGGTGTGCCGCGGCGTTGAAGTGACAGTTGCCCACGCTCACATCACACCGACGATGTCTCCCACCAAGAAACGCGTAAAGAAGATCAAAGTTCATGTACCAAGACACAACTCTCAGCGCATAGGGCCTGCCCTTACTGCCCAAATAGAAACGATTGCAAAGGAAAAGCGCATTCGCACCGACGTGCGTCAACCAACCAACGAGGTGTCGAGTGCTATTGCTATTGCCATTGTACGGCCGCCATCTATGTTACCTGTTCCTTGTCGAATTGATTTAAATCCTAGGAAAGTGCTTCCGAGTGGAACTCGATGCTGCTTACTGCCCGCGCTGAGCGGGGTCCACAGTGGGATGTGGGTACACAGCAGTACGTCTTTCCGCAAAACAAACGTCACCGCACACCATGAACCTGGATCGTTGTTACAGATTCCAAGTTGACGAGGGTTCGAACTTGTATTACGATCCAAGCCCTTTATTAGAATATCAAAAGGAAGACAAACATGCGGTTGAGAGCCTGCCGTCGTCAAGTTCAAATCCTCATCCCACCCCGCGCGGACAGCTGTACCCCATGGCTGGCCACCATCCAGCTAATGGCATTGCAATGTCACCAATCGTGGCAACCCCCACAAGACATGGTGTACCAGGACAGATGGCATACCACGGTGGGCCACAATTCAATGCTATCTCACCGGCTCTGTTCTATGGAGGTGGAGACGGCGGCCACCGTGGTTCTCCGATGGTGACGCGAGGGATGGGCATGAGCATGGGCATGGGCATTGATGGGATGGGTATCACGCCAGATGTGAGGAGTTTATCGAGGAGGATGTAGGGGATTCCCCTTTCTATCTACATAGCGTGTACAGTACAAACAACTCGAAATAACGCGAACGCGTCCCTTCGCTATCGGACTTGCACTCAATGTCACAGCCATCGACCATCGACGAATGCCCAGAGGGTAACCCTGCGAAGCCCCGCAATGTCCCATCTATCGTCGACAAGACAGCTCCCCTCATCTCTTCGTACACTTATCACTCACAGACGCTGACTGCACCTGGCCCATACATTCTCGGCGTTGACGAAGCCGGTCGTGGTCCAGTACTCGGTCCTTTAGTTTATGGCGTCGCTTATTGTCCGGCGTCCTACGAGGAGAAGCTTGGCGATCTGGGCTTCGCAGGTGCGGTGGTTCCTTTATGAATCCCTGCGGGGTCTCTATCTTCGCGTAACAGACTCCAAGACGCTCTCATCCGACACTCGCGCCTCACTGTTGGACACGTTGAGTGGTGATGCCGCAAATCTCGGGTGGTCCGTGAGGGTCTTAAGGTTAGTCGACCTCTGCCGGTATTGTCAGGATATAACCAGATGGTTTGGTTTACAACAACTGAACGCCCGCTAGTCCCCGGGACATTTCCAGCGGCATGCTGCGCCGACCGCCAGTCAATCTAAACAAACAATCTCAGGACGCCACTATTCTGCTCATCCGTGAAGTACTCCAACGAGGTATCCAGTTGACCGAGGTCGTGATTTTTTGGTTCTGGGTGCTTGACTTTTACGGGGCTGACTATGATCGGACCGTAGGTGTACGTTGACGCACTCGGTGCCACGGGACCCTACGAGAAACTCTTGTCGTCGCACTTTCCAGGCATCAATTTTACAGTAACGGCAAAAGCTGATTCAAAGTACAAAATAGTTGGCGCCGCGAGTGTTGCGGCGAAAGTGACGCGTGACGCCTGGATTGAGGGCTGGATCTTTGAAGAGGATGCTCATGAAAGCTCGGAGACGACGAGAATGCAAGGCGTCAAGAGAACATGGTCCGAAGTGGTCGGCAGTGGTTATCCATCAGGTGTGTTTTTTTACGTCGGTAATTCTCTCCCATTCTCAAAAACCGACCTGTAACGTTGTAGACCCAAATACAAAGACATGGGTGAAGGACTCTCTTGAGAAAACATTCGGATATCCTTCCATCGCACGCTTTTCATGGACAACGATCAAAGTTGTGTTGGACGATAATGCTCATGCAGTGGAATGGTCCGTAACGTGCTTTCAACTGAGCTGGCATTGCCTTGGCTGAAACATCTCGTCCTTGCAGGATTGACGATGGAAATGTATCACTTGTGAAAGCATTTGAAAATGCCACAGGTCATGACAAGGATCGGTGTGTCGTCAACAAGGACCTTTGCCTCAGTAGCGTCGGTACCTTGTGACCGCATTCATAACTCGAAATTAGCTGGATACTTTGCGTGGAAGTGTAGAGTATCATTTGGGTGTTTCATGACTATCCTTCTGCTCCATATTACATTTCCTGTCAAGTGAAGATGCCAAGGGGTCAAACCTTCAATCCGGATACACGCTTCTCAGGAGTCTTATTGCCTTGTACCAGCCCACCTGTTCCAATGACCACACTCACCTCTCAGGCTGTCAACTACCTCCAGCCCACTGTAGTTACATGGATCACACGTTTGTAGAGGCTGCGGTTTGGCACCAGTCTCACCTTTTATACCAACAAGTACAAAACGTACAGACAGGTCGTAAGTGCTGTAGCAAGGCCAAAATATCTATAAAAAGAAAACTACGGCATGAGAACATCAAAGTACATACGCGCGTTATGCAAGGCGGGCAGTTACATGAGAGTTGCTATTGAAAAATCAAGCGGTTGAATTCGAATCCCTCAAGTGAATCGCATGATGCGCGGCATCGTCTGTGGTCAACGGCGCCATCCTCCGCCTAAGAGTCCCTCTCGAGTGCTTCGTCTCTTCGTCTACTTTAGGGTCATCGTGCAATTCAAATGCATCGTGTGGCCGAAGCGAACGCTCCAGAAGAATTCGATACCACGCCTCGTCATCATCGATATGCTTGAACGACTCGTTCGACAGTCCTGCACACCAGACGTCGAACGCAGTGAACGTGTCATCATAATGATGCTCGCGCTGACGTGCATCAGGAAAGTCTACGCCGGCAATACGGGAAGCGAGGGCTAAAACGATGCGTATGACCGGTTTCGGATCCGCCTCAGGGGGGAACAGACCCAACTCGATTGGATTCATGCGGTCGAACAACGTCTTTTTGAACTTGTGCTGGTACTCCTCTGCGTTCTTCACCTGGACCAAAATGGCCGTCACAGAATCGAGAGAGAGTGGTTGTTGCGTGTGGCAAATCGGTATGACAATGTCGATGCCTTCTTGACTATCTGAACACAAGATCATTGCCCCGCGCATGACAAACTTCCAGAGGTGGTCGGCAGAGAACATCTTGTCTTTCTCCACTTTAATGACGTGGTTAAACCAAATGCCGTAGTCCTTGAATGTCGTCGCGAATTTGTGCTTCTCTCTAAGACGGTAGAAGTTCGGGAAGGATTCCTTGAGAATTCGGTACTTGGAAGGCGGAAGTAATTCCTCCATAAAGCCATTGACGGAAATCCATCTTCGGCCTGACAATGCCGCCCGTGCGGCGTCACATGCTCGCATAATGAGAAGAGCTGCAACGAGCTCCCCACGGCGCCCACGATCCACGCAGTTGAGGTCTGAGTGGTTTGCCAAGTGACGCACCGGGTTTGACTGGGTCATTTCACAAGTTCATAGGCGGCCTCAGCTAGAAGCGGCTCCGACCCAGCAAGGGTGATGAATGTCTCCCTTCCTGCAGTTGCTGCGAGGCAAAGCCGCATGTGGCGTTCGACCTGTGTACGGGCTATGTCGCCAGCTGTTCCGCCCGCAGGCCAGAGAACCGGACCGATTGTCCTCGTTAAGCGAGCTCAGACCATCCAGCAACTTCACCTTCGCGAGGACCATAAGCTCTTTATCGCTTACGTACTCATAAATGGACGCGAACCTGCTCGAGGTGGGAAGTAAGCTGCTCGCTAAACGGATAGCTGAAGGGGACATACAGTGGCCGACCGAGATGATACATCCAGTCCATTTCCACTACTCGTGTCAACATAATATCCTTTTCCGGCGCATCGTGCGCAAGGTCGTCAAGGCTGACCTCAGTAATTGGATCCAAGGTACTCAAGCCAGAATTTTGGATGCGCTTCGAGAAGTCGGAACGTATCTCCGGGGAGAATAAGTGACACCGCTCCGCCGTTGAAAGAAAAAGAAAGATGGCGTGGTCGGAAATCTCCCGAAGAATACGACGCAATTCCGAAAACAGAGACCAGTGCGATGCTGATCTCGTTTTCTGCGGATTACCGGTGAGGATGTGGGCCTCGTTAAACGAAAAAATGACGAGTGGTCGCCGCCGCCGCCCTACATCGCGATCCAACAAATTGTACGGGTCTACGAACTCAGTGAGGAGTCTTCCCGCATCATCTACCCCCTTCCGGTCTTTTGGAAACGAACGGGGCAAATTCGTACGGCACCTTGGTTCTAACTCCTTCCACGAACTTTAAAAAACCGTCATCCTCGCCAAAAATGAGGAAGGCCATAGAAACTCACCTCGCCGGCCATCTGAATTACCTTCTTATAGAAACCTACACGGTAGTCATTCGCGTGCTTGTATGACTGTCCTTTAGTCATAAGGTCGCGGAAAGCAAATGCTAGCTTCGCTTGGCGAATTTCGACATCAGTCTCGGTTAATTTGCCTTTCTCCTCAGTCGGGTAGTCGATAGTCTCGAGCATGGTGCGAGTAACGATTAACAGAGCATAAACGAAACCAAATAGCCTCTTTCGAACCATGATTTCCCAGAAAGAAGCCAAGAAAGAGGTGGTCCACCAGGAGGAGGGTACCCTTTTTAAACCGGATTATGAGCACGCCAAATAGAATGAGTAAAAATGTATCACCATCGCTCTCTTCTGGACGGAGACACATGGGTACTGTTATGATCTTCCTCGCGAGTTGATCGACCATTCGAGACTTTCCAGTGCCCAGATGAATTGACGATGGTGGCTTGTCTGGAATAAGGGTCTCTCTTCTTATCGAGGAAGTTCGAGATAGCCTGGAGAAGCACCTCTGCAGCATCGCCCTTGAACTCTCGTTGCCACGCACGTTCGGTAGCTGTCATCAGATGTTGTGATCAAATGAGTGTGGACTGGCTTTGGAATCATTGCGCACCTTCCGCGTCGGTATTTTCGTCTAGTGGATCAACATCCGGCACCAGCATGCCCTTTAGAAAGACCTCTACGCGGAAAACACGATCAGAGTGCTCGAACCCAAAGAAAGATAACGATGTACCGTCTTCAAATAAATCCTCCCAGGCATCTTTATTTTTGCTGCTTGCCATAGCCCTCAGTGATTCGACAAATTTTTGCTCTCCTTTTTTCTCGACATTGTCAAGAAATTCGTCCTTATTTGCCAGATGATCTTTCAGTTTCGGATTGTGCTCGAGAGCTTCTTGGACAGCCGTCCGAACATGTCTGAGGTTGCCCCGTATCTCCTCGTCGTCCTCGTCGAAGAGTATCATTTTTTTAAGAAATTTTGCGGCTTTATCGATAGCCCGCTGCGGAATGTTCGCAAGCCGTGTTCTCGACGGAACGCCTCCCTGTCGCGCTGCAGAGGCCATCGTTGGAGAGAGTAGAGGGGGAGAAGTGAAAGTAATGTAGTGGGAGTTCTGAGGGGGAATTGGCGACAATACTCAGCGCTTTTATGCATATCAAGGGCGTGTGGAACAGTTAGTGTATGACGAGGCGGGGAACTAGCATTTATCGAAACACGTGACACCGCCACTTTCGTCAATTCCTGTAGCTCTATTCTGCTTCAGTTACGTTTGGGACCATGATCCCATAAAGAGGGAAATGAGCCCAAAATTTTATTCCTTTTGGTGGGGACTTCTTAATTTTGGATAAGATCTTGAACTGAGGTAATGAGGAAGCTCCAATAGTGACTATGATCATGGCCATCAACGACACAAACACATCTTCGACAGAGCATTTTGAAATGGCGCACTTGCATACAAAACTCTATACCCCGTTTAATACCCCACTCTCCTGCGCAATTTAGGTTAGTAAACGCAGTGTCCTGCCCACCAGCGAGGCTGCTCGAACTCGTGGCGTGCAAGTCACCTTAAACTTGTTCATGACCTCGTTTGTTGCAATCAATGCGCCCTGAGAGAGGCATTTTTTCTGCCAACTTCCAGGTTTGTAGTATCTCGTAGTGCTTTGTTTACACTGGTCAGAAATGCAAAAATACGTCTGACCCCGAGAACGCAAAATACCAGCAGGAACTTGGAGGAGTTCCCGATCTGGGCGTCGCCTTCCTTATCCTCGGGCAACAATTACAAGGTTAGTATCTGCCATAACTATCAACTTAACTTACCATCCCAGGGTCTTTTATGTCCACGAAATGCCTGCCAAGCGTCCCCAGGCCTCATTATGGCAACATTAACGATGTAACCTTAACCGGTACAACTTGCCGCCGGCGCACTGTGATGGAGCAATCAAGAATGTGCGATGCCCCAACATCGTCCGGTGATTGATGACCTGTGACTGTCGACCTGTGGGTCCTGCACAGCGATTACGCTGTCCATCACACAATTTCAACGTTCAACATTATCTGTTATGTCGTGGTCTCATGCCACAGTGCCAGACCCACACATCCCTTGAAACAGACGCGATAAGATGTACGAGCCTCATCTCTTGCACAAAGAAGCGCATGGAGTATTGCAGTGAAAATATACGCCCTATAACAAAGGATACTAGTTGGATATAAACGCTGAGAACATCCTCATCAGCGAGGGATCCCTCATATCGCCATTAAGAGATGAGTCGAGCACTTGGAATATACAATCCTGTGAAGGGAAAAGGGGAAGGGATGTAGGTAAAAGATTGCCGATCTCACTTGGGCGGCGGCTGAGGGGAAGACCACTGCGAGGGCCACAACGCAGCGCCCCTATTCCCAGTAGTCACCAAAACCAAAATGAAGATGCTTGGCCCAAGTCACGGCACGTCATTCTTAATCGAGCTTCACCACTGCTGGTATACTTTAAGGAAAACGCTCTCCTAATAAAATTTTATCCGAAGACAGTACGTATGGTGGCGATACCCAAGTTCCCAGAAGAATCCTACACGTTCCATTCAAAAGACCAATCGTGGATGTCAACAACGCATTAACATTGTGCCTACAGCAATTCAGTCGCCCCGACGAGGTCTCCATACGCTAAATGCTGCCTGGGCAATGCGCGCAGACAACCCGCATGCAAAGCCTCCAATACGCAAAAGGAGACTTACAGGCTTGAAAAGTGGCGGCACTATCATCGCGACAAAGTCCTGTATGGAAGGCGGCGAGACGTGAGACGACATAACATGACATGAGGAGCCCCATCACAAGTATGGAAAAGAAATTACTCACGTCCGGATGGAAAAAGTCCTCCTGATAAGCGATATAGTAGCGGCCGTTTTCTTTGTGGAGTGTGAGGCGGGTCAGCAGACTACAAAAAAATTATTACGTCAACTCCTATGAACAGAGGTGGATTGGATTATACCGTGTGCGCGCAGGTGGAAAAGGTGAGCATCTCATGTGAAATACCTGGGACACATCAAGGAAAAGGATTGACTTTCCGGCGTCATATGCTGTATGCACAGGTTAGCTTTGTGTGCGATCTAGGGACGGCGGGGTTAACGTGCTGATATTATCGACATAAAGTTCGATGTAGCCCGACAGGACGCGATACCATCTTCCTTCAGCTCAGCCAAGACTGAAAGGAGTGAAAGATGGGGACATTGAACGCACTGGTAGATGCCAAGTACCCCCTCTCGCGAATTGAAAGCCGGCTTTACACTATACATTGGGTGTCGAAAGCCAGCATTGCTAGTGAAATATCTGAACGACCACCAGGGTTGTGGGACGAACTCGCTTCAGGGTTAAGATGGGGCAAGTATCCTTAGAAGCACGCACTTTCGAACGGCGGCCTGCTGAACGTCTGGAGAAGCTGCCCTCACGAGCATCTGCACGACTCTTTCGATATCCCCTTCCGGATTTTCCATGGGCTTTCGCTTGTTACGATGCTGGACTGAGTTCAAGTAGGGGTGTGGCAAATAGCATGACGTCACAGCGTACACGGATTGCCATGTACAGCACGAAGGGCCTACCCAGCACGTGACCCCCTCTACTATATATGTTGCGCCAACTAACCCTATCTTTGTTAAAACCCCAAAAACGTCAAAAACGTCACTACAGTAATACCTGGAAGTCATTCGCCATGCGTTCCCCACATTTCGACGCTTTAAGTAGCCGCGCAGGTCATCAATATTCAAATGTCATCTTGAATCAGTGCAGACGATTCTACGGTGGCGTCTGGTCCAAAATGAAGGTCTCTGTCTGACTTTTATCATAGCGGCCCGGGAGCACTGGGCCATGGTGTACTTTTTAGGGTGTTTTCTGCACACCGGCAAACCCGCTTTGATGTATTTGTTACACGGATCTGCTGTGCTGACCCTCAGGTTGTCAAATCGTCTAACTTTGGCACTGTGAAAGTCCACCAAATTTGTGTCCCTGGGTCCGTCCTTGACGAGGTATCGAACCTACAGATTGTGTGATGAAAAACGTGTAAGTCATACTTTGCTTCTATGACACTTTCATTCTCCAATACCGACCTGAGAACCGACATGCGACCACGTAGGAATTTAAATAGGGATTCTACAACCAACCTTCGATGAAGGGACGCGGCCAGCACCGGGAGATGTGGGGTCCTGATTCGACGCCGTGTTTCGTCAAGTACAAAGCACGCCTCGTGTTCTTCCCTTTCTTACGTACACGGATCTTGTCAGACTCTTTGTTGGAGCGCCTTGTCCCTCGAAGCAGAGCTAGGGAATCTTACTGGTCCTTGTCCAGGTTGTGCCGGCTCTGGTGGTTCAACCACTCCTCACCAGTTCTAGTACGGTGGATTTGCCAATCCTCGAGCCGTCGGATCACTAAGGACCGACGGAGATTACCCCAGATCCGGTTGTTTCTACTGATATAGTAACACCATTCATCCTTCTACTCTCGGCTTCCTGTTCAAATTTCCGGGTGTGACTGTATACTCCACGACATCTCCACTGGATCGGGTTATGGTGTAGTCAAATCGAATCGCCAAGTGGTGTGATCCCGCCCGCTGCCATTGGGTCATCATCGGCGCAAGGTGATGTACACCACTTGTGCCATGAGCTGACCTCGCGGTCGTTATAGCGCTTACGCATACAAAACTAACTCCTACTGGAAGATGCTCCTGTGGCTATCAGGAAATCAGGAATGACGGCGTAACGGATTTCCCAATACGAAACTCTGTCCTCACATCTCGCCACCTTTGGCACCTCGTGCCGTGGTACTGTAATACGCCTGGGTGCACGCTTAGCGCCACGGCGTGCCAACAGTGACTCACTATCTGATCGGCGTTGTACTGGTGCCAATGATAAGTACTGTATTTAGTCAATCAAACTGTGGGCACCCCAACCGGCTGTCGCTTTACTTAATGTGATGCATTGGCAGATGACTTCGATCTTGGATAGGAAGGTATATCGCCTCTCAGTGTATGGGTTACTGTACTACTTGCTGCCCTGGATCTCTGACCTTAATATCAGTGCCGCCGACTCGGAGCTATTTAAAGAGATGGAAACCACGGCCATTCTCAAACTTCCCAGACTCAATGTCCTGCCTCTAAAGCTCATCCCTGAGCTGCCTCCCTCCCCTCCCTTCCGTTGCGGGTGGGTTGTGTTGCGTTTCCCCCTCTCCTTGATCACAAGAGCACAGAGTAATAGACGGTAAATCGGCAAGACATGGACCCTATCAAGCGCAAGCCAGAATAGAAGCCAGAACGCGGTCCGGTGAGTCACTTTTGGGTATCATCGTCGAATCATCAATCAAAGACACGCAAGCAAGCTAAGCCGAGGTACAAGGCTGTTGAGATTACAACAGGATATATGTAACTGCGGTCTGCTACGGCTGCGGGAAGGGCGCTACAAGCCGCAGGCCTACTTGAGCCTTGACCGCGGGGTGTGCGCAGCCAATCATCGTGCTCACTCATCATGCCACGTGACCAAAGCGAACAGCTGGGCTCAAACGGTCTCGGAATAGTCTCGGATTTCAACCGCCCATCACCCATCACCGCCCCCTACGTCCTCAGACCTCGTCAGGTTATAAGATGACCTGTCTCCTCGAATAGATCCGTACAGCTCGCATCCCTTCTTACCTTGTTTGCACCGGTGGCACAAGGGTACTGGAACCACTAGATTCCAAGACCAAAGCTTGTTTTCACCGATGGTGTCACCCATGACGCCCGAAGGGACCCAGACAGAAGGGGTCGCCTTAATCATCGCAATGTTGGAGCTGATGTTTCTTACAAGCCGTTATTATCGCCGGCTGCTCATGATGCACTGTATTGTTCAGCCCACTTAGTCACTGACTCACTCCTGGCTTCTCTGGTCTGTGGCTAAAGGGACGACAAACCCCACGCTACACACGAGGGAGGAAGGGGCGGTCCCTTTGCATGACTACACAGCCGTCTGGATTCTCCGATTGTAATTGGTCTGGGACTGCATTTGGGTGACTCAAGTTAGTCTAATTGGCACGAGTTACGTTATGGCGAGGCGGTGCATCCACCCAGTTGTAGTCCTTTTGGGCGATGCTCCTGCGAACACCCGACATCCGTACGACACCTCCTATAAAGGAGAGATGAGTACATGTGACTGTATTGCGTCGGTAATTTGCGACCATGGGCTGGATACGCAGTTCCGTTTATTGGGGCACCTTCCCAACACGCGCATGTAGCCATTGCATAGCTTCGGGCCCTGATCGAGCTCCACGTACCATTTACTACGGACCAATTACCAAGAGAGCCTTTGGGCCTGTGTCAGATGTTGGGATCATGGGATGTTATGCGGTTCTGGCGGAAGGCGATGTGGAGCCTTTAGCAGTACAACAAGGATACGATGACAAGGGTTCATCTCTACCTCAACCCATCGCCTGTTTACTTGACAGAACACAGGTTTAGACCTACAACTTGGAGGCTAAACGGAACGTGGAACATCTTACGTCAGCATCCGCCCTTCTAGACGAACTTGCTGCCTCAATGACAAAATTGAGCACGAAGTTGTCTTGGGTAATAGATAAGGAAATGATAGGTACAACACAAGAAAGAAATCACAATGTCGATGGTGAGAGATATGGCTCTCCCAGATCGAATATGGAAAGGTCATGAGTAACGTGTAAGCCACCTCCGACCTAAACAGACGTGAAGATGAGCAGAGACTGTGTGAAATGAAATGTGCACATGCCTGTTGCAAAAGTGCGTCAATCACGTCTCCATCCTCCATTGACCGCTAAAGTAGGCAAAGCGCGTCGGAAGAAGAAATAAAAGGGACGAGGCAACACACCTCTGCGGGAGTTTCTGTGGGAGACAGACGCTCACCATCATACACGAATCTGAGTGATCCTACACGCGTCAAGGTTGGCGGAGCTTGTGTTTCGCAAATGTAGAGGGAAGCGCACCAGGATCTTTGCCGAAGCGTTTCTGAAAGAGGGGTACTATGAGCGCGTAGGGTTTACGCGGAGGGGGTAGTACAATCACCTCAGCGACCTCGAAGATCTTTTTGAACTGCATGTTTGCTTTTACTTTGACTGTGACCTCTACATGAAGACAGGGATGAATGGGAACACACTTGTCCTCAGCACTGGCTGGCATCAACGGCGATAACGGACAAGGAAAGACGTACGTGTACCGGAATGGCTGATGACGATATTGAGTTTTGGCTTGGAATCTTCTGTATCTGACATAACGGTGCGAGTGCGAATGGGAAAGGACGTTACGGCCGAGTTGCGAGTCCTCGTCCCAACCCGTGTCCCAGAAATTTGGCCTTGTTTACCCACGCGCTCAATAATATGGAAACATTAATCTTCCTTCCCTCATCCACCTGCAGCACCGCTGAACTGGGACTTGAACTGGTCACTTTAGACCTCGCCGCCACGACAGGGTATGTGGGATGTATTGCACAATCCAACGACACTGCTATCCGGCCTGCCTTACTCGCCCCGACGTGAGCTAAAGAGATGACTCGACCCACTCAAGTGTGGCTTGTCAGCCAGGATACTCTCTGCCTCGGCTATGATAACCACGGTGAGCCGGTTCCCGATGCGTGATGGTATATCTGACAATCACCGCAGCCTTGATTTCCCAATAAAGATCTAAGCACAGCTTCTCATGACTTCAGTGGTACTCCTGGTATGTTGGCAATTGAAGTTCCGGTTTGACTACATCCATGTAGTCGCCCTCCGGTACGGTTGGATGCATCGTCCGCAGGCGCAGCATTTAACAACGTCTGCTTATTCTACAACATGCTTTGCGATACAGGTGGCGTTGATATAAATGGCCCCTGGTGAGACTCGCTAACCCAGTCTCTATAGCATCGCTGAAGTTTCGTTTCTACTGGAACCCTATCCAATATGGCCACATCTCAAGTAAGAGAATCCATGTTCTGCGATTATTGACTTATGCCATCTAACGTTCTATGACGCAAAGCTTCCCATCCAGGCAAGCGATATCCTTGTCTACGGATTTATCGCCCATACATTTTCTCCCGAAGACACTCATAATTTCCTCTCACTCTTGCTCAGGACGCGAGAGTTCCTGCAGCATTATCGCATGTCATACACGCAAGGCGTCTGGTATATCATACAGAACCCCCCTTATTTCCCTTCGCCGCCGCCAGGTGTTCCACCCCAGAACTTGATGCTCCCATTAGACTTTAGTGTCCGCACTACTCAAGGCACTGTTGTACCTCAAAGGCGATGGACGCCAGCGGATGAAGTCGATGTTCGCCGATACGTTGCAGGCGCCACGCTTCAGCTTCCCGTCTATTTCGTCAACAGAAATGGTGGCATCGGTTTTTGGCTGCCTGACATCCTTCAGGGACGCGTCCACGATCTCTACCATGGTGACAGAGAAGCGCCACTCGGGGGCAGGGCGACGACTCATTTACGTATCAATGTGAGTTCCCACACTTATGCTGGCTGCAAAGATTCTCAACCATGTTCTTCGACCACTGCTCGCTCATAGTGGCCTGGCTGTGGCTATTGGAGGCGACAGATTCCCACTAGAGATGAAACGTATGCCCGGAACCCAATCACACGTGCCCGATTCATGAAACATGTCGCCACTTCCGTCGACAAATTCTTTAATGTGAGTTTATTCTCACTTCTTCCGTTATCACCGCCACTGATTGTAAATTCTTCTCCTTCTCCTTTAGCAATGCATTAGGGAGGGTTACGTGGGCGACCCCAATTGGCGAATCGGTATACACGATATTATGCAAAGCCACGTGAAGATTATTGGTGCCATCCATGTGTCTGCTGGAAGTTGGATGCCCATAGTGCAACTTACCGAGTATGTGTTCCAGGGGCATACCAATTGGCACGGCCGCGAGGGTTCGTGATTGCTACCATTGGGAGGCTGGCATTGGTATTGTACCGGATACTCATAGGTCATAGACGGACGGCGGAGTACTCGGGTAAAGTAGTTATTCGCTCCATAATCTCAGGCTGCTCCACGCTACTATTGCACGGAGTCCACAGTACTACTAATAGACAACTGGCGATACTTCTGTGCAGACATGCTCAGGCTGTACTGTGGGATCGGTAGTTCAATGTAATAGGAGTAGTGCATCGTTATTGTACCGTACAGCGTCTCTCCCTAATCGAAATAACGCCTTTGCCTTATGCAACAACCCTGGGTCAGCATCGTGGACTTGATGCATCAACTGAAGCCTTCGGGGCTTCAGGCTCCAGGGACCAAGAACACTGCCTTCTTACCCTCACTACTTGCAATAACACCGTTTGTTCCAGCATCACCACCGCATCGCTCTCATTTCACCTCCGACGCCAGACCCATATTCGGCGCCTTCCGCGGTCATGTCGTAGTACTACTTGTCACTCCGGGGGCAGAAGTTTGAATTCGATCTACCCCCTTACCAATTCGCTTCATTGACCCCCTTCTCCTTGGAGTGCCGATGTCGAACCGAGAAAGAGTGCTAGAGGAAATAAGAGGACTGATGGCGAGTCTTGATTATTGGACACCGGCTGGCGTTAATGATAGTGGTAGGCTATCCCCTTGCTGCCTCGTGAACGGCATTTCCATAAGATATTCACGTGCGTGTCCACGTTTGATGTCAACCAACTCCGATAGGCACTGTTGAACGTTGTCCAAAAGCGCGAGCCCACGAGGCTATCGCGTGTTGATTAACTGTTGATTAATTGATTGATGCCAATTAGCAAAATCAGCCACGAGGTCTTCCCATAAAAGGCAGGGGCCGGGGCGGTACCCCGCCCAATCGAAGTACTGTACAGTATCAAACGCAAGGCTGCAGGTCACTTCCTTGCGGACGGACAAGGACACGGCCACACACAGCAACAGCAGATACTCATACACGCACTTCGCCGGTGATGGAGAACAGGCCGTGCCATCGTTCCTCAACTCCAGGCGGAATGATGCAAAAAGTCCACACGTGACCACGTGCCACTGGTGCCGGAAGATGCCGGAACAGCTCCACCAACTTGAAACTACTACATAGCGCAGCGAGCAAACAAAACAACTTCAGACATCTCCACATCTGCTTTAATCGGCAGGCACGTGAGCATACAGCACCGCGCTGTGCGGACAGCCCGAAGATAACACTGGAATTTTACTGACACGGACGCAATATGCGGACAATGAGTAAGTGATCGTACGGCTACATAGTACATAGGCCGGGACTCGAAGTGATATAGAGCCGACTCGGATCCGCTGCATTTTCGGCCATAGATGTATGCCAAGTACACCAGCACTTTGTGTGAGTATGTCCCTGAGGTCCCCGAGTACGAGTGAGGTGAACGGCTTGTTTTCCTTGCGTAAAGGAGTTGTGTGTCGAGATAATAGTGTGAGTAGGCGCTGGGGGGTCGAGTTTCTGGGTTCAAACTTTATTGTGGACATGCGACATGCAACATGGGGCGTCAAACCAACGAGTATACCAACAACACCTCAGCAACAACGTCGTAAACGGATGTCGGTCCCTGCACACACTGGCATTCCCCTCAACAATCTTTCCACATCCGCTCGGGGTGGATCATTCAATGATGGCGGTGCGTCGGGGGAATACTGGACATTACATCATGTGTTGACTCCGAGTCTCTGACCACAGCGCAGAAAGATTCAGAGAACGAGATATGGAACATGTATCTAGAAGAGGTCAAGGAGGTTCGTGAGTCCCACTCTGCCGCTCTTTATGTTCATCTCAATGACAAGCTACAAGACAGGTCTTTTCTCCGCAACTGTTGGCGCATTTATCATCGAATTTTACAAAAAGATGTCCCCCGACTCCGGCGGCCAGACCGTGGCTCTTCTGGGGCAGATTTCACAACAACTTGCCAATTTCCCAAACGGCACCATTTCCAGCACGGCGAACCAACCATCTCGTCCTAGTACATCCATGATCTGGGTTAGCGCAATGTGGCTGATAAGCCTTGTACTTAGCGTCACATCCGCCTTGATTGCGACACTGCTTCAACAATGGGCCCGCAGATACGCTGAAACGCCCAAAGTCCCAAGCGAGCCGAATGATCGCGCGCGCGTCCGCTTGTTCTTGTTCTCTGGCACAGAATCCTATAAAATGCGTCTTCTAGTCGAGATAGCCCCGACGCTCCTCCACTTCTCCGTATACTTGTTTTTCACCGGCCTGGTGATCGCCTTTCATAATAGTACGATCACGACCAACAAGGGGGTGGCCATCGCTGTCGATGTTGCCGTTGGAGTTTTTGGGCTGGCATACATCATGCTGAGCATCCTTCCTTGCCGTGACGTCAGGTGCCCGTATCGCACCCCAATGTCGTACATTTTATGGTACCCATGGCACACCTTCCTCTCCTTCGCAGCGCGTTGCCTCCATTGGTTTCTGAAGCAACTTCACGGATGCTTCGTTAAACCTAGTTTGGACGGTGTCATCACAAGCCCCGGACAACGCAGACTGGTCGATTGGTTAAATTCATGTGAAAGTGCTTTCAAGAAACATTGGCGATATCTAGTGGATGGCTTTCGGAAGAGCGTCGTCAATGGCGCCATAAATGCACCAGAAGGGGACCGCAAGATAATCACTTGGCTGTTCGGCCTGCTCGCGCTGAGCGACAAAAGCAAGCTTCGAAAGTTCGCGGCCAGCATACCAAGACATAAAGTCCTCGATTTTATCCGACCCATCGAGTCCGAAAAAATTGTCTTTCGAGATCCCCTTCTCGTTCTTCTACGAAGCTGTGAAGTAGGTGAACACACAGCTGGGCCCGACGAGGATGTGCGCAAACGCAGTCTCTTGGTATGTTTGGACGTTATTCACCACATCTCCAAGACACCCAGTGTCCCCGAGTTAAACTTCGTCCGAGCCAACTTCGCGAATACCGGTCTTATGCAAACATTGTGGGGTGATAGCGATAATGCCGTCCGCGTAACTTCACGGTCCATTTGCGCATTGATTGCCAGGCGAGTGGTCAGAAGAGATAGGCTCGAAGAGGAAGAGCTACGTTGGCTACAAGAAGTCACTGGGGAAACATCGCATGCGATATTCAATGCCGACGTTGAGGCGCGGGACCGGATGAATTTCAAATCTTTTGTTCACGGAGTTTTCTCAAGTCAAGTGGACGACTTCCCAACTGGGGATGTCACATCTTTCAAGGAGACACTCGCGATTCTCCTGGACGTAAGAACCGATCCCCACTTTGACTTACCCACTTCACAGAATCAGCTCTCTGAAAAGGTTAGACGGATGCAACAAGATGACCCTCAAGGTAGTTATGAAGTCATTAACAGATTGCGTTTGATATTTCCGTTTGTACCTATCCCCTTCCCCATTCCCATAAACCACCCCGGCTCCCAATAATTTACTCTTGAAATGTGCTGGTTGTAAGCTCTACTGTAGAAAAAGTTATGCGATTAGTATTTACCCACGAAATCCAAGAATCAAGAGAACCTGATACAGTATTCTCAAGTATCAATATATTGATCCTGATTACCGACAGTATCTCTTTCCTTCTCGCCTGTCACTTCGTGCGATTATAACTACGTACATGTATCAGCCCGCCCGCATTCGATGTCAAACCCGGAAAGCATCGGGAGTGGCACCCAACTTGAAAGCATGGACGTGAGAAACATACAGTATCAGATGTGTTCGATTGCCAGTCAAGTCAGCTACAAGACCACGACGTGATCGCTTTTCTTGTACTAGAGGGCGACGGCGGTACTGCCCAATCGAAGTATCAGCGCACAGCTCGAGTTTTTTGCAGACGAGGACATGATCATGCACAGCACTGGCAGAAGGCCGTACCATGCGGAAGTCTGATCCCCGCGCGGCCCGGGTGCCTCCGTTGCACACAACGACGACTCGGACTCGGACGTCTCTGCTTTGACTCGCAGACCATGCATCACGCGGTGCGGACAACCCGATAGTGCCACACCACACACAGGAATGACGTTGACGGTGACGAGGGCACCGTGACATGAGAGATGTGAGACGAAGATAATCCGAGTCCGTTGCGGCCTTACTGGCAGAAGCGCACCAGGACCGGTACTCGGTGTGAGTACCCATACCAGCGTGAGTGAGGTACGTGGTCATTTCCTTTCTGCATTGGAGCGTTGTCGAGATACCGTGCTGGCAGGAGTAGGCGCCAGAGGGTCGAGTTTTCTGGGTTCAAACTTTATTGCTGACAGTTGTTGGAAATTTACTCAACGAGGCATCATCCCAAACATTTTACCAACAATACCCCGCTTAAGCATCAGCCAAGTGAACAGATGGCAAACCCTCAGGTCGCACCCATTCCCCTAGTCAACCTGCCCACAACAGTTCAGGGGACGCACAATGATGGTGGTACGTTGAGAAATACTAGATATTGCAGCACTACATTGACTCTCCGACGATAGCCCAGAAAGATTCAGAGAACGAGGTGTGGAATATGTATCTGAATGAAGTCAAAGAGGAAGATAAGCGGATTACCGACGCCTGGAAAGAGGATGCAAATGGTATTCTTGTTTTTGTGAGCCTTCACTTGCTGGTCCCTCAGTTCGTTATAATGACGGGCTTTAAGACGGGTCTTTTCTCCGCAACTGTTGGCACATTTATCATTGAATTTTACAAAAAATTGTCCTCCGATCCTGGCGAGGAGACAGTGGCCCTTCTTCGCCAGATTTCACAACAACTTCCCAATTCCACAATTAGCTCCCAATCCAACACTGCAGATCAGTCATCTCCCCCCCATGCATCAATGGTCGCGGTCATTTCCATGTGGCTAGTGAGCCTTGTATTTAGCCTTACATCCGCCTTGATCGCGACACTGCTTCAACAATGGGCACGCAGATACGTCGAAACGCCCAAAGTCCCAAGCGAGCCGAACGACCGTGCACGAGTCCGCTCGTTTCTATTCCTCGGCACAGAAAAGTACCAAATGCGCTTTTTAGTCGAGTTAGCCCCGGCACTCCTGCACTTCTCCGTTTACTTGTTTTTCGCTGGCCTCGTGATAGCATTTCATACGGTCCACAAGAGGGTCGCCATCGCCGTCTACGCTGCCGTCGGACTGTTTGGAGTGGCATACCTTGTGCTGACCGTCCTCCCTTTTGTTGGCATCAAGTGCCCGTATCGCACCCCGATGTCCTACATATTGTGGTATTCCTTGCACCCACTCTTCTCCGCCCTTACGTGGGTCATTCACTGGGTTTTGGAGCAGTTCCGTGGCTGGCTGGTTTCACCTAATTTGGGCGGCTCTATGTCGAGCGGACAACGCAGGCTTGTCGGTTGGTCAAACTCACTTGAAACCGCTGCCAAGAAACATTGGCGGTATGTTACGGATGGCTTTGGGAAGAGCATCATCGACGGCGCCAAAAATCTGGAAAATGGGGACCGCAATATAATCACCTGGTTGTTCAGCCACTTCACGCTGTACGATAGGAGCAAGCTTCAGAGGTTTGCGGCCAGTATACCAAGGAATAGAGTCCCCGAGCTCATACCTCTTACCGAGTCCGGAAGAATAGTCCTCCGAGATCCCCTCCTCACTCTTCTACGAAGCTGTGTAACAGATGCACGCGCAACTGGTCCCGATAATGAGGACGTGCGCAAGCGCTCCCTCTTGGTATATTTGGACACTATCTACCACATCGCCAAGGCTCCCATCACCCCCGATTTAAATTTCATGCGGGCCAATTTCGCAAACGTTGGTGATATACGAGCATTGTTGGATAATGATGATGCCGACATCCGCGTTGCTTCTCACTCCATTTGTGCATTGGTTGCGAAACAAGTAATCAGAGAACCGCTCGAAGAGCCACAGCTACGTTGGCTACAAGAGGTCACCGGAGAAACATCAAACACAATATATAACGCCAGTATTGTCGCGCGGGACCGGATGAACTTCAAAGCCTTTGTGTATGGAGTCCTTTCCAATCAAGCCGGCGACCTTCCGATCGTGTCTTTCAAAGAAACGCTTGCAATTCTCCTGGATGTACGAACCGATCGAGGTACAGACATCCACTTCGACATGATCACGTCCAGGAATCGGCTTTCTGAAGAAGTGAGATGGTTACAACAGGGTGACCCTCAACGCAGTAATGCGGTAGTTGGTAGATTACGCTCCGAGTCGATGTTTCCGTTTCTCCCTCCTCCACCCCTACCACCCCCACCCCCACCCCAGCCTGCGACCTGACGCAATTTACTATTTAGAAACGCGGGTTGCCGGCTCTACTTTTGAAAAGGTATGCGATTCAGTGTACTCGAGTACAGTATGACTGCGAAACAAGATCTCAGTCCTAATTCAGACGTGTCTTATTCATATAACTGGTACATCACAGCCGTGACCTGACTGAGTGAGAGCAACGTTGATCTGAAGAGAAACGAATTGGTATTCTCGACTAACGATCCCAGTTAATGACAACATCCCCGTCAATCTCGTGTCCGTCATCATGAGCCCCACGGGGCGATTGTCATGCGCATGCGTCCGAGTTATCCCCACCTACTACATCGACCGTACAGAGAGCACAGGCAGTGCCATCCAAAGCATGGACACGAGAAACAGGATCGCGTATCGGGTGCCGCCAGTTGAATCAAATGAGACCGACAAACGAGACGGCCGATAAAAGACGACTATTGCAAAGCCCCAATCAACGCATGGCTCACCCTGCCTTGGGGATGGACAAATACACATACCCTATCGGTGATGAAGAGAAGACGCCGTACCAGCGCCCCTTTGTCATGACCCTCATACGACGTGATAGTATGTCGCAGCGAGGATCCGAGTTGAGTAGAAAGTTGGGTGAGAAGGGAAGACAGTAGGCCGTGCAAGTATTGTTCATTGGTGTCTCGAAAACCGAAATAAAAATAACCCATCGAGGCTTGTCCAACCTCGCTCGTGGCCTCAATATATTGGATGGTTGTGAAACCGACAGAAGATATCAGTAATCCCATCAGATGGTGTCAGGGGGAATGCGGCAAAAGAAC
>WNFQ01000652.1_pt1 | contig 29455 bp, 25 predicted proteins | sample 5400171 | NCBI WGS metagenome assembly WNFQ01 (sample SAMN13153356, study PRJNA577476) | soil metagenome | isolation source: 20 cm soil under Madrone tree | place: USA:California | collected 2016-06-14
GCGCTGGGCGCATAGATTGTGTTCGTCGCGGAATCGAAGGCCATGGTGCGGACTCCCAACTCGGTTTGCACCACTTCGTCTACCGTATAGGAGTCGGCCGAATCCTGGCGGACGACCGTCAGCGTGCCGTCCCCGCAACAGGCGAAGACGCGTCGCCGCGCCGGATCGTAGATCGTGGCATCGACCCATTTCCCGATCGGAAGGTTTGCCACGGTTTCCCCTGATAGGCTGTCGACGACCAGGAGAGTCTGATTCCTGCAGCCGATAAAGAGCCTGTTATGCTGCAGGTCAATTCCCATGCTGCTGGGGCTGCTCCGCGCGGGCAATGGCCAGCGCTCGCTGACTTTGGCTCCGGCGGCATCGATTTTCAGCACCTCATCCTTGTCTTCAATATTTACGAAGATTGCGCCTCGCCCATCGGTCTGGGCGAATTCCGGCTGGCCATCGAGAGACAGCGTACCGACAATCTGAGCGCGCACCGCGTCGATTATGGTGGCGTTACGGCTGTCCCCATTGAAGGTAAAAATGCGGCGGGTTACAGGTTCGTAGCAAATCGCGTCTGCGTCGGGCTGGGCTTGGATTGTCCCACTTACCTCCAAGGTTTTCAGATCGAAGAGGATGACGTTTCCCGCGTCACCATCGCTGACAAACCCGCGATTCAACTCGGGCACAAGCGCAACCCCATGTATCTCCCGGCCAGGGATCGAGCGAATCTCAGTGCGACTCGATAGGTCGATAACGACCATCCGATCTTGATGAGCCACATAGAGACGATGTTGCTCTGCTTGCAGAGCGGCATAATCCCAGTTTCCATCTCCGCCCACCGGAATCCGGTCGCTCACTGTCCAGCCGGGAGAAGCATCCGCCCGCAGACATGCAGTTGTCGAGAGCATGACAATCGCGCTAACTTCACAAAAGACCCTCATCCGAATGCCTGTGAACTGAAAGAATCTCATAGCGAAAATCCTCAGAACAAGATTTTGAGCGAGGTTTCAACGAACGGAGCATTGTTCGGTGAGGTCTGTTGGCCAAAACGAATATATTCGAACTTTCGGTAAACCGTGCTACCCGCCTCGGTTTCCAGCCTGACATTCTTGAATAGCTGCAGCCGGACACCGCCGCCGACGCGCACCTCCGAATAATCAAGTAACGCATTGTTATATTTCGTGCTACCGACATTGGGTCCCAGGGTATGGGTACCGACATTCGTTCCGACGCGAAAGGTTCCGCCAACACCCTCGGCGTTCGCGAACATTGTGATTCGAGAGTTCAGATGAAAATCTACTTCCGGTTTCGGGAAAACCAGATTGAAGGTCCAACGGTCGTTGGGTTCCCAGTGCACTCCGACCTCTGGTATAACCATGTGGTTGGAGTTGGACTCGGCGGCGATACCAAGGATGTAATAGAGACTATCGTTGCCGCATGGAGCGTAGCGTAGACCGATCTTTCCGCCAATCCCAAGATCATTGCTGTTGAGACTGACGAAATCGGACGCGACACGACCTGTGACCTCACCGAATAGTGTGAGCTTCTCAGAATATTTATAGCGAAGACCAACGCCGAGCTCGATCTCTTCGAGCTGAGACCGCAATGGAATCATTGGTTTCGTTCCTGCTTTCAGCTGGGGAAGATTAAAGAAGAAGCCTTTGTAGGATGCTCCAATCGTGAACGCTAGCGAATCGGTAATCGGAACACCAAGGTCCAAATTAGCGAAGATGTCTTGTTCGCCGATGTTCCCAAGTGGAAATCTTTGGCCTCTGCTATTTCTAGAGTCGGCGTTATTGTCGTTGAAGCTCGCACGACCAACCCATGAATAGTCAACTCTAGCCGAGAGTTCGTATTGAGGGTGCGGTTGCAGTGTCGGCAGAGGCATCGGGTTCTTTTCGAGGTTCTGAACTTCTTCTTTTCCGGCGGATTCCTGGCCATGTGCACCGGTAGCACCACTGAACAGAACAATGATCGTCAAAACCGATCGAGCCGAGAATCGGGATCTCTGACAGTGGAGCCAAAACCAAGTAGAACGATGTTTTGCGTGCGGCATAGCGTGTATGGAATTAGTCAAGACGGCGCTAATAGAAAACGTCGGCTACGTGGGAACTACTGATTCCGGACGGACGCGGAAAAAGCCGGACGAGTGCCGGGAGTGAGGAATCGAGCGCGTACGGGGATAACGGCATAGAGGCAGGACGGGTACGCACCGGGTTTTGGCGCGATAGCAGGGCGAAACAGCGCGACGGTAGGGCGAAACCCGACTCCGCAAGGCCTACGTCGCGGCCACATACCTACACGCCCATTTGCTTTCCCGCCCGCGTCCAGCCTTCCTTAGCCGCAGTAAACAAACAATCCTCCGCGCTTATTAGCAAAGAATTGAAGCGTCGCTCCTCAGTTCTACCATAACGCCTTTATGAAGACCAAGAAACTGCCTCGTGAGTGTATTCCTTTCCTGCTATCCGGCAAGCTCAGGCGCGGCGATTTCGTTGGATTTTCCCTCGGCGTTAAGGGTGCAACGCATAGTGTATTGAGCCAAGATGCCAAGCCTGACTGATTGGTCTGCTTCGTTGTAAGACGATGATGAAAGGTAGGACGGTCCGTCCCGGACCGCCGATCCACGACCCGCTAGAGAACCGCTAAATCTGTGATTTTTTTTCCTCTGTTGTTACTATTTGCTAACGCCCTGAGTAACGATTCGAGTGTCATCCAAAGATCTTTCAATTTCGGCGTCGGCAGCGCCCTCTCGGCGCTTCTCGTAGTCCTGGCGCTACGCTCGACCGGAGAAAATCGCGTCGCGCGTTTCGGTTTCGCCGCCTGCGCCCTCACGTTTACGCTGAGCGCATGCACCGAGCAGATTGCTTTCTGCCTCGGTCAATCGGCTCAGTCGCTGACCGTGCGTCTAGCAGGCGACCTTGCCTTCTGTGCGGCCGCTGTTTGGCCGGTGACGATTCTTGGACTCTGGGCGCAGGGTCCCTATTCATCTGCCTGGAGACGGCGGGTGGGACGAGCGGTTTTCGTGGCGGCCTGTTTCAGCGCGGTTTTGTTGAGCTTCGCCCACGGTATCGGACTGCTTCCGCACCATATTTATTACGCGCGGGACATGGAGAGTCCGGTGGAACGGTTTGATCTCACCGCTTACAACGGCCTGTTTTTCCTTTGGCTCGGTGCATTCGTCTTCTTGCCTGGCCGACTGCGAGGGCGATTCTCCTGGATATCCATAACCGCATTACTGACCGGTATCACTCTGGTTACGATGCGTGCCCTGGCAGAGCATATCAAAAACGTCCCGTCCTGGGTGCAATCGTTCCTCATCTTTTGTAAGCCACTCAGCATACCGCTCGTCGTCACTGGCGGCCTGTTCGACTTTTCTCGGTTTCGCTTTAGCGACATTTTCGCCCAAAAAGGCCTCCGCATTTTACTGGGAGCTTTGCTTGCTCTGGGCAGCTCATTTCTTGCTCGTACGGTTTTTGGATTATCGGTGGATGAAAATATACATTCGGGCGCCTTAGCGGTGCTCGGATTCGCTGCAATCGTCTGGGTAGCGATCATTTGCTATGCGAGAATCACCGTGCTGAGCGATTGGTTGGTCGATCGGCAAATTTTCCGCCAAGCAGATTACCAGCGTGCGCTTAAGTCATTTCGCGAGGCTATCGCGACCGAATCTGAACCGGCGGCAATCTTTAATACTGCAAAAGAACTGGTGAGGAGCGCATTGCGCATCGAAGACGCTAGTATCCGTTCGGACGGCACGGTGCAGGTTGGTTCCGTCGGGGCACTTTCCTCGGATTTCGCCCGGGACGGTGTGTTCACAATCCAAAAAGGGGAGGAACCGGCGCCATTCTACCTCGCGATCTCACCGGGTCCCCGTCGCCATACGCTTTTCAATGCCGAGATCGATTTTCTGCGGGAAGTCTGTCTCGCAATTGGGCGCCGCCTGGAAATAATCGACCGCGAAAAAGAAAATATCGAAATGGCTCGCCGAGAGGCGCAGCTAGTTAAACAGTTGGTGGAAGCGGAGCTCCGAGCTCTTCGAGCTCAGATCAATCCACATTTTCTGTTCAACTCCTTGAACAGTATCGCTGCCTTGATTACGGCTGAACCACGAGTCGCCGAGGAGATGATAATCCGACTAGCCAAAATCTTTCGACACGTGCTAACTCATCACGATCGTCCCTTCAGCTCAATCGACGAAGAGATCTCCTTTCTTAAAACGTATTTGCAAATTGAAAAGGTCCGATTCGGCGAGCGCCTTCAAGTTCGCTTTGATATTCAGGAGTCAGTATTGCAGTTCATGGTGCCAACACTGATCCTCCAACCATTGGTAGAAAACTCAATCAAGCACGGATTAGGACCGAAGGCGGGCGAGAACCAACTGACGATTCGTGTTCGCCAGCGATCGGGTTACCTTGAATTAACCGTTGAAGATAATGGTGTAGGTGCGAGCATGCCAAAAAAGCTAGTCGGAGGAAGCTCTTCCGGGTTTGGGCTCCGGAACCTGGAAGAGAGACTGCAAACCATCTACCGCGGCAACGCTCGGTTCTCTTTTGAGAGTCAGCCCCAGATCGGATCTCGCGCCCAGATTTTGATTCCTATTCCGGCGTCAACAAAAGCGATCAATCCGACACAGAATTATCTTTTGTCCCCTTGAGCAGCATCAAAAGTGTTTAACGTTATTTCCGCAACCTCGCGCAGAATGTTCACTACCTCTTCTGGCTCGTCGAGCATCGCGTCATGCCCGCAATGGATCGTACGAATTATCCAGGCGGGGTCTTCCAGCAATTTCTCGTAGAACCGCCTGAAGGGGCTGGGCGCCCATGCCGATGCCAAGGCAAATATCCGTTGTTTGACTTTGCGATGATTGCCGTGTAGTCGAATGCCCTCGGTCATTGTGGCCAGAGGATGCGGAGTACTCATCCTGCCTACCCAGGCGCGGTCCCAATCATTCACCTGCAATGCCTCTGCCGGAATTGGGGGACAGCTATAGCCTCCATATCGCGCCGCATTCTTGATTACGGAAAGCTGCATAGATTCAGGTAAGAGCGTAAAAATCGAATCCCCATCTTCAGGAACCCAGGCATCCAGATAGACCAGCGCGGCTATTCGTTCACTTATCAAGTCAGCCACACCACTGATGATCATCCCGGCATAGGCGTGACCGCATAAAATAACGTCGTCAAGCTCCTCAAACTTGATGACATTGACAATATCTTGAATATTGGTCGACAGGTTTATCGTCGCGTTCAGCAGATGACTGCGCTCTCCGAGTCCGGTCATCGTCGGTGTATGTACATCGTGACCTTCTTCTCTTAGGGATCGCGCAACGCGCTTCCAAACCCAACCTCCGCGACATCCACCGTGGACCAAACAATAATTCGCCATCCGTCTCCTTCATTTAGCGTATTACCTATTTAAGTCTTGTTCGTGATCGATCGTCCGGTCGCAACAAAATTCGTTCGGTATTTCGAAATGAAATCTGCGCAAAGGTTAAACAAGACAAAGCTCGCATTACCCGCGTCGCTTGAAATAATAAACGTCGGAAGTTGGGAGACAGATCGATTTTTGGCTGAAGTGCCGTAATCGTTGTCCGAACATTCGCTCCCGCCATTTTTTGCGCGGGACGACGTAGCGCCGCCGCGATTTTCCACAAAATGGAGTTCTTCCGGGGTGCTCGACCCGGCTTAAGGCAAGCTACGACGAGTTCTCGGTTGTTGGGGGGATCGATTGGTCTCACATCCAAATCTTCAACGCAGGGCCCTTTTCTCACGCGCAGGCCAATTATCTATTCCCAAATTGTCCTGATCACGCGGCCCTATTCGTCGAGTAATTGAAAAAACGAAAACTGGTAAGCACGTGGCATGAACCACCAATACCCCTACCCACTTTGCATATGGAAACTCGAAGAGCGAAGCAACGGTTAACCCTGGTTCTCCAAAACCGGCACACTGACCGTCCCGCCAGGGACATGAGCGCCTTTAGCTTTACCCTTACGCTGCTGCTCTCCAGCACAATTGCCGCCGCTAACGCCGACCGACCCCTGTTTTGGCTTTTGATCGGACCCGCTCCCTTAGCCATCGGACTGGTGGCGGCAGTATTTCTCCGACGACGCTTCCTGTTGCATCGGTGTCTGCTCGCCCTGCGGAAGTGGAATGACCAGAGCGAAAACGGCGAAGGAATCACCAGGTTGGGCGAGATCTAAAACCGTAGCTAGTGTACCGTCTCACATATAATGGTGACGTCGTTGCGTTCAAAATGGGCCGCCGGCAAGGCGGTCCGAGCCGGACTGGCGTTAGGAGGGCGCATATCTGAATCGATCTGTAACCGACGAGCAACGCAGCCGCCGGGGATTCTTCCGTGTGGGGGTCGGTGTCAAATATGCTCACCGTTGCCCATGTCCCCTTGCCCGCCGCAATACAATAATAGCTCAAAAAACCCGGCATTCGCTTGATCATCGGCACAAAATCCTCGTTCACCATGCGAGCCACCTCCTCAATGGAGTCCGCCTTATAGATTCGGATGCTTGCGTACATATATTTGTTTTCTCTCCCTTTATTCCTCGGCCTCGCGCAACAAGTAAGCCGCTGCCACACACGTGACCAGAGCCCCGATCGCCAGAGCTACTAGATCAGCGGCGATGAAGTCCCAGTGCGCCCGGTACAAATTGACGCTGCGGAAAGCGCGGCAAAAATGGGTTAGCGGAAACAGTTCAGAAAATATTCGCACGCTAAAGGGCAGCTGCCGGAGAGCCGAGAATGCGCCAGACAACAGCATTATCGGAAGCAGAAGAAAGACCGAGAACTGAATAGCCTGCGTTTGAGTCTTTGAGACCGCTGAGATTAGCAGTCCCAGACCAAGCGAACATAACAAAAACAAAAAGCAGATAACCGATAACTTCAGCGGTTCATGAATTTTTATACCAAAATGAAAGTGCGCGATAGCGATCGTGCTGGCGATGAGGAACAGCGATATGAAGAGATAAGGCAATACTTTTCCGATCACAATCTCTGACTGATGCAACGGGGTCACGAGCAATTGAGACAAGGTGCCGGCTTCGCGCTCCCGCGTGATCGTGCTCGCGATCAAGGTAACCGTGACCAATTGGAGGATCAGACCGACCATCCCGGGTACAACATAATTCACAAACTCCAGGCTCGGGTTGTAAAGAATCCGGGTCATGACCTCCCACGGAGCGAGAGCAGAGTTGAATGCATCCTGCGTCTGTGGAGAAAGCTGTTCACCTAAGTTAATGACTTCGGTCGGTAGATTCTTGATCAGTTCAAATCTTTCATTCGCCTGGAATGCGCCGAGAGTCTGTTGCAGTAAACTCTGCACGGCCGGTGCGGTATCCGTGTCGGATCCGTCCAGAATGGCTCGGATGGGGATCGGTTTGCCGTCACGAATCGCTTGCCCCCATCCGGACGGTATCACAATAGCCGCTTCGCAACCGGCTTTGACCAAGTCACTTGGTCCGGCTGAATCTCCGGCCCATGGCTTCCAGATGAAAGTTTCCTTAAGAGTCTGCAGCAGATCACCCAAATCTTTTTGAGTCTTGCCAGGGTCGTCGCTACCTTCGATCAAAGCGGCGAAAATATCCTGGCCATGAAGTAGGTTGGCGAATCTTTCGCTTTCGCTGTCAGCATCCGCATTGAGGAACATGGTAGGCACATCGCGGATGGCCGCCCCGCCAAAAGCGTGCCCGAATACAACGGTAAAAAAAGGTGGTAGGACCAGGATCAAAAGCAAAACCCGGCGATCTCTCCAAACATGAACGAACTCCTTGTAGGCGATGGTGAGAATCGCATTCCAGGAGTCGACCAAATTCAGTTTGGATTTGCTGGTTTTAGTTCCGACGAAGTCGGACCTCGGGGTAGAGGTTGGCGCATCGCGGTCGGCCTTATTGGCAGGGGCGGGTGTAACGTACCGATCCTTTAAATAGTGACCGTGGGTGAACGCATTAAACACGTCTTCCATATCCGGCTCCACCCAAGAGTAACCGAGCCACTTCAGGTCTGGGAACGGCCAATGCTGGTGCCATCGTTTGAGCAGATCCTGCGGATCCTGGGCCTGCAATCGCAATCGACCGCTTCGCAGGTCAACCCCGTCAACACCGGGGAATTTCTGCAATTCCAACACGGCCGACATCGCAGGCTCAACGTGAACCTCGAGCAGATTCCCCCCTAAATGCTTTTTTAGATTGCCTGGCGAACCTTTGGCAACCAAACGGCCTTGCTGGATAAATCCCACTTCCGAACAACGCTCCACCTCATCCATGTAATGGGTGGTCACGAAGACAGTCGTTCCTGATTGAGTCACCTTGTACAAGAGACCCCAAATTCTTTGGCGATTGGATGGATCGAGACCGGCAGTCGGTTCATCCAAAAATAAAAGCTCCGGCTCATGGATCAAAGCGCAAGCCATCGATAAAAGCTGCTTGTATCCCCCAGACAATTTTCCTGCCTTCGCCTGGGTGTAGCCTTCCAGATCCATTTCCGTAAGCATTCGGGAAACCCGCTCCTCGAACCGGTCCTTGGGAACACGATACGCCCCGGCGAAAAAGCGAAGATTTTCGCAGACTGTCAAATCGGGATAAAGGCTGAATCTCTGGGACACGTAACCAAAACTTGACCGAATGCGAAATCGATCTCTCCAGACATCCAAGCCGTCGATCGACGCACTTCCCCTGGTTGGCTTAGTCAGACCGCATAACATCCGCATGGTCGTGGTTTTACCCGCTCCGTTGGCGCCGAGGAAACCGAAGATTTCGCCAGTGCCGATTGACATCGAGATGTTATCGACGGCAGTCGTCGGGCCAAATTTCTTCACCAGATCTTTAAGAACAATTAACGGCGTACGCATGAATTCCTCCAAGGAACTCGGATCCCATCGATGCTTCCCAGCACGGCTTTAAAAGGTTGCCGAAAGCCCAACCCGAACGTACGGCGCCCAGTCCGAGGAAATGACTTTGAAGTCCGCCCGATTAAAATCGAATCGCCTATACGGTACGACACCTCCCTCAATGTCAAGGTTGACGCCATTCCAGATCGCCCAGGTCAATCCGCCGCCTCCTCGAACTTCCCAATAATCCAAGATCGCATTGTTGAGTTTTTCCAGTCGCACGGAATGGCCAAATTGGTTGTCCATCCGAAATGTACCGTTTCGGATATCAGCTCCCGCGAATAATGTAATTTTGTCTGTGAGACTAAATTGCACCTGCGGTCGCGGCGCAACCCCATCTATCAGCCAACGATCAGACACCTTCCAGTGGACCCCGACTGCAGGAAACACCGGCACGTTGGAGTTAGGATCGATGCCGAGGCCGGCAATGAAGACCAAATCAGGAGTCTGAAAATAGGATCCTCCGATCGTAATAGGAACGTTAAAAAGGCGAGAGTTACCGTGGCTAAAACTACCATAGGCGCCCGGATGGGCTTCGATTCGAACCAGAAGAGCCGAAGTGAGCTGGATATCCGCTCCGATCACCGCATTCACCCCTTCAACTGCGTCCGGTATCGGTGTTACCGGGCTGCTAGTATCGAACGCGTAGCGCTCCCATTGGACGCCCAATCGTAGTATAAAATTGTTCCGGATCTGATCGGATACGACGACACTCGCGGAGCTGCTGATTTCCGAAAAGTTTCCATAGTTAACGCGGCCGTGAGTGGCCGCACCATCGCCAATATAGGAGCTTTCGGCCTCGAACTCGTAAGAGATAGGTGAGACCGTGGCACCGCGCGATAATTCAGTCGGCTTGGGGGCAACCGAAAGAGTCTGAGCATAGATGCTCGACAACGGCAGACTAGCCGCAGCTATAAACAGGGTGCGCGCAGAGCGCCCGAGCGAAGAGTAGAAATTCATGTGGTATGGGCTCAATTCCCCCCAACCAGATCTATTTACCACGAGGTGTGTCCTTAATGAAAGCTCTTACATTCGTTTGTATTTCCCGCATCATTGCGGCACCGGAGCCAAGTCGCTCTGCACCGCGCAGTCCTCCCAGGGCAGCCGAGGACACAAGGTCGACACGCCAAACCAGGGTTGCCTCGCTTCCCTCTACTTGCATCGGCCAGAGCTGATGCAAGGTCACCGCAACGTAATAACCGCCGCTGGAATAAAATCCCAGATCCGCTGTTTGCCAGCCATCCGCTGCAGGTCTTGCGTAAAAAGCATCCAGACTTACCGCGGCTAGGCTCACGGACCCGCGCGCACCGCCGTGAAACAGTTGCCAGGAGAGCGATGGCGTCAGCGAACCACGCCCTCCCCCGATTGCGGTAGACGAAATCAGTGAGGCAAATTGCGATCGAACGCTGCCACTTTCCTCAAGCAAACGCGCTACTTCGTCCGCAGCGAGGATGGCAGGACCAGATGTCTGATAGGGCGGCTGTGCAGCAAGACCACCTGAAACAAAGCTTTTGGCCCGTTGCGCCAACACTTGGCTCCAGAATGCCACCACTGGCGCAGGGATCGTTCCGCCGCCCGCTGCACCTCCACCGGTATATTGCTTCACCTCAGCGCTGCTAAGTTGCAGCTTCGAGGCGTCTCCAGGAAGCTTCTCGGTTGCGTCCACGAATGCTTTAACCGAAGAATTGGAGGAGGCGGACGCAAGGTTTTGAAAATCGTTGGGACTCACCCTCGCAGAGACATCCTCCTGGAGGTAGACTCTCAATTCCGGGTGCTGGGTTGGACGCCATTGCTGAATAAGGCCAACGGTAGTTTTGACCGGGGCTCGCACAATGTATGCGCTTTCCGCCGATCCCCCTCGCGAAAACCGCATGCCAGGTCCTTGAGAAGCCAAAACATCACCGGCCGCCAATTTAGCCAGGTCGGCATTTTTGAACACCGACAATGAACGTAGTTCGGTGATCGGGTCCGCATTAGTGGTCAAAGTGGGCGCCATCGCTCCGGCCAGGGCCAGGAGGAGGCTGCCAAGAAATCGTCGGTTGGCGTTTATAAGTTTGTTGTTCATTACTGCACTATTCGGTTCTAGCAAATCCTCATGTTACCTTAGCCGCGAGAACTCTACGCCGCTATCACCAGTCTGCCTAGTTGCTTCCGCAGGCGGAGGATTACGGTTGCGTGGCCCCATCGGGGTCGCGCTCTAAAGATTCAAATAGCGTAGTATTCTCTTAAGATCCTTTTGGAGCGAACGATCCTTTTCCAGACGTTTGGTAGTCCGCCGGACGGCATCGCTCACCGCGGGATAACTCAAGCCGCCTATTGCTTCTCCGATCTGGCGTAGACTCATCCCGACATGCCGGCGGCCGATTAACATGGCCAGCTCTCTGGCCGGATCACCATGACGTTGACTGGCTACCTCCCACGGCTCGCGCCAAACTTTTGCTACTGCCCCAGTAATAGTCGCCCAACTCATCGGCATCCTCTCCAGCCGTCGCACCGGCTTTTGCTCGTTGCGATTGCCCTTGGTGATTTGCCGGACCTTTTTCGCGAAGTTCTCGCTTCCAAGCACGAGCTCGGCGGCAAGCTCCTTCTTCCAACCGGTGCCAAAATCACCGGCGCCAATCCTCAGCGCAATATGCTCTCGATAATGGGCCTGTTTTGTACGTAGGCTTCGACCTGGTAGCTCCCTTAAGGTTTCGTCCATGTGCAACCACTGTGGTCGGGCCGTTAAACCAACATAGGCTCGAAAGGAACTCCACCGATACTCTTCGAGCTCTCTGAGCATTCCCTCCACCTGCTCCGGACTGGGTATTTCTGCCGGGGATGATCGGCTGGCTCCAAACCGTTTCACCCTCACCGGGTTCAAGTGGATATATTCCTGAATCTTGAAACCACTCTCTTCGGGATCATGTATTGTTGCCTTGAATCGGCCCTGGAACAGTGGTCCAACCCTTCCTCTCTTTCGGTTCAACCACACCGCATAGCTCAGATTCAACCATCGGACCGCTTCGCTCAGATTCTCTCGCGGACTCTCCAGCTGCAGATGGTAATGATTGGGCATCAACGCATAACTATGGATCCGAATCCAGTGTTGCTGGACCAAGAGCCCAAGCAACTCCTCAAACTTCCTGTAATAAAGCTCCCCGTGGAAAATAACCCGCCGTTCGATGCCGCGATTCACCACATGATACCAGGCCCCCGGAACCATCACTCGCAGAGCTCGCGCCATAGCCGCAGCATACAATTCGCCTGCCCTCGATCAAATCGTTATTACTTGATTCTTTAGATACGACCCCTCCCCTGCTGCTTGTAGAAAACCCGCCGACGCTGAACCTCAGATGGTCTAGCTTGGCCCACTGACCAGGTAGGCTCTCCGATTCGCGATGCGATACACGATCGTGACCATGACATGCCTATCCGCGCGGTAGCTTATCGCGACCCGGCTGGAATCCGGCGACCATTTCGCAAGGTAAGCGTCAGCCGCGGTATCGAGCGGATCTTTTATCTCTTCGAGAGGTCCGATTCTCTTCCCGGTCACAGCGTCCATCAGATAGACGTGCCAGTTGTCGTAACCCAATTCTCCTTCGCCGTGCGTGGCTATTAAATATCGGCCGTCAGGAGACTTACCGCCCGAGACCGTGACGTACTCACCGGGCTGGTAGTCGTAATTTGACGTCGCCAGAGCTGCAGAAGCGAACACGGCGAGAGCAAAAAAAGCCGAAACGCCCAACCTTCGGTTCATAGACGCCCAGATTAACCACCAAGCCAAACCGCCGGAAGTCAAATCTGCGACGCTTTTCTTAGGGGACCCGCTGCTTTTGTATTGCTCAATGTGTCCCGACTACGCGGTTTCATTCGCAGTGGCCGGTGCCATCCGCTGCTTGACTTTTCCTACCGGATCTGTTCAACCACAACAAACCCTCATGAACAGTATGAAACCGTTGTCTATCTCGCTCACCATTCTGCTTTTGGTCGTTGCTTTGGCAGGTCTCGAAGGTTGTGCATCAATGGATGCGTCGAACACAGAATCACTGCTTTCCGCCGCCGGGTTCCGTACACGCACTCCGTCAACCCCTAAGCAGCAAGCTTTGTACAGTCAACTGGCAGCCTACAAGCTCGAACGTCGGATAAAAAATGGCAAAGTTCTTTACACGTACGCGGATAAGCAAAAGGGCATCGTATACATTGGAGGCGAAACTGAGTATCAACAGTACAAGCGGCTAGCTCTGCAACAGTCAATCGCCGAAAGTCAACTCCAGGCAGCCGAAATAAACGAGACAGCCTCGCTCAACTGGGGGCCCGATTGGGGACCGTGGCAAGTCTGGTGGTAGACAGTTCGCACTCGTCTAATCGGTCGGAGGATGACCAAGTTCGTTTCATGGTTGGTTGCATTAGATCTGCTAACCAGGTTAGCATCCTTTGATAACTCTCTTCAGTAGCGGTCCGGCGGGTACCCGGGCGCTGCCGGATCCCGTTTCCCTGGGTGCACGAGAGGCTCAACATGACTGACAAAGGAATCAAGTTACCCAGCCGAAAACCGCAGTCGCCATCTTGCCACCAGCGACCTGTGCAGATGAGCCGGGAACGACGATAGCGCCAGGAGTGCACGGGAAGGCCGACAACGCGGAGGCCTTATCTTCGGTAGGCGACTGTCCCGTTGCAAAAACGTACGTGTGAACGATCAATTGGCGCGATCGAAGCGATCCGTTTGAGTTAGCCCAAGACTCAGTCGCCATTCCCGCCGGAACGGTACCCAAAAACCGACCCGGCGTCACGCCGATTTGCCATTCAGACCAGACGCTTACGGCCGGTAGCGCGCGCATCGCAGGCCGAGAGGTCCAATCCGACGGCCGCGGCTCAGGGACCTAATCCATCGAAATTCTCTGGCTCCGGCGATACGATTCCTGCCGCGATCAGCTCGTTCTCACCGCTTGCGAGATCTTCAGCGCACTCTTCGCAAACGGCGCATTCTAGAACCAGGTCGTAGTAGCTAAGCACGTGAACACGACCGCAAAACTCACAGATTCCCTGATAAGGGTGCGCCTTTTTTATTGTCGTTCGCGAAAGGTCCATCTGGGTTATCAAAAAAGAGTTGGAGAGAGAAAATGCGAGATTTCGTCTCTCTCTATACCCACCAAGATAAGCTTACTTGCTGACTGGATCCTTGCGCCAACCTTACAAATACGTAACGAACGTCAACGAACGTCAGCGACGCTGTTCACGGTCGCTCGCTGGTGTTCGGGCCGACACAAAACTAGGCGGAGCTTTTCAATCCGTTACCGGCGTTACTGGCGATACCGTGTTACCGGTGTTGTCGGCGTTATCCCCAATGTGTATCTTCGATTCTCGTGGCGTCAGACGACATCTACGTCCAGGTCACTGCGACACCGGATGCCTCCCGGCGTCCCAAATCAGTCGTTGTTTTGGTACCTCGGAAGATTATTGAGGAGTATAAGTCGACGAAGGCCACAACGAAGTTCGACGACTATTCAATTGCCCGACACTTGGCCAATCCTTTGGCGATGTACCTGTTCACTCACCGAGCGAGCTTCGGTAATTTCACGGTGGCTCATTTGTTCTCCTTGACTCCTCCGCCCGAAATCGAAGGCGAATCGCCAGAATTCACGCGAGCGGAACTTAAGGCCTGGGTTCTGTGACTGCCCTCTACTTTGCCCAGGCTACCGCAAGCCTGCCACCTGGTTTCGATTCGATCTGTACACCAAACGCGTGGCTTTCTCGGTCTGTTTTGAGTAATCTTGCGCCGGTTTTGCTATTCTGCACCGCTGAATAGAGTCACTCGCCTGGGTCTCTCAGGAGTCGAGTGTACTTCTGGAAGATCTCTTCTGCCGCGTCGCGGACTTTTGCGTCGCAAGCATGGTGGGTCGGTGGCCGGATCTTGATCGGCCGGTCACTCCTCAACGCGGTGAGGAATGCCCGCTGTCGGTGGAGTAGCTTCTTGGGGGTACACATCGTATTTGGGTAGCTTAGCACGGTACTGCCGGAACCCCCAAGGGTTTCGGATACCAACATTGGAAAGATAAGAAGCCTTACGACAAAGGCGCGAATTAGGCTTGTCCCAATTCCGATAGCGTTTTACGTACCTCTGGTTGGAGGACCTTTGACTGGTTGCTCGCCGTAGCGGTGGTGCAAAGGTCGATGGAGCTACCAGTGAGGAAGCACGTTGACACAGCGGGGGACTCGGCGATCAAGGCGCTGACCGTCTTGCAATTGTTGCTACGGGACTATCATCCCCGTAATTTCGCTATCCGCTTTTGGGATGGCACTCAGTGGCCGGCCGAGACCGATTTACCTAGTTTTACTCTGATCCTCAGTCATCCTCATGCCTTGCGATGTCTGCTGAAAAACAGTGATCTCGCCATCAGTGAGTCTTATATCCGCGGTGATCTTGATCTCGAGGGAGATCTGGAGGCGGCGATGCCGATGGCCAATTATTTGATGGGTCGCCACTGGCCGATTTCGACCGCGTTGCGGATTGGTTGGAACGTATTCCGCATGTCCGCTAACGGCCGATCCGGACGAAATGGACAAAGACCTGCCACGCTGTCCGGTGAGCTTCATTCGGTCGAGCGAGACCAACAGGCAGTAACCTATCATTACGATGTGTCGAATGATTTCTACGCGCTGTGGCTCGACCAGCGCATGGTCTATTCCTGCGCCTATTTTGAAACTACCGATGAAGACCTGGAGACGGCTCAGGTGCGCAAACTCGACTACTTGTGTCGCAAGCTGCGATTGCGCCCCGGTGAGCGCCTACTTGACATCGGTTGCGGCTGGGGCGGTCTGGTCATCCACGCAGCCCAGCACTACGGTGTGGATGTTCTGGGCATCACGCTCAGCCAAAACCAGGCCGATCTAGCCAATCAACGGATTGCGCAGGCCGGCTTGCAAAAACGCTGCCGGGTGGAACTGCGCGACTACCGCGATCTGAACGAAATCGGCGGTTTCGACAAGTTGGTGAGCGTAGGCATGTTCGAGCATGTAGGCGAAATCCGGCTCCCACTTTACTTTCAACACGCCTGGCAACTGCTCCGCCCTGGCGGAGTCTTCCTCAACCACGGAATCGCCTTGCGTGCGAACGAGCTGTGGCCCAAGGGCCCGACTTTTCTCAGTCGCTACGTCTTTCCGGACGGCCATCTGATACCGATAAACGCGACCTTACGTTACGCTGAGAAGGCCGGCTTCGAAGTTCGGGACGTGGAAAGTCTACGCGAACATTACGCACTGACTTTACGCCACTGGGCGCGCCGTCTGGGGTTTCATCGCGAGCAAGCACTACAAGTCGTGGACGAATCGAGCTATCGCATATGGCGCCTGTTTCTGCACGGATCAGCCTATGGATTTGCGACGGGAGCGCTGAACGTTTATCAAGCTTTGCTCCTCAAGCCGGACGAAGGCCAGAGCGGTCTACCGCTGACGCGAGGCGATTGGTACCGCGCTGCGCGATTAGCCGATAGCCGATAGCCAAGATGACCCGAACGGCTTTGGAACATCGTCCAGGCTTCAACCTGGGTCGCCGGTTTGATAGCGAGTTCGGTTCGAACACCCGGGGCACAAAACTCCGGCTTATCGGCTATTGGCTATCGGCTATCGGTTATTCGCGCAGCGTTGGTTATCCGCGCAGCGTTGGCTATCCGCGCAGCGTTGGCTATCCGCGCAGCGTTGGCTATCCGCGCAGCGTTGGCTATCCGCGCAGCGTTGGGCGGGCGCGTTCCAGCAGCAATGCAACGCCATCGGGCGATCGCAACGTTCCAAAAGCCAAGCCAAGATTTTCGGTTAGGCGAGCCCGGCAAAAGAGGTCGGCTATTCCTTGATTGCCGCTGCGAATTAATGAAGCAGCTTGCAAAGCGAGCGCTATTTTCTCCACGAACCAACGAGCGCCAAATTCCGCGTTAGTTTCCATCTGCTTTGCTGAGATGAGAGATCCGACAAAGCGATCGAAAATCGAGTTCACTCCGGTCGCTGCGGTGATCTCCTGGTGAAGAGCTTCGACTGTGCTTGGATCCTTTTGCATCGCCCGCAAAACGTCCAGGCATTGGACATTGCCGGCACCCTCCCAGAGTGAATTCAGAGGAGCATCCCGATACAGTCGAGGAAGCGGGGATTCTTCGACATAGCCGTTTCCACCCAAGCATTCCAAAGCCTCGGCGACGACTGCCGGCGTCCGCTTCGTGATCCAATACTTGGCGATTGCGGTGGCTATGCGCGCGAACTTTTGCTCACGCGCATCTTCTCTTGATCGATCAAAGGCATGGGCGAGACGAATCGCCAGTGTGGTCGCTGCTTCCGATTCCAGGCACAGATCGGCCAGAACATTTCGCATCAATGGCTGGTCAATCAAGAGGCGACCGAAGGCCGATCGATGCGCTGCATGATGGGTTGCTTCGGCTACCGCCTTTCGCATGGATGCGGCCGATCCGACGGCACAATCAAGTCGGGTATGGCGCACCATTTCCATGATCGTCGCGATCCCGCGACCCTCTTCGCCGACCAACCGAGCCCACGCTCGCCGGAATTCCACTTCACTGGACGCATTGGAGCGGTTGCCAAGCTTGTCCTTTAAACGGAGAAGATGAAACCCGTTTCTGGTTCCGTCCGGCCGCCAACGAGGCAGTAAAAAGCAGGAGAGTCCCGTGGGCGCTTGAGCGAGAATCAAAAAGGCATCACACATCGGCGCCGAGCAGAACCATTTGTGGCCCGTGATAACATGCTCCTTGCCCGGGCCGCCACCATTGACCGGTTCGGCCAAAGTTGTGTTCGCTCGTACATCGCTGCCTCCCTGGCGTTCGGTCATGCCCATCCCAAAAAGCGCGCCTTGCTTTTGGGAAACCGGGATCGACCGAGGATCGTAGACAGAAGAGAGAGCTTGAGGTTCCCATTCGGTGGCCAGTTCCGGCTGTAACCGGAGCGACGGAATCGCCGCAAACGTCATGGTTAACGGACAACTCGTGCCTTCTTCGATCTGGTGCCGAAGGAAGGCCAAGGCAGCTCGGGCAACATGCGCTCCTGACCTCTGCTCGAGCCAAGGCAGGGAATGGGTTCGCGCCTCGATTCCGATGCGCATCAGTTCATGATAAGCCGGGTGGTATGCGACTTCATCAATGCGATAACCGAACCGATCGTGGGTTCGCAGCTCGGGCGCAAACCGATTGGCCAATACGCCGAGATTGATAATCTCTGGTTTGCCCAGTAGTTCTCCTAGCCGGCGCGCTTCCGCATCAATCCAACCGCCGCCCTCCCGGTGAACGGCTTCCCTCAGTGCGCAATCGCTGTCGAATAGGTTGTAATTTTCCAGCGGCGGTGGCTGATTGAATACGGCCTCCGGAGAATAAGTGGCGCCCATGGGATTGGAGGAACAAAAGACCATCGCGCGGTCGCAACTTTGTTGCAAGACGGCCGTTTCGCTGCCCGTTGAAATACTCTTGCGAGATACCGCCGCAGTTTGACGAGATATCTGCTGTCCGTAGGTTAATGCCCGATGATCAAACGATCCCTGCTCCCCGACGCTGTCGAACGCTATGTGGCACAGATTGCAACCAAGGAAGCTGACGTCCAGCAACGTCTCCGAAGAGAAACCGAAAAGCTGCCCGACGCCATGATGCAACTCGGTCCGGATCAAGGAGCTTTTCTCGCCTGGCTGGCACAACTCATCCGAGCCCGCTACGCATTGGAAATCGGCACTTTCACCGGGTTCAGCGCTCTCACCGTCGCAATGGCGCTTCCAGCCGAAGGAAGACTCGTAGCATGTGATATCAGCGAAGAGTGGACTTCAATTGGCAAGCCCTACTGGAGAGAAGCCGGTGTGGCCGAGAAGATCGATCTCCGCATCGGACCGGCCGCAGCAACTCTTAAACAATTGAAGCGTGAGTTCGGCCAGAACTCGTTCGATTTCGCCTTCATTGATGCGGATAAACCGGCCTATGATCTTTATTATGAAGCCTGCCTCGAGTTAGTCCGTTCCGACGGTGTCATTGTGCTCGATAACGTTCTCCGCGGAGGGAACGTCGCCAATGAACAGGCAAATGACGATGCGACCCAATTGATGCGCAAGCTCAACCTCAAAATTCGCGAGGACCGGCGCGTATCTTCCGTCATGTTGACCTTGGGCGACGGCTTGACCGTAGTACGAAAACTCTGATCCAGGCGGGCGCGGGATCGCTCCGAAATAGAGTTCGCTCCACTTTTCATGAACACAATCCGTTTTTCGGAAGTCGTGAACTCGAGCGGGAAGCCCGACACCCATCTACTGCTCACTGCTCCGGCCAAGGACCAGAAGTTACAGACGGCGATAAAATCGAATCGCGTGATGACTGTATACCAGGGCTCCGGAAGCACGAAGGCTGACTACGGAATAGTCGGATTTGCCGAGGGATCATCTCGCCAGTTTCTCCTATTTCCAAAAGCACTGAAGTCATCCGAAGGCAAGCGAGTCATAGGCATCAAGTATGATTTGCTTGAATCAATGCCTGTTTCGAAAGAGGAGATGATATCCAAACCAAAAAGTGGCAAAGCATCCAGGCCAACCCGCGACCAAGGGCCCAGGGAAGTAGACCTCCGACCGGCTAACCGCAAGGGCGACTTGTCCGACGAAGCCGCCTCCGACGTTCGAAGCATCGCTAATAGTGGGCGAAGTCGCAACAGAGCCGATAAACCGACCGGCGAACAAATAAACAGCGAGCCGAAATCCTTGACCGAAGTCTTGGCGAGGTCTGCAGGCACGACTACCTCGAAGAAGAAGCCATCGGCACGAGTACAGCCGCAGGACAAGAAGTCGGTGGAAGCTCCTCCCGAGAAGGTTGTTGAATTTCCAAAACCGGAGTCGAACGAGCAACGTTCTGGTCGTAATGACGAGTTAGAAGAACTTAAGCGCCGAGTTCGCGCGGCAATCGATGTTTTGGAACAGGGCAAGCAAGTCGCTGCCTATAATCTACTGAAAAGGATCGTTGAAGATTAAAGCGATTTGGCACAAAAGGACGTATGCGGATGCGGCGGACCTTGGAAAAAGGATGAAGGATAGCGAAAATTTGCCATCTGCTATAGGTCATTTGTAATCACCGCGAAGCGGCGCCGCCATGTCCCTCAAGGAATATGCCAGAAAGCGGGACTTCGAAAAAACCGCTGAGCCCGAAGCCAAGCTCTCCCGGAGCGGCACGGGCCGCCGCTTTGTAATCCAGAAACACGCTGCCTCGCGACTCCACTACGATTTTCGACTGGAGCTTGGCCGAACGCTCAAATCGTGGGCGATTCCGAAAGGCATCCCGTTTGCCAAAGGGGAAAAGCATCTAGCGGTCGAAGTGGAGGATCATCCGGTTTCTTACATCGATTTCGAAGGAACAATTCCCGAAGGTCAGTATGGCGGAGGCACCGTAATGGTGTGGGATCGCGGCACTTTCGAGCCACTGAGCAAGGCGCCGACTAAAGAGCTACAAAGCGGAAAACTTCATTTCGTACTGAATGGCTCCAAACTTAAAGGCGAATGGTATTTGGTTCGGCTCAGAGACCAAAAGCAGTGGCTCTTAATCAAGGCCGGAGAGGATATGAAGCCGGTTTCCAAAAAGCTGGATGATACCTCTGCGCTTTCCGGTAAAAGCATGAAGGAGCTATCCAAAGGGGACAGGATTTGGCAGTCCAGGCCGAGCGGCAAGTCAAATCGGCTAACAAAAAAGAAAGCATCGAGAAAACCATCGACGGCACCCCTCCCCGCTTTCGTCGAGCCGATGAAGGCGAAACTGGTTGACTCTATGCCGGCTGGCAACTGGATCTACGAAATCAAATTCGACGGCTTCCGGGCCTTGGCCCTGCGCGGAGGCAGTGAAGCGCGACTCTTATCCCGGAACGAAAAGGATTTAGGGGGGAAATTCACCGAAGTGATGGATTCAATCTCGGCACTGGATGTGCGGGATGCAATTATCGATGGAGAGATCGTCGCCTTGGACAATCGCGGGCATTCATCCTTCCAATTGCTGCAAGCGTTCGAAATGGGTGAGCAGCGTCCGCCTATATTTTACTATGCCTTTGATCTGTTGCGATTGAATGGGAAAGACCTGACAAATCTTCCGGTCGAAGAGCGAAAAGCAAAGCTGGAGAAACTTTTGCAGGAGCCGCCCGGCGTCATTCGGTATTCTGCCTCCATCGAAAACGCTGGCGAGGATCTGCTGGAACATGCTCGAGAGCTCGGGGTTGAGGGTTTGATTGGAAAGCGGGTTGGCTCCCGATATGAACCAGGAAAACGGAGCGGCGCCTGGATCAAGCTTAAGCTCCAACAGGAACAGGAGTTCGTGATCGGTGGGTACACAGATCCGGAAGGTACCCGCAAGTATTTTGGCGCGCTCCTGGTTGGCGTCTACGAAGGCGAAGAACTCAAATTTGCAGGTAAAGTCGGCACCGGCTTCAATGAAAATTTGCTCCGGACGCTTTTTTCCCAGTTCAAAAAAATCTCGAGCGACCGATGTCCTTTTGCTGATCTTCCGGAAAAGCGGAGCGGGCCATACGGCAAACCAATGACCGCATCTGAGATGAATCGCTGCCATTGGGTAGAGCCGATTCTCGTTTGCCAACTCAAATTCGCAGAATGGACGCGAGACAATCGTCTCCGCCAGCCAGTCTTCCTCGGGCTGAGGGGAGACAAAGATGCGAAGGAAGTCGTTCGGGAGAAAGTCGAGCCGCCTGGTGGGGTTTCACCCCGTGAAAATTGATGGCCGGTTTCAGCGGCGACCTGTCCGACTAGGCCGAAGGGCCAGGAACAATCAGATACAATTTGGTCTGCGCTGAAAGCGCATTTGAATACCGGATTCCTGCGGCACCAATCGATCCGCGGATGGGGGTTGCACATGATCACGAAATCCATGCTTGGCGTTCTCCTGAAACGCGCTTTCAGTGCTGAGCACGTTCTAATCCGATCACCTAGCCCTGCGGGCTAGGCTATCTTGAATCGCGACTTCGTCGCTGCCGTCGCCGATCGCCCCTCAATCGTGCTGGATCGGATTGATGGCTGACCCACGACCATCGCAAGTCCGTGGAAGTCGACACCCATATCCGTCCCTCACGACAGCTCTAATACCCTTTCCTCATTTTCGGCCTGCAGCCATGAATTCCATTGTATCCTTCCGCTCTTGAGATCGAAAACGATGTGGTTGGGAAACGCTGCCTCTCGAAATACGGCCCCAATCAACGTTTGAGAAACGTTGAAGACGACGGACTGATCGATCGTCTGCATCCAAGTAAAGCCTCGCGGGTGGGCGTGATCAAAGAAGCGGCCTGCTAACCAAAGCGTGGGCTCGAACTCTTCAAGCAGCTTGCCGGCCAACAATTCTTCCGGGCCGGCACTCCCACGGAATGCCGGCGGATGATGATGGATCACCAGCCAGGGCAGGTTAGTCATTTTGCGGAGTTCAGCGCCTTCGGTCAGCCACAAACGTTTTCGATCGATTGTGGAGATATAGCTTAGCGTAGTAACAATCAGCCGCTGCCGGACAACAGAGGTCCGACCATCTGAGACCAAGGTGTTAATCGAATCCAGCGCCGCCATCCACATCGGGACTGGACCGCGCGAAGAAGAATCAACTTCATCCACGGTGTCATGATTACCCGAGGAAATTGCGACGCGGGTTTTTCGCGCCAAAGAGCGGAGAAACGCCTTGGCCTTGAGGATCTGAACATTCGGCGGTTCGGGACGAAAAACGTTGATGAAGTCACCGGCAATCGCTACCAGGTCGTACTCATTAGACCTTTCATCCAGCCATTTGAACCAGCGATTGGTCCATCCAAGTTCAGCGGTGAAAAGAACGCGCATCAGAAAAAACTACCATCGATTCGCCATAGTGGCATCTACCCAAAAAAGCACCCCTGTTTTGCTGAAACAGGGGTGCTTGCCCGTCAGGAAATTAACCCAATTTCCGGACTAGAAATACCACTCAACCTGGGTACCAATCAACCAACCTTGGTTAGTTTTGCCGTTGGCATAGGGCGATGGACTGAATCCGCCGGTATTGCCACCTTCCCCAATCGAAGTGGTTGAGCCCTTCAGCGAGTTGCTCCAGATCGAATAGGTTCCGAACACGCGCAACTCAGGGCGGGTGTAATATCCACCCTTTGGCTTGATCGTCGGAGCAATTGTAAAGACGCACATGTCTCCGCTGCGGCTGAAAGCAGTGGGACTGAGGGTGCCTGGATTAACAATAACATTACCCGCATTGTTCGTCTGAAAACCACGGACGTTATCGATATAGCCGTAGTGAACCTGGGCCTGGATTGCGATATTGTCCGCGATCCAGATAACAGGTCTGATACCACATTCGTAAAGGTTACGCGTGGAAGGAGCGTTCTTGATAACGAGATTGGGCGTTCCGTCCGCCAGCGTTGGAAAGCGCGGGTTTACGAAACTTTCCTGCAGCCGGAAACCTTCTGAATCCTGCTGCCAGAATCCCCAGAGACCGACGGAGAAGCAAGGATTCGGATTCCAGACGAAATTAAAGCCGGCTCGGAATCGGCGCTGGTTCTGGATCGCGTCTCCGGCATTGACGACGGCATTGGCTGCGATCGCAGGATTCCTGATTACAGCCGAGTTTACAAATCCTGTAAGTGCGCCTAGATCGGTCTGGGTGTTGAAGTTGGTCGCTCCCCATCCGGCCAAAGCCCACAACTGCAAAGTGCTCTTCGGACCGATTGCGCTGAGGTCGAACGTGTAAACCCCGCCACCACCGATGCCATATGCATCTTGCGTACGAACCGGATGGGTCAGTATCGCATCGCCAGCGGCTAGCAGATTGCCATTGAAGTCTTTCGTGAAGGTCGTGCCCTTCTCATAGTTGCCGATAAGCACCAACATTAATTTGCCGGGGCCGATCTGAATATCCTTCAACCGAACATCGAGGGTATGCTTGTAAAAACTTCCTGTATTCGGTGAGTTAATATCGTCATCCAAGCCCCCGAGATAGGCGAGCCAGAGTTTGCCAATACCCACGTCGATATTCTTCACACCGGCGCCATACCCGGACAAATCCAGCCAGAAGTAATCGTTCGAATCGATATTGAACCGGTCGTAGAACCGTTGACCACCCCAGAAGGTGATTTCGGGAGCCGCTTTAAAGACGTTGGCCATTTCGAGGTACGCTTCGCGCATCACGAAATCGAAATCGCTCCCGTTTTCACGACCGCCGGTCAGGCCAGTGACGAATGTGGCACGATTCTGTTGGTACCGAATAGCCGGTGTAAACACCATGGAAACGTCCATCACGTCCGGGTTGTCCCCCAGCATGTGGGCCTGTTTCCAGGTTAACTCAAAGTAGGTGTCGTTTTCGTTGCCGAGACGTGAACGACCGCCTTCGTTATCTGGCAATTCAAAGTTGAAGTTACCGCCGCCGCCGTTGCCATTAAACTGGACACCAGCACGGACGTACGCCGTGAAACTGAAGTTTCGCGTCAGCGACTTGAGGAACGATTCATCCAGCACAGGACCTTTGCCTTCGTATTGTTTACCATTGTCATCGGTCAGAACGCGGGTGTTCAGAATCGTGCCGGAATCCGCTTTCGATTCGAGGGACTGCATTTTGGACTCCATGGCCGCGATACGGTCTTCGTATTCTTTCTGCATCTGCTGGTTCTGTTGCTGCATCTTTTCCATCTGGGCCTTGAGCGCAGAAACATCGCTCGAGTCGGAGGTCTGCTGGGCGAAAAGAGTCGGTACCGTTAGTAACGATAACAATGTTACTAAGCCATACCGAAAATATGTTCTAGGGGGATCACAATTGAGTTTTAACATTTCCATTCAGTTCAGGGGTTAAGGGGAATCGACGCGGAAGGGCTACGCGCCCGATGGGAACAGGTTTTAGTTCGCCCGTCAGATAATTCGAGGCTAAAGGAGCGCGATCAGACGAATGGATAAAATTATCGAACGATGGGCTAAATATGGCAGTTTATTAGCTTGGTCGAGCAATCCAGCCGACGCAGCATAACCGCGTTGAGTAACTCCGATGTGCTCGCGCTACCCATTTAGGGTAGGGCGAAAACCTCGGCGCTCGGGTCGTTGCGCTTATCCGTTTCGCATCCCCATGCGCCGGGTTTGAGCCACGTCCCGGGATCGCGTCATGAAGTTGATTCAACTGCAAGGATCCCCCAATTGGCCGTAGCAGGCCGGATCAGCACGTAGCATGGCTCAAACCCGGCGCATGCGGGATGCAAAACGGACCAGCGTAACGACCCGAGCGCCGAGGTTTTCGCCCTACCCTGATGGGTACCGCCAATATGCCGAGGTTATTCAACGCCTTATCGTGCGTTTGCGGGACCGAGGCGCTGGCGACACACTCCTCACTAGTCTTGCCTACATTCGGACCCCTACCGATGCTTCCGCCGGAACTGAATCGGGGTCATACCGGTATGAATTTTGAAGGCTCGCGAAAAATGCTGAATGATGCCAAAGCCACATTCGACGGCAATCGACTCGCACGACAGTTCGGAGTTGCGGAGCAAGTGTTCGGCACGCGAAATTCGCGCCTTATTCAAAAATTTGTGCACTGGAATCCCGGTGTCCTGCTGAAATAACTTGGCCAAGTGGGCACGCGAAATTCCCACGTGCGCGGCTATTTCATTGAGAGTCCACGGTTCACGGAACCGGGTTTCCAGCAAATGAATGGCCCGGAGCACTGCGGGATGCCGCGCGACGCTGGAACGACTATTCAGAGGCTGAGTAACCGCACGCATTACGTCGAGAACGAGCATGTCCAGCGCGAGTCGAAGCGCTGCGCTTTGATGGTTCAAGGCAACGGTTGCTTCCTCGAGCACCCGAGTAAAACTGCGTTCAAGGTGGTGAGCGTTATCGATCGAGAAGATCGGCGAAAGCTGTCTAAAGAGGTCCCAGTCCGGATGGCGAGCGGCTACCGCAGCGAGATCGAACCCGACACTGAGGACATGCGCCGGTTCGTTGGAAGTATGTTCGTGCCAATGATTGATGTGCGGACCAACACAGTAAATCGTTCCCGGTTTCAAAATAAACTCGCTCCCGCCCATGGAATAATGATGGCCGATTCCAGCCACCTGGTAGTAAAACTCCCAATGCCGGTGGAAATGGGGCCCTACTCTGCCCCGGCTCGGGTGCCGGATATCGCTGCAATCGACAATGTCCGGAATCAGCCGATCCATTTCGGTGGCCCAGAACCCAGAGATCATTCCGTTTTGGTGAAGCAATTTCATCCTTGAAGCGGTTAGAGGAATAAGGACAATTCGTTTAGATTCGCTCAAGAAGTCCTCCGCGCCAAGTTCTGTAATTACGGCTACCGGATTGATCAATCGGATAATTGTCTATTAGTTCGGAGGGCTTGGGCCAATAGCATGTTTCGAAATGGAGATATTTCTGAGCACGAAGAAGTGCTCAAGGGATGGAACAGTGTCGTAAGGATTGGTAACACCATTCGGCGCCCAGCTCGGCCATCGAGTCGAACAATTCAGGCGTTACTTCGTCATCTTAAAGCTCAGGAATTCGCGGGCGCGCCCGAAGGGCTTGGATTTGATGAAGAGGGCCGGGAAATGCTGAGTTATGTTCCGGGATCGGCCGAGCACTATCCGTGGCGGGCCTTTGTTTATTCGGAAGGTAATTTGTACAGCGTAGCGCGATTGTTACGCCGGTATCACGACGCAACCATCAGTTTCAGCGAACCGGATGATGCCACCTGGGCAGTCAAGATTCCAGGTACCGCGGAAGTTATCTGCCACGGCGATATTGGCCCTTATAACACGATCTATGTTCGGAAAGAGGCGGTCGCTTTTATCGACTTCGAATCAGCCGCTCCCGGTCCGCGGCTCTGGGACGTGGCTTTCGCTGTTTATCGGTTTGCGCGGCTTTGTGAGTTATCAAATATCTTTGCAGTGAGTGACGCTCACCTGGACCGGATTGCCCAACGGATTCGCCGATTCTGTGACTACTACGGCTTCGAAGAGAGAAAAAGTCTGCTTGGTACCGTGCTCCAGCGGTTGGAATACCAGATTGCTTGGATTTCTGCTCTCGAGAATGTCGATATTCATCGGAGAGCTATTGTTGAGGAACATCTTGCCTTCTTTCGAAGAGACGCCATTGCCATCGCTCGACATGTCGAGAAGCTGGGACGGTATCTTTGATTTGGCGGGATCTTCGAAACGTAACCTCCGGTTGGCGGGCATTGGTCCTCGGTAGCGGCCCGCCACGGCAGATTTCGCGACGCGTCAGTCATCGTAAATGCCTCTCGAACGTCCGGGTCGTTTTCCGGTAGCGGCGACTGTCCCGTTATACAGCGGCGCTTGCTAATCACATTCTGGGCAAACGAAGCGGTTGATCGTGCCCGGGTCACAAAATGCAGTCGCCATCGGTCTGCATCGCGATGGCGACTGCGATTTTTGGTCGCTTTGACGCAAGCCGCGCTGATTGAGTCATCTGGTTCCGCCAAAGCTAAAAGCCTTATTGGACAGTCGCCGCTACCAATCCTAGCTCCGTATTCCATCCGAGGACGACCACGACGACGAGGGCGAAATAGCTTTGTAACTATTCTCTAATCGCTCCGGCGGAGATTCCGGCCATGATACGGGGTTGGAATATGGCCACGAACAGCAGGAGTGGCAAGCCGACCAGCAGCGAGGCTGCGAGAATCTGGCCCCAAGGGGTCTCATGATAGGACAGGCCGCCGAAGGTAGATATGGTAACTGGCAAGGTTCGAGCTTGATCGCTGGCGGTAAAGGTAAGCGCGAACAGGAATTCGTTCCATGCACCGATGAACGTGAGCAGAGCAGTCGTAAAAAGACCCGGAGCGCTCAACGGAAGCAGGATTCTCCAAAACACGGTCAGCGGGCCAGCACCATCGATGTAAGCGGCCTCTTCCAACTCAGCGGGAAGACTATGAAAATACCCTCTCAATAAAAGAATAGTCAGCGGTAATGCATACACCAGATACGTAAGAACGAGACCGCCACGAGTGTTATACAGACCGATGATTCGCAGGAGAAAAAAAAGACCCGCCAGCAAGCTTATATGCGGAAAAATCATCATTGCCACGGTTAGATAAACGATCGGTTGCTTGAATCGAAACGGCAATCGGCTAAGCGCGTAGGCGCACAAACTCCCGAGCAGCAACGACAGACTTACCGTCCCGACAGCCACAATAATGGAGTTGATGCCACTGGAGAGCATCCTCGGATCTTGAAGGACGGTAAGGTAATTCTTAAAGGTTAGTGGACCGAGGAAAGATTGCAGGCCCGGCAAAAAAAGGCCGTTCTCAGATCTGAGTGAAGAAAACGCAGCCCAGGCAAATGGAAACAGCGCATAGACGACAATCGTCCCAGCACCTAAATAAAAAAAAGCTCGGGAGAAGATTGGGCGATTCATTGGAAACTCCTCTTCAGAAGACGGCTGTAAACGAAGATAAACGACAAACTGATGAGAAGAATCACGACTGAGACGGTGGAACCAAGCCCCGCGTTGTTGAAATCGATCAGCACCTGCTTGTTATAGAATGCCGCCGTAGCCGTATCGGCGTCGCCTTCGGTCATAACAGCGACCAGATCGAACATACGAAAGGCATCCAGCGTTCGGAGGATCAGAGCGACGAGCAGGGTTGGAGCCAGGATCGGCAGCGTGACGTGCCAGAATCGTTTCCACTTGGTGGCACCGTCGATGGTAGCGGCATCATAGAGTTCTCTTGGAATGAGCTGAAGGCCGGCCAGCAGGATAATCGCGACATACGGCGAGGAGCGCCAAACATCGACCGCCACAATTGCCCCCATCGCGGTTTGGGGAAGCGCGAGCCAAGGAATCCCGGTCGAGAAGAACTGGAGATGAAATAGCTTCTCAAAGCTGATCAATACGTAGTTGATCAGGCCGTAAACGTCGTGAAACATCCATCGCCAAATCTCTGAGGTAGCAACCGAAGGCACCGCCCAAGGCGCCAGGATGGCAAATCGCAGGATCCATTTCCCCTTGAACGGTGAATTGGCGGCTAAGGCAAACAGCAAACCGAACACGCCTTCAACCGGAACCGCGATAAAGGTAAACCGCAGAGAATTCCAAATCGATCCTAAGAACTCCGGATTCCGGAGTAAGCGAACATAGTTGTCGATTCCGACGAAGGTCGAAGGAATCGAGCCGTCGAGTTTCGTTTTCTGGAAGGTCAGAACAAACGCTTGCGCCAGAGGATATCCAACGATGAGCAGTAAGACGAGCAGGGTGGGAATAACTAGGAACCAGGCCAGGCGAATTTGACGTCCGGCGAGGTAACGCCTGTTCCGCCTTTCTTCTTTTTGTCCTCGCTCGAGTTGCCCGCCAAGCGCCGTGGATGCCATCCCTGTCTATTCCAATTAATGAGAATCAAGGCAAACGGTCAGAGATTCTTTGGCAGGATTTCTTTGCATTCAGAAAAAGGCGAGTTCCGTCCTTTCGCTAGCAGCCATGCGAGTCAGAACATAGTAGCGGTAGATGCCAGGGTGCTTGTCAGGCTGCCGAATAGCAGCAACCTGACAGCAAATGAATAACTACACCTTAGAAGTGGCACGCACCGCCGGTGCAAAAGAACTAAAGAATCAAAAGGCGGCAAAGGCAAAG